>Ga0209337_1001298_pt1 | contig 19156 bp, 20 predicted proteins | sample LinPmetageLP53_FD_184044 | JGI IMG/M metagenome (GOLD analysis project Ga0209337, IMG submission 184044) | Marine viral communities from the Pacific Ocean - LP-53 (SPAdes) (version 2) | ecosystem: Environmental > Aquatic > Marine > Oceanic | place: Pacific Ocean | collected 2010-02-08 | reverse complement strand
CGAATCAACAGATTGAGATATTTGATAGATTAACTAAAGAATTTAAAAAAGGTATTCATATTATTCTTGGAAATCATGATGTATATTACAAAGATAGAAACGACATACACTCGTTAAAGCAGATAGACTTATTATATAAAGACGTTAAGATCTATGAAAAGCCTGAAACTTTAGAAATAAACGGAAAACATAAGTTTTTGATGTTACCCTGGGAGAACGACGATAAAAAAATAACTGATATTGTCAAAAAACACGTTAATACAGTTGACTATGTCCTGTGTCATTCTGATATAAAAAACTTTAAATTAAATAGATTTCAAAAAATTGAGCACGGATTAAACCCTTTAAATCTAAAGTCTTTTAAAAAAATATATTCAGGACACATACACATAAGACAATCAGCTAAAAATATAGTATATCTCGGAACTCCATTTCACTTAGACAGGGGAGACTGTGGAAATACTAAAGGATTCTATAAATTAAATATGGAATCTGATGATATATTAGAGACATTTTATGAAAATGATCATTCTCCTAGATATATTAAGGTAAATATTAATGAAATTTTAGATTTAAATATTGAAAAAATATCTAAAATATTTAAAAATAATTTTGTAGATGTATTAATAGACAGCGAAATGTCTAAGAATTTTCCTTTAACTAATTTTCTAGACCTAATAACTGGATGTGGACATAGAACTATTGAGTTTATACCGTTTACTAAAGATCGAGGTTCATTAAAAGAAAAAGAGTTAAACATCGATGATAATTATGAGTATAATATATTTGAAATACTTAAAATATACTTAGAGTCTAGAGACACTCCTCATGCTATATCAAAAAATATAATAAAGGTATTTACTGATGCATATGATAGATCTAAAAATAAAGAAAAGCAATATGAATAATTTAAACTTAAAAATATTAACATTCTTTATATGCATATTTTCGATATCTGCGTATATTCAACCTAATGATTTAAATAATCAGACCGTACATAGAAACGGATTTAGTCTATCTTATAACGAAAAACATGAACAACCTAATTGGGTTTTCTATAAGATATTACCCAGTGATATTAAATGTATAGTAAAAGCAAAAAGAAAGAATAAATTTAAACCAGATATTGATATTGAATCAGGTTCCGCTGGACTTATTGATTATTATAAATCAGGATTTGACAGAGGACATTTAAAACCATCTGCAGATGAGTCATGTAACCAAGATCAAATGAATGAAACTTTTTTAATGTCTAACATGTCTCCTCAATCTCCAGGTTTTAATAGAGGAATATGGAAGTCATTAGAATCACACGTAAGAGGCTTAATAAAGTCAAGTGATAGTCTATATGTATATACAGCAGGAGTATTATTTGATGGTCTTCCTACTATTGGTATGAATAAAGTATCGGTTCCAGAAAAATATTATAAAATAATCTATAAGTTTAAAGATGGAAACATATCTACCGAGTCGTATGTGATACCTAATTCTAAATCAAAATATTCTTTTGATAAGTATAAAACTACTATTCTAGAAATAGAAGATATGACTAATATAATCTTTCCTAAATACACATTATCTTCTTATTTACCTTTAAATCGTTAGTATAAATGAAATTCAAAGAAATTAGATGGAAAAATCTAGTGTCTTATGGAAATAAGACACAGGCTTATAAATTTGGAAATTCACCAAAGCTTGTTCATATACAAGGAGAAAACGGAGCAGGTAAATCTTCTATAAAAGAAGCGTTAACTGTATCTACATATGGAAAATCTGCTATACGCAAAATGAAAGATCTTCCTAATTGGATAAATAGGAACGCATATACATATAACGAATTTGAAACAACCGGAGGAGATAATATAATAATAGAAAGAGGAATAGACCCTAATTTTCATAGAATAAAAGTTAATGGAGTTCCTCATAACCTACCAGACAAAAAGAAAATAGACGAATACATAGAAAAAGAACTATTAGATTTAAACTTTTCTATATTTTGCAACACAGTAAGCCTATCCTTTGATGATTTTAAATCGTTCGTTACGCTATCTGCATCAGACAAAAGAAAGATAATAGATCCAATGTTCGGTATCGACATACTAAACGAAATAAAAGATACTATTAAATCTGATATTTCTAAAAATAAAGAAGATATAAAGATAGTAGAGTCAGAGATAAAAACAAATAAAAACCTATTAGACAACTCTAAAAATCAACTTGAATCTTTAAAATCAAAGATAAAAAAGTCTAATGACTCTAAAATTAAAAATTTAAAAGAGCAGCTAACAGATTTAAATATCAAAAAAGAAGAACATAAATTAGAATTTAATAAGCATAAAAAAGATATTTCTAACCTAACAGATGAGTCTAATATAAAAAGAGATTCTTCGACTAAGGCTAATAGTTTTGTGTCTGAATGTGATAAGAAACTTAAGATTCATGATTCTAATAAATGTCCACATTGTCTTTCTGATTTAGAGACTAGCGGAGCAGTAGAAATAAAAAATAAGATACTAGATAAAAAAGTAGAGCTTTTAAAATCTATAACGATTATAAAAGAAGAAAAGTATAAAATAGACAAGGACTTAGAAAAGATAAAGGACCTACAAGAGGTAGCTAAAGAAAATTTTTATTCATTTAATTCTAAAGTATCTCAAATAGAAGGTACTATATTAGAATTAGAATCTGAGTTAATAACTGAAAACCAAGAACAGAGTCAGTCTACTATTTCTGATATAATAAAAACAATTAATGAAAACATTAAAAGTTTAGAATTACAGGAATCTGAATATAGACAGGAATTCGAAGTATTTTCAGTATTAGGAGGAGCATTATCTGATGGAGGAATAAAAAAGGTAATGGTTGATAAGATACTACCAACTCTTAATAGTAGAATCGCTGACATATCTGATAGGCTAGAGTTTAAATTTCAATTTGAGTTCGACAATGAATTTAATCCTGTAATATATCATATTGGAATGCAAATTTCAGTAGAGTGTCTATCTACAGGTCAACGTAAAAAAATGAATCTGATTGTACTATTAGCATTCATTGAACTTATTAAAATGAAATATAATAAAATGAATGTTTTATTTTTAGATGAAATATTCAGCGGACTAGACAAAAACAATGTTAATATGGCAATAGATATACTTAGAGAATATTCTAATAAGTATAATATGACTATATTCGTAATTTCTCACGAGACTTTACCAGAAGAATGTTTTGACGAGCATATAAATGTAACTATGCCTAACCATTTTTCAGAAATGGAAATAGTATCAAACATTAAAACATAATGAAACCACGATTAATGTCTTAGTATAAAATATATCTAAGTAAATCAATTATAAAGATGAGAGTATATAAAGGAAAAACTTTTGCTGAAGTGTATAGAGATAGTTTAGATGAACTATTACATCTTCCTGATTTTGAATCCTCACCTAGAGGACTTAAATGTAAAGAAATATTAAATACGACTTTAGTTATAGATAATCCTATTCTTTCTACTTATAATAATAGTCGAAGAGGATCTCAATATAAGTATATAGCTGCAGAGTTTCTATGGTACTTCTTAGGAAGAAACGACGCTGAATTTATTAAAAAATATGCAAAGTTCTGGGAAAGTATACAAAACCCGGACGGAACTGTAAATTCAGCATATGGAAATCTAATATTCAAACCTAGTGTCGAAGAATTAATTTCACAATACGACTGGGCAATTTCTTCTCTTATAAAAGATAAAGATACTCGACAGGCAGTAATGCATTTTAATTTACCTAAACATCAACATCATGAAAATAAAGATTTTGTATGTACGATGTATAGTAATTTTCATATTAGAGATAATAAGTTACACTTTTCAGTAAAAATGAGAAGTAACGATGCAATACTAGGAACTCCTACTGATATTGCTTTTTTTACAATGCTACAGCAGCAGGCAGTACTGCATTTAAAACCGATGTATCCTGGATTAGAAATAGGTTCATATTCCCATACAGTAGATTCTTTCCATATATATGAGAGACATTTTGATTTGGTAAAAGAAATGTTAGACGACGAGTTTTATCCTGAATCAATAGGAACATTAAAAGATTCTTTTATTGAAGTTACAGGAGAGCCTACTAATAAACTAAAAGGATTATATAATCATACATTAGATCCTACTAGACTTTTTGAGAATGACTGTGACGTATATAACTTTGTATTAAATAAAATATAATGACTGAAAAAGAGCTAAAGAAACACATATCTTACTTAAAAATGGCATCCGAATGGTCTGAAAATTCTTGTTGCCATAGAAAAAAAGTAGGTGCACTTATTGTAAAAGATCAGATGATTATATCTGATGGATATAATGGAACTCCTACCGGATTTACTAATGACTGTGAAGATGCGAATGGAAATACTCAATGGTTTGTTTTACATGCAGAGGCTAATGCTATTACTAAACTATCTAAGTCAACTCAAAGCGCTGAAGGTTCTACTTTATATTTAACGGTGTCTCCATGTAGAGAGTGTTGTAAATTAATAATACAGTCTGGAATTAAAAGAATAATATACAAAGAAGAATATAGGGACACATCAGGTCTTACTATATTAAAAGAAGCAGGCATTTCTGTATTTAAATTAGAATATTAACGTGAACGAAAAAAGAGAATTAAATATAGTTTTTATCAGAGAATTTAGAAGTTTCAGTTCTATATATAGCAAAAAAAGCAAAGAAGACTATATATTAAACGTAAATAAAATAATAAAGGATAAATTTGATGATAGATTCATTACCCCTAATAAAGTTCAGTCGTTTATAATTAACTACGAAATAAAAAAGCTATTAGATAAGGCTATCAACATTAAGAATCAAAAGTATAAAAATATAATATATCTTAATTCTAATTTATCAGTATCTTTAATAAAGAACGCTATGGACTTTATATCTGAAGAATACTATCCTATATATTTTAATTATAGCATGATAGAGCCTAAAGAATTTAATAGCGCAGGGCTAGATGATATATCAGAATTAGATGTAATTAAACAAGATTCCCAATCTTAAAGAACGTAATAAGTATGATCTTTTTCTTTAAATAAGAATTCGTTAAAATCAGTAAAACAAGTACCTTCGTTAGTTGCTTTCAATGGAACTGTTGCGATCCCCATATCATACGGATCTTTATAATCATAAGGGTTCTTTTTATCTTCCTGTTTATGAACTAAATCTCCTCCCATTGCTTTATAAGTAGGGTCAAATACTTGATTAGAAAAAGCCGGATGTCTTTCTACTTTATTTTGATACTTTTCTAATTTTCTTTCTTTATTTACGAATTTACCTTTAGCGTCTTTAAGAGGCTTTGCTGAAGCAGGTCCTCCGAATCCTGGCTTTTTTAAATCCATAAAATTGTCAAATGTATAAATATCTCTTCTTTTTACGTTAAACGTTTCCATCTTAGATTGTTATTTGTCCTACTCTAGTTTCTTTAGTTGTATCTGCAACGAATTCAACTGTCATTTGATGAATACCGTCTTTGGTATAATCTAAATCCATCTCATTAAATGCTTTAGATATAAAAGCAGGTTTGAATTTAAAATCTCTGAATATATCTCCTGCTTTATTAAATATCGCTACATATATTTCTCCAACGTAATCTTTCTTTAATCCCTGTCTACCTGTAGCCGGATCATATATTACATCAGACCATCCTCTAAGAGTATTATAAACATACATACTATTAGATTCGTTTAAGTTAACTTCAAAAACTACTTTTAAGGTAGCCAAAGTAGTTTCTGGAGTAGCCTTAGCAAATGCTCTTTCAGCAAATTTATATTTTTGCGTAGTAGTTCCAGCAGTAAAAAATTCTGGTAGTCCGCTGATTGATATCACCTGTTCAACTAAGATATCTACATCTTGAGTAATTGCCGCGGGCGGAGTTATAATTACCTCGAACTGATTTTTAAATATTGGTTCGTAATAATTTCTAGCTGCGATTGAATTATCCCAATGTGGTAAACCTGCCATATTAAAAGATTATTTTATTTTATTTATTTTTCTCATTATCCTTTTTAGCGTCTCGTGTCTTAGTGTAACTTTTCCATAATTGGTTATACAGACCGCACGATGCTCCTAAAAAATTAATAATACCAACATATTTTTTCTTATCAGAACCTTCCATGTTGGCTACTTTGATTCCTATTTTTTTAGCGTCAGTATCCGAAAGTTCTTCGTCTTCGTCTTTACCGACAAGCTTCTTAAGATCTCCCTTTTTTTCTGCTAAATAAAAGTCACTGAATTTAGTTATTGCTAAGTTCATTAAAACGTATTATTTTTTAACTATACTTCTGTTCTTAACAGTATTGCTGTATGCCTTAGTAAATCTATCTAAATGAGGAGTACTTTTTCCTTTTACAACATCACTATTCATATCTTGATCTACGCTAGATTTAGTCTTAGCATCCTTATTAGATATATCTGATTTAACAATAGTTCCACAGCTATTACATACAGCCATGAATTCTTTGTAATTCATTACTTTATTCTTCATGTACTTAACATTATTTTTATTATTTATCTATAGAGAGTTTAACTTTTTTAGTATTATATATAATAAAATATCTACCTAGGTTTAATATCTATGAAAAACATCAAACTAGAACATAAACCTCGCCAACAACAGGTCGAGATGTTAAACTTTGTAAAAGAATCTATTGACCTAGATAAAAAATTCATAACCATAGATGCCCCTACTGGTACTGGTAAATCATACGCAGCAGTAATGATATCTGATTGGTATACTAATAATTATAATAAAGACGCAAAAGTTAACGTATTAACTAACACTAAAATACTACAAGATCAGTATACTAATGACTTTGACTTTATAGCCTCTCTTAAAGGCAATAATAGTTATTGGTGTAAAAAGAACTTAATGTCATGCGGGGACTCTAAAATGATGAGTAAAGTAAAAGGCAGTCGATGTCAAATTTGCCCTCATTCTATAGCCCAATCGAGGTTTAAAACAGAAAGAGTAAGTTTAACTAATTATCATCTAATAACTGCATATTCTATGTATAGTCCTGATATCTTAAGCGAGAGAGGGGCTAATTTATTAATAATTGATGAAGCTCATTCCTTTGAAGAAGCGTTCTGTGACTTTATTAGTTCTGTTATATCCGAGCGAAGTTTAACTAACTTAGGCATATGGCACCCGTCCATGATAGACGATTTAGATCAAATATCAGACATATATAGACTATCTGATTACTGTAGCAGAATTATAGTTCCGAAAATTACATCTAAGATGGTTCAATTAATTGACGACGCAAAGGCAGCTAGAGGTAAAAAGAAAAAATCTGAACTTGTATCAAAAGCTGGTTATTGTGATAAGTATCTATGTAAACTTCAAAGGTTTATTAAGGATAGGTCTATATATAAAAGTAATTGGGTATTTGATAAAACGTTGGACTATAATGGAGTAACTAAGATATTAGTGGAGCCTATATGGGGTAACGCATACATGAAAGAGTTATTTTGGGACAAATATGATCACGTTATATTTATGTCAGGTACTATATTAAATACTTCAATATTTAATTTTTTAATGGGAATAACTGAAGAAGATAATTCATACCTATCTTTACCTTGTCCGTTTAACGAAGATAAAAGGCCAATAATATACCTAAAATTTGGTAAAATGTCGTATTACGACAAGGCTGACACTTTTAAAAGAGCAGTTCCTATTATAAATCGCATTTTAGAAAAAAATAAAGACAATAAAGGCATCATTCATTCAGGTAACTATGGACTTAGTGACTGGATTAAAAAATCAATAAAGAATAAAAGGTTGCTAATTCATGAATCTAAAACCAGAGAAAAAAATCTAGTAAAACATCTAGAATCGGAATTTGAAACAGTTTTAGTTTCTCCATCTATGATGACCGGTATAGATTTAAAAGATGATTTGTCTAGATTTCAAATAATATTAAAAGTGCCTTTTCCAAATCTAAGAAGCATTAAAATAAAAAAAAGATTAGAAACTAGGCCTGATTGGTATAATTGGAAGACTCTAATTGATGTTTTACAATCATATGGTAGATCTATAAGAAATGATGAAGATTGGGCTGAGACTTATATATTAGATTCATGTTTTGATCAAGTAATGTCAAGTGATGTTCCTGATTATATTAAAAAGGCAATAAAAATTAAAAGATTGCCTCAAAAAAAGTAATATGATACTATGTCAAATTTAGATGATAAGTATAGAAAATTAACAGACCGTGAACATGTACTAAATCGCCCAAGTATGTATATCGGCTCCACTGCTTTACATACTGAAACATTGGAGGTATATAGCGGATCAGAAATACAACAGAGAAGCGTAACATATAATCCAGGGTTTATTAAATTATTCGATGAAATAATATCTAATTCAGTAGATGAACATCGAAGAAATAAAAAACTAAATGAAATAAAAGTAACTCTAAATTTAGACACGTCAGAAATAATTGTCTTAGATAATGGAGGAATTCCAGTTAAGAAGCATACTAAACATAAAGAATGGATTCCTGAAATGATTTTTTCAAACCTCAGATCAGGTTCTAATTTTGATGATTCTAAAGATCGTGATGTCGCAGGAACTAATGGAGTCGGCGCAACTCTTACTAACATATTTAGTAATAAATTCTCAATTTCTACTTGTGATCAAACTAATACTTTTGATCAGGTATTTAAAAATAACATGAAAGATAGAACCTCTCCTAAAATATCAAAAGGAGCTAAAGGTTTTACTAAAATTGCATATTTTCCAGATTTATCTAGATTTAATATGAAATCTATAGATATAAACTCTCACGATATCATATTTAAAAGATGCCTGGACATCGCTGCTTGTAATACTAGACTAACTATAGTATTTACTACAATAAGAGATAAAAAGAGGTCTAGTAATAGGCTAAAATTCAAAGATTTCAAAGATTTTATAAGTCTATATAATCCAGGTGAATTTTTCTATGAAAAATCAAAAGATTTTAGAATTGGAATAGCGACATCTGATTCAGGGTTTAAAAATACTAGTTATGTAAATTCAGTTCACACTAAAGATGGAGGTACTCATGTAGATTACATAACAAATCAATTAATTTCTCAATTAAGAGAAATGATACATAAAAAGCACAAAATACAGGTAAAACCTAGTGATATTCGCAATCATTTACATATGTTTATAGATTGTACTATCATAAATCCTTCTTTTAGCTCTCAAACTAAAGAAAAACTAATAACTGAGCATAGATTATTTAAATCAGAGCACATTTTAAGTGAAAAAACAGCTAAAGAAGTATTTGGATCTGAAATAATCAAATCAGTTTTAGACTGGGTTGAACGAAAAGCGCTTGCTGCAGAACGTGCAGAACTTAGAAAATTAAATAAGGCATTAGACAAGGGTAGGGTTAAAAAACTTATCGACGCTCAAAAGAAAGGAGATCGTAGAAACTGTATATTAGGTATATATGAAGGAGATTCAGCAACATCTGCTGTGCGTAAGTTTAGAGACACTCAAATGATGGGGGCATTTCCGTTAAAGGGTAAATTTATAAACGTACATGAGTTACCTAACTCTAGAGTAATAAGTAATGAAGAAGTAAAAGGCTTAATGGGTTCTATAGGATTAAAGTTAGGAGAAGAGCCTAAAGGGCTAAGATATGGTAAAATATACATATACACTGACGCTGATCCTGATGGAAATAGTATAGCTGCTCAATTAATAAACTTTTTTGCTAAATATTGGCCTGAATTATTTAAAATTGGAATGATCTATAAGGTAATGACTCCATTAGTTGTCGCTAAAAAGGGAACTAAAGTAGTAAAGATATACACTAATTTAGAGCTTGCTAGTTTTATAGAAAAACAAGGAAGACTTATATCAAAATGGGATATGGAATATAAAAAAGGACTTGCTGCCTTGACCGATATTGAATATCAAGAAATAATTAAAAATCCTAACCTAGTTAGATTAAAAATAGATGAAGACTCTAAAGATTCTTTAGAAGCATGGTTTGGTAGAGATTCTACTCCAAGAAAAAAACGATTATTAAGCTAACATGAGAAACGCAACAATATCAGAATATTTAGACAATGATTACAAAGAATATGCTAAATATGTAATCGAAAGTAGAGCTATACCGTCAGTAATAGATGGATTAAAGCCTACTCAAAGGAAAGTAATCCATGCATCTAATAAGCACTGGAAGAGCGAATCAACTAAACCTATGAAGGTTTATCAATTAGGAGGTAAGATCGCAGCAGAGGTAAATTACCACCACGGAGATTCAAGTATGAATTCTGCAATAACCGGAATGGCACAAAAGTTTAAAAACTCAATGCCACTAATAGAGGAAATAGGACAATTCGGTTCTCTTAGAGCTCCAGATGCAGGTGCACCTAGATATATTTCAACTAAACTTCATAAAAACTTTAGATTACTATATAAGGATTTTGAATTACTTAACTCTAAGTATGAAGAGGGCAACGAGATTGAACCCGACTACTTTCTACCAATAATACCTACTGTTTTATTAAATGGGAGCTCTGGAATAGCTGTAGGCTTTGCTACTAACATATTAAATAGAAATCCTTTAGACCTAATTAATTGCTGCTTAAAAGAACTAGCGGGTAGACCCTTTAAAGAGCCTATTCCTTGGATAAATGAATTTAAAGGAGAATGTGTAAAACAGGAAGATACTAACGGGTCTTGGACTTTTTATGGATCCTATAAAATAAAGAATACTACCACAGTAGATATATCTGAACTGCCTCCTTCTATAACATATCTAAAATACGACGATTACTTAAACAACCTAGAGGACATTAGAAAAATTTCTTCTTATGAAAACAATTGTAAATCTGATATTAATTACGTTATAAAATTTACTAGAGCCAGTTTAGCTGAGATAGAAAAAAAAGGAAGGCTCTCTAAATTCCTTAAGATGGAAGAGCGTCAAACTGAAAATTTCACAGTATTAGACGAGGAAGGAAAACTTAAAGTATTTAATACTTCAACTGAGATAATTAAATATTTTGTTAAGTTTAGATTAGATTTTTACACTAAGAGAAAACGGCATCTTATCAATAAGATATCTGATGAATTAACCTTATTAACTAATAAAGCTAAGTTTATTAAGATGATTATTGAAAATAAGCTAAAGATAAATAATATTCCTAAAAATGAAATTATTAAGTCCTTAACTGATAATTCATTTGATAAGATAGAAGGTTCTTATTCATATTTACTTAGTATGCCAATTCATTCTTTAACCAAAGAAAAGTACGAAGAACTTCTTAAGATGGTAGGAATTAAAAAGGAAGATCTTAAAAAGCTTAAAGGAACTAAGCCAGTAGATATGTATAAATTAGATCTAGAAAATCTTAAGTCTGCTATAAAAAAACAATATTAGAATGGAAGAGCATAGATTAATAATGAACAATAAAGATACCATTAAGAAGTACTCTATTGATTTTAAAAAAGTTAATAGTATAGAACATATAATTAGAATAATAGATGCAATAGGAGTTGTCGTAGATCATGACAGTGTAGCGTATAATAAAATAAAAGACCTATTAAAAGATGCTAGCTAATAAAAATGATGTTGTAGTAGTATGTTCTAATTGTGGAAAAACTAAATTAAAATGGGAAACGGTATGTCCCCAATGCAAAGAGGTAGATATTAAATCTAAATAAAATAAAAAAGGGAATCATATGATTCCCTTTTTATATAATATAATCTAAATATTAAGATTATTAAAGTGCAACACTACCAGTTAATTTACCGATATCACCAGCAGTCATCGCAATATTTGCATATTGAGTTTCTGGATGCCATCCTGCTTCTTCAATAGCATATCTAGACTTCATTCCGATTTTCGGAGAGAAAGTTCCCTCTGAAATAGTTTGAAGAGATTCTGCCATGATGTAAGGCATGAACTTAAGACCTGGTTCTTCATCAGCTCCTTTTCTACCGATACAAATTCTAGAATCACCAAACGAAAGGTTTGGATCAACGTAAACCTGTACTCCGTAAACTTTACCAGCCGGGTATAAGTTACCTGCAACTCCACCCATATCAGTTGAATGTGTAGCAATTGAGTAACCAGCAACATCTGCAAGTGCAGAAGCAATTCTACCGTTAGTGATCATGAAAGTACCTGCTCCAAATCTACCTCTATGGTAAATTAAGTTAGATATTTCAAGAATCTTAGTAACCAATCTTCTTTGAAGAGTAGAAACGTTTTCGAATCCACCACTAGCAGATAAATCTAATTTAGTAATGTTAGCGCCTTCAACTAAATCAATAGCAGTATTATGCTTGTCAGCTAAGTTAAAGATTCTATCAACGATTTGCTTGTTAATAGACTGAGCTAAATCATTAACTGCAACGTTTTCTAACATAGAAACAACGTCGTAGTTCCATACTCTGTTCAAGTCTTGGATTTGCTCTACAGATGCAGAGATCGCAACTTGATCAGTTTTAGCTTCAATGAATTTAGTAAACATTCTAAGACCCATTTGTCTGAACCTAGATGATTCACTTTCTTCTCTTTTCATTCCTCCAGCAACTGAACCAGTTGTTGGCATATAAGGACCATTAAATGCAGTAGTTTGATAATCAGCATCAGATACCGAAGTAAATCCTGAGATATGATTTTCTAATGCAGATACTAACTGAACATTCGCAATTGCGATCGTGAAGTCAGTAGTGTTAACTGGACCTGCTCCGAACGTAAGAACTGGACCACCAGCGTTAAGCTGTGTAGCAACAGAAGTACTTGCAGCATTAGCTGCTTCAGCATTAATTTTTACGATCATGTGACCATCAACTCTAGAGAATCCTACAAAGTCACAATCTGGTGCATCTGCAACATTAGTAAAGTTTAACCTATCTCCTGCTGCAATCGCGTTACTTGCTCCGATTGTTGTTTGAGTTACTCCTTGAAGTTTAACCATAAATGGCTCAAAGTCACTATCAGTTCTACCACCAGTATATAAATAATCCAAGTAAGGTAAGAAACCAACTGGAGAATCCATAGGAATTACTGGAGCTAAATCAAATCCAATAGTTTTTGCTGCAACTTGAATAGCTACAGGTAATAATGAAGGGAATTTGTCCCCTGATCCAGTGTCTGCTGTACCATAACCTCCTTTTGCTCCTGCTGCCGAGAACGGAGTCTGAGTACTAGTTGGTGCACCTGCTGCTCCAATTCCTGGAAGAGATGTTGGTGTTTGGTATAGAACCCCTGGTCCTGTATACTGCTCAAATACAGGAGAAGTATTGTCGAAAATCGCGTGGTTGTGTGCATATTCAGCTAACCAAGGCGTCTTTTCTAAGTTTGCTCCGTAACCTTCTAAGATTGGATTCCAAGTTTGGTCCATCTTAGCGTCGCCAGAACGTTTAAAAATTTTTGTACGTGCCATTTTTACAAATGATTTTTTTATTTACGATACTCTGCTCGTCTTGCGAGTGTATCTAGGTAATTTGAGGTATAACCTCTATTGTGCTCAACTACTGTATCTAATGATATCATACCTTCTGTACCTTGGCTTTCGTTAAGTTTTTCATTTAATTTTAAGTTATTCTGCTCGATCTCAACTCTTTCTTTAACTTGAACTAAATTTTGTTCGTCCCAAAAAGATTTAACTTGATAAGGAGTGTTTAATTGATATATTTGAGATTTAGCATGAATTCTATTCTTTTCATTCTCATTCATATTAGACCAAGTAGATTTGTATTCTGCTGGCATAAATTTAATATGATTAGGAATGTTTTGATTCTTAGTAGAAATAACAGCTTCCATTATTCCCATAACATCAGATTCATTAAACCAAATCGAAGCTCCAATTGCTTCTACAATCGATTGTTTAGTTTCTGTATCTAATTTATAGAATCCTTCTTTATTTTCTTCAGATAAAGTTTTTAAGAAAGGATGTCTGCTTTCTAAAACTGATTTTGCAGAATCAGTAGTTACTTCTGAAATAACTTCTTTTACGCTATTAACTAAAGCATCAACTGAAGTAGATTCGTCTAATTTTTCAACTTTTCCTAATAGCGATCTGTTTCCTAACCCTGCTTCTTCAGAATTAAAACTTTCAGCTAAATATTCGCTATATTCAATTCCTTGACCTGCTTTTTCAGCAATATACTGTGAATATTTTCTATTATCGTTAACTGCTTCTGATAAGTAATTAGCAAATTCTATTCCTTTGTTAGAACCTTCAGCTACATATTCTGAATATTGAATAGACTGATCTAATTCTTCAGCTAAATAGTTTTGGTAGCTAATTGACTTATTAACGTTCTCTTTAATATATTCAGCATAATTTATACTCTGATCTACTTTTTCAGCAATATAATCTTGATGTTCGATGCTTGATTGTATTTTTTCAGATAAGTAAGATGAATAAGCAATAGAACTATTAGTAGTTTCTGCAATATGCTCAGTATAATTAATAGACTTATCTACCATTGTAGATAAATAGTCAGTATATTTAATTAATCCTTCTACACTAGTAGCCATTTCATTAACGAATGCTTTAATTGAATCTAATTCAGAATTTTCTGAATCGTCTTGTTTAGAGCCTAACTGCTCTTTAATTTCTGCAAATTGTTTCTTAAGCATTTGAGAGTAATTATCCATACTATCAACTGTTACATACTTATCAGACATGTTGTTTTTATTATTTTGAGTTTCCATAGAGTTTTCTAAAACATTTTCTATAGTGTTATTTATCTTATCCATCTTATAGATTTTATAATTATCTGCAAAATTTAAACTTTCTGAAATATCAGATAGTTCGTTTTTTTCTACATATGAATCATTTTTAAGATAGTCGTAACTTTCTGTGATCATTTTAAAATCTTGTTTTAAAGACTCAGTTACTGTATTTTTTAATATAGCTTCAGTAAATCCAGGTTCACCTACTAGGTCGTAAGTAAAAATCTTATGAAGTTTTACTTTTCCTTCATTCAATACTTGACCTGCAGCTCTTGATGATATAGATAAATTAACTCCCCCGTTTAATAGAGCTTTAGCTATTTGACCATTAGGAGTTCCTTCTAATATTCTTAACTTAATCTTAACTTCGTTTCCTCCATCATATGATAAATCTTCTATAATGTGAGATGCGCTCTTTAAGTTAACATCAAAATGAGGCGGGTGATCTAAATCCCCAACTAACGCTCTTTTTTCTATTTTTTCTTTAAGGTATGATAAATGAGGAAGATATTCATCTTTTTCATATACTCTATTATTATTATTCTTTTTTCCAAACACTGCGCATGTTCCTTCTAGAATAATATTTTTAGGATCATTACGTTTAACAGTTAAATCTTTTCCTACGTTTTCAACTATTAACACAACATCACCGTTACCAGTTGATTGATTATTAATATTAAGATTTTCCAATAGCTCTCAATTTTTTATTATTTATAAGAAATAAATTTTAAAAAATTGAAAAATTGAACTATATAAGTTAAGAAATGATTGATTTAAGCTTATTTAAATCGCTATCTGATGTATTAGACAAGTCTGGACACATAACATTGAACCGTATAATGTAATTACCTAGTTTCCCATCCATACCTTTTAATCCGGATCCTCTTATATTGAATTTTAAATCGTTTAGCTTTTCTGGTGAATTTATCTCAGCTTTATATTTTTTTCCTAGTATAGTAGTAACCTCAATATTTTCGTCTTTTAATATAACACTTTTTAACGGAACATCTAAGTATTGAATTATATTATTGCCTTCTAATTTAATATTTAATGGCAAGTCTATTCTAATTTTTAATATGTAGTCACCTTTAAGAACTTCTATTTCAGGATCTCCCCATATATTAACCCTATTAGAAACCGATTCATTACCTAGTGACTCTAATTTAATTTTAACGTAAAATTTTCCTTTTTCTTCTATAAGATTAGCGTACTTATCTGCTAATTTCAAATATACATTAATATTTTTATCCTCAGATTCACTTTTAAGATCCGAGGTGACTATCTTTCTATTATATGATATGTTAATTGGATTACCATCTATTGCATCAACAAGAGAAACAGTCTTACTTTCTGATATATTTAAATACGAAGTGTTTACTTTACTAGATGTAGTCCTAAACCCACTATGATTATTTACCCATTCGCTAAAGTGATCTTGTTGATTTCTTCTACTATTTTTAAAACCGTCATTATAATTTCTTGAAAAAGGATTTTTTCTTAAGTAATCATATTTTTCTTTCTTAGTAGTATTACCTAAAGTTTCGTAAGCTTCTGCTATTTCTTTAAATTTAGAATCCGACCCTTCTTTATTTTTATCTGGATGGTGTGCTATCGCTAATTTTCTATATGCCTTTTTAATCTCAGAATCTGACGAATTACTAGATACTCCTAATATTTGATAAAAATCTTTCATGTATGTAGTATCTTACAGAAAACTATAATTAAGTTTTATAGTAAGTATAATATAAAGTATGGTTAGAAATATATTCTATTTTATAGAAGGGCACCTCAAGAGATTAGGAGATAAATTAAACCTTTTACCTAAGCATGAGCGCGAGCAGGTTGTATATAGGGCAAATGTCTGTAAAGAAGACTGCATGACATATGGATATTGTATATTTTGCGGATGCCAAGTTCCTGCTAAAATGTATGTTAAGAAAACATGCAATGGCGGTAAAAGATTTCCTAATATAATGGATTCAGACAGTTGGGAAAAGTTTAAAAAAGATAATAATATAAATATGATCACATATGATGATTCTATTTAGATACCTTAACTGTTTCTGAAAGAGCAAAACTTTTAAATGTTTCAACTAAAGTAGCAGCAGCTCCTAAAGTAGTAGGAAGCTTAGCATCGATCATAGTAGCCATTTGAGTAAGTAGTAAAAATAAAGTATCACCTAAAACAGCATTTCCATAAATAGGACCGTGTCCAACTTTAACAAAATTTCCGTTCATCCAAATATCGTTTGACGTTGCTTCTATCTCACTTCCTGATGTCATATTTATTACACTATTAGAGGTTATATTAATCTCTCCACCTCTTAATTCTATAGAAGATGCTGTATCGCTATGTTCTATTGTAATAGCCTTATCCTGTCCTATGTTAATTCTAGACCCTTTAAGCTGTATTGTCATTCCTTTATTTAAAGTGAACCATATCTTAAGCTCTTCGTCTCCGTCAAATAACATAATGTGTGTACCTGCATACTCACCTTCCTTGCCTAGTTCTTTCTTAATTCCTTCTTCTAACTCGTGTATTCCATAATACTCAGGGCTATACTCATTACCGTTGTTAAATTTTACTGCAACAACTGATCCTACTTTCGGTATCGATATTGAACCTGCTGCTCCACCGGCTCCGAAATATGTGCTTTTCTGTTGTGGATGTGCATAAGGAAGATCTTCTGATTCTACTCCTTCATGTAATCCAAAAACTCGTATCTTACATCGGCCTTCTTTTCTTTCGTCCTTAATGTTTTCTACTATTCCTATATAGGTCTGATCGTACTTATCCATGTTATATTATACTGTTAATTTCCATACACGTTTTCATCTGTTGGATTTTGTTTAGGTGGAACTTTATCTCCATTAGAAGCGTATCCTTCACTATATGCATCCCCTAAACTATCTACTGGAGGTTCTATAAATTGACTTGCTGCCTGTAACGCAGGATTAATAAATCCTCCTACTTTAGATAGACTGTTAGAAAATTTTTGCCCTGCTTTTTGAATATCGTCTCCTATAATTGGAAGTCCACTTAGGAAATTAGCAGTATTCTCTACTTTATTTGACATGTTTCTTAATCCCCATGGATTACGTACACTTGTTTTTTCAGGATCTTCGTATATTTTAGTACCGTCACCGAATTTAGCTTCCTCTTCAAACCATCCTACTTTTATAGCAAATTTATTACTATCTGGGGATCTATCATCTCCTCCTACACTGTATTTTTGGCCTCCAGGTAAAGATTCAGAAAAGTCAAACTCGCACTGTCTACATGTAAATTTAATAAATCCATATTCATCCATTACATTAGATAGGATATTTCCTCCTCCTACTATATTACCTATAGATCCGGTATCAACTCCCAGGGCGTTTGCTATTCCTTGAGTTTCTCCTGGTAATCTAAATCTCAAATTTCTAAATTCTGCTATATAAACATCAACTGAAAACCATCTAAGATTGTCAGGAACTCGTTCCCTTCTATGCTTAGCATCAAATATTGCATTTCTATATAATCCTGCAAGCTCCGATATTCTTAAATCAACTGCCTCTAAAGTCTTTATTTCTAATATCGCTTTATCTCCTTTCCATCCTTTAGACATATCAGTGTTTGTTTCATATAATTTATCTAATCCGGAGATCGATTGAAAGTACCAAGGAGCATTAAAAGTCAAATGCCTAAGTATCTCTCTAAATGTAGCAAGGCCGTCTGCTTGAGCCAGATATCCGCGATTTGTTAAGAAGTTCGTAGCACTAGCTGATCCTGAGGAATTAAATAACGGACTATTTTTTAAATTTATTTCATCCACTGCTGACGACGACGGGGCATCTTCAAATCTAAAATCCAAAGCAAAAGTTAAGTAAGTAGGCTCGTCGAATGAATCTAAAAATACTCCTTTAGTAAAATTATTATGCTTACTGTTTAAATTTATAAAATTATGCATTATTATAATACGTTTTTTTCAGCTTTCCAGTTCATTTTTCTTAATTGAAATAGCGTTTTATACTTATATGTTTCAAAGTTTGAATCATATATATACTTAGTTCCACTTACATAATATTTTCCACTTAAAGTATCGTCTATCACTGGAGTGTCTTTAGCATCGTCTGCTAATGCACTAGTTTCTTTTCGAGATGATTGTTGAATCTTTGAACTGTCAGGGTCTTTATATATAGATACAAACACTCCAGTTCCTCTAATAACTTGAAAATTTACTCCTTCTGTTATTACATTCATCTTTACTTTATTTAACTCTATATTATTATGCTCATTTATAGTATTAGCCGCGTGCCATTCACTGTGAGCATTTCCGTAATCTATACTTTGCCATTTCTTAATTAAATTAGATCTTAAAATTTCATCGTCAGGTATAAGAGATAAGTCTCTATTTT
>Ga0209337_1001297_pt1 | contig 19158 bp, 33 predicted proteins | sample LinPmetageLP53_FD_184044 | JGI IMG/M metagenome (GOLD analysis project Ga0209337, IMG submission 184044) | Marine viral communities from the Pacific Ocean - LP-53 (SPAdes) (version 2) | ecosystem: Environmental > Aquatic > Marine > Oceanic | place: Pacific Ocean | collected 2010-02-08 | reverse complement strand
CTAATCACGACTTTTTAGGTATAGGAGATGGAATAGACAAAGGAACTGCAAGAGTTTCAATTGATATATCCACAGCGGTAAGTAGGTCAAGACTTAGAAAACTATACTCAGGAGTTGTAAGCATTGTTAAAGGAGCAAGGGCAGGTAATTCATCTACTGCTTTACATGCTAACTACGCAGATATAAAACTGCTTTCAAGGGTAGACCAGTCTGATAAAAACAGACGATGGTACCGTTACGTTCTCGATTGTGAAATCACAAGTTACGAGGCGGTGGTATAATGGTAAAATTAACACAGAATATAGAAGCAGCATTCCAAGCTGAAAGAACAGCAGGAGCTGGGGATTCTTATGGAGACCCAACGCCTAATTCAGCTTTAGTACATTTAGGATTATTGGATACCTTTGATCCGAGGTCAGTAGAAATGAACATAACTCCTGTGGCATCCATAGGGCAATCAACAGAAGGGTTTCATTCATCAGGGCCAATGGCAGTTAGTGTTCCAATTAAAGTAGCAGTTCAAGGAACGTCTACTGGTTGGCAAGAGTTAATTGGTAGAGCAATTGGTGGAACAACTATTGGCAGTCCAATACCTCATGCACTAACAAGTAATGTAGACAGTATGGCATTATTAGTAAGAGACAATGCAAGTAGCGAATTTACTTTAGCAACTGGAGTAGTTCCTAATGAAGTTACATTAGAAGCAGATTATACAGCTGGTGGATACATTACAGTAGATGCAATATGTACTGCTCTTATTACTCAAGATTCAACTGAAACAAATGCAGATTTTTCTAATGATAGTAAATTTTTAAATGATAACTTTTCTTCATCTACATTTCCAGCAGCTCCAAGTACAGACCCATTACTTCCAACTGATTTAACTGTAACAGCAGGTTTAGCGGCAGCAACAAAAGGAATAGTTCCTGATGGGCCAGCAGGAAGTTATATTGAAGTAGGAGAAAGATACATGAGAATATTTGCAAGTGAAGATACTCTTGATACTTCCATTTCATCTGACGGGATCTTAGATTTTACAGCAGGTGCAGATGATACAACTGAAGAAGTTAAAGTTTTGATTCATGATGATGCTAATTGGTCATGCACAAGAGCTGGAGCTGATACAACTTCTGTCGATTTATTAAAAGGCATATATAACACTGAAGCATCTAGAACTATTTATGCAGTAGACGATATGAATACTTCTTTTGATAATCTTAAGACAGTTAAATTAATGATTAAGAATAACAATGTTCCTGTTGCAGGTAAGACAACTAGGAACTCTGTAACAAAATGGTTAGCTAATAATAATATGAGTCGAGGATTAGCTGATGTAACATTAGAAATATCAATGACAGCTCAAGATGAAACTTGGTATGACAAATATGTAGCTGGAGCAACTATTCCTTTAATTAGGTTAGACTTTGGTGCATCTTATGGTTCAATTGCTTTAACAAACGGAACAATAACTGCTTTCTCTAGACCCTTGTCTGGAGCAGGAGAAGTTGTTGATACAATGACAATCAAGTTCCGTGGTGCAGGTGATTACAAAAACAACAGTGCATTTGCAATATCAGCCGATTGGACACTAAACACAACTTAGGTAGGTAACTCAATGGTAAGAGTAAAAGGTCAGATCGACGCCCCGCTAGTAGACATAGCAAACGTTCGCCAAGAATATTGGCAACGTAAAGAAGTAAGATTACCCTCGATAGCTAAATTTATGCCAAAGAAGAAAGTATGGTTTGGTCTTAGAGAAGTTGAACAAGAACCTAAAATTATACTTCGTAGATTATCTGAAGAAGAATGGCGTTCTATTAATGAAAGATTTTGGAGCGTTAGAGAAGGTCTAGCAAAGAAGTTACCTACTCTTCGTAAATTATATGCTAAAGCAGCTAAAGGTCAAATACTTAAAGCTAAAGAGCAGAAAGTCTTAAACTTTGCGCAAACGGAATCAATGCCAATTTACATAGCAATGTTAGAACTTATGATTGAAGAACCACAAATGAGTTTTGAAGATGTAAGAGTTTTAGTAGATTCTCTTGATGATTATGATCGTGAAACTTTACTATCTTATGTTAATACATTAACCTCAGAGAAAGCTATAGTAGCTCATCGTATTAACGAAGAACGGATGGAAGAATTAAATAAAATGCAAAGTCAAGTGGCGGCTGGTTTGTAATGGCACAGGTAGATGAATTAATGGTTGTGTTAGATGCAGACCCTACAGGTTTAGAAGATGGGTTAAAATCTGCTGGAAATGCTACTGAAGATTTTACTCAACAACAACAAGCAAACAGTTTAGCAGCAATGGAAAATTTAGCAAGACAAGAAGCAATGGTTGGAAGTTTAAATCAAGTTACTGGTGGATACGGTAAAGCAGTCGGAGCTGCTCAAAAGTTAGGATTAGTTAATGAAGAACAATTTGCGGCATTAGAAAAATCAAGAGCAGCAATGGAATTAATTGCAGGCCCGTTAGAAGTATTTATTGCTTTAAAGAAATTTGCAGCTGCAATGGAAACAACTGAGACAGCAGCTAAGACTGCTAATACTACTGCAACTACAGCAGCAACAACTTCTACTTGGGGATTTAATACGGCATTATTAGCAAATCCTATTGTTTTAATTGTGGTTGCAATTGTAACTTTAGTAATAGCACTAGTAGCATTGGAACGTAAGTTTGGACTAGTAACCGCAACCGTAGATGCATTGGGTGATGTTTTCAAGATGTTACAGGGTAAGGTAGATGGGCTTCTTGGTTCGTTAAAGGGTGTAACAAGTGCTGCGGCTGAGTTAGGTGACGCATTGGCCTTTGGCCCTATTAGTGGCGTGATGAATGTGTTGGGTGGTAGATAATGGGTTCAATTACAATACATAGAGATTACGTAGATTTATGTCATGTTGATAGTTTAGACCCTACTGCTACAAACAGCACTTTTAATCGAGGTCATGATTATGCTAGTTTTGCAATACAATCAGTGCCTTTATCAGGAACAGAAGCAACTCAAGCTGCATTTATGCAATTTACAATACCTAAAAAAGAAACTACTAGTTTAAGTTCAAAAGCTTATGTAAGCAGTATTCAATTACATTTCAATGTAAATAATGGCGGAGATAATATGGAAGTTTTTAAAGTAAAATCGTCTTATGAAAACATTAATTTTGGACAAGTAACTTGGCATTCATATGACCAGCAAGGTCAAGACGGTACTAATGCAAAATGGGACCCTTCACATTTTCACGCTGTAGCTACTACAGACCACACAAATGCAGAAGCACATTTGGCAGTTGATTCTACAATGTCACCAGTTGAAGGTGTGGCACTTGCTTCGGCAGGTATGGGTTCAGGTGACCGTAATGCTACACTAGGTGTTACTGTAGTTGCTAAACAAGGATGGACTTTTGGTTCTAAAATTACATTAGGACTTTATTGTGATGATGATAACAACGTTCTTTTTAGTATGAAAAGCACCGCAATTACAATTACCACTGCAACAACTAAACCTGATGTAGTTACATTAACTTCAACTGCAACAACAAATGGTCTTTCTGCTAATCTTAATGTGGCAATACCAAATGATAATTCATTAACAGAATACTATTTAGAATCTGCAACTTCAGCAGGAATTGGTGCAACGTCAGGTGGCGATTATATTCAAGGCACTCCAAATATTAACAATACTGAAATAGTGCCAGTTGATTCTGTGGTTGCACTTGCACAAGGAGTTAAACGGTTTTATCGAGGCTTTACTGAGAATGAATCATATACAAATGCATCAGCTATTGCAGGTAGTGAAATTGCATTATTTAGGCCCTTAATAAACGCAGCAATCCTTTATACAGATTCGGCATTGTCGTCAGCTCTAGCTGGTGGTTCTTCGCCTACTGACCAAGAGAACGTAACGTTAGGTCAAAAAGTATATCTTAAAGTTACTAATGCTGCTGTTGCGGCTGCATCTACTGGAAACAAATATACTAAGATCCGAGTTAACTGGGATTCAGGAACAACGGATACTGATGAAGATTACGCAGTTTATGACATGGTTGATTTATCACCAGTTCTTAATAATGGATCAAATACTGTGGTTAGTCACATTTATCATACTGCTGGAGCTAAAGTAGTAAAGGTTCAAGTAGAAGATGAAAATGGATTTAGGTCTGACAAAGGAAACATAACTGGTAATCAGCCTGATGTTAAAGTTGGATTTCCAAAAGCAATAATGTCTACTTCATCTACTAAGATTACTCAAGCTAAGTATGGAGACCGAACAACGGCAGTTACATTATCAGGTCAACAATCACGAACAAGTGGTTCAGATAAATTAATAGATTCTTATGGTTGGGGTTATACCGCAGCATTAGGAACTACTATAGTTACATCTAATGCTTTAGAAAATGACAATAGTGTGTTTGATGATGGAAGTAAACAAGTAAAGATTGGTGCATTGTCAGTTGCTGATAATGATGAAACGGTGTTTAAGATATTTGGATTGGCATCTTTTAGAAGTACTGGTGTAGGAGTTGTAGATACCGATACAACTAACTTTGACCATTACGCTTACACTTCTGCAACAGCTTCTCCATTAGATTATGATGTAGCTGCTAGACCAAACATTGGAGCTGTGGCTGAAGATGCAGCAGAGAATCCAGTTTTCTTTAAAGAAATAGAATGTGTTGTTTGTATTACTAAATCATCAAATGAAAACAGTCAAATAACAGACTGCGCTAGATATATTCTTGTAACAGATGGAAGTCCAAATTTAACTATTAATTCTAATTTATTCTATGATAGTAATATTGTAGCTAGTCGGCCACTTCTTGGAGATACAGTTAATGAAACTTTAACAGCTACTGATGAAACAATAACAAGAGGAACTAGCACTCATTCAGATACTAGTGATATTATTAGAGTAAACTCAGAAGATATGTTTATTCATTATGAAACTGGTAATGACATATTAGTATCTAGAGGATATAATAATACAACAGCTATTGGCCATGCTTCGGGATCAGAGATGTCAGAATACAGAACTGCTAACAGATACAAATGGGGAGGTTATGCAAAAGTAAGAGGCTCTGGAGGTAATATAGATTTTACAGCAGCAGGCGTAATTCAAATTGCAGGTGTAGATACTTTAAATTCTTCTACTGGTGCTTTATGCTGGTTAGATCAAGGTTTTTATGTTGGCGACATAATTAAAGTTGCAACGGGAGCTTCAGCAAATGGAACATATGCTGCTCCTAAATATTATAAGATTGAATCGTTTACTAGAAATGGTAACGTTTATGATAAGATAAATATTGTAACTAATCCAGCTGAGTTATCTGAATCTGAAAGAACATACATTGAAACTACAATGACTGCGGATACTGATGAAACCGTTGTTGAAGTATTGAGATATGATTCTACAAAGAAACCTAGCATTAGTGCGGCAATATACAATACGGCTGGAGCAAGTGATACAGTTACTTTTTACATGTCTATTTTTGATAATACTCAAACAAGATGGAATGCTGCTGATAAAAGTGCAACTACCAATTCATATTCTTTTAATTATCATTGGGCTGAAACAACAGCCAATGTTCAAGCAATTTATCCAAGTACTTTGGATCTAGATACTTTAGCTGACGCTAACAATATTGCAATAGAAAAAGTAAACATTACTCGTAGTGGTGGAATTACTGCACAGATGCCATTAGGAATTAGGCGTTATCCAGTAGGAGTTACTAGAACTAAATTAGGAGTTCCTAAAGTATCAGTTCAAGCAAAAGCTTTAACGCAAACAGGATACCAAGCATTGTTTAGTTTAGTAGAAGGCAACCGTTATGATTATGTTTTCTTAGACAGTAAAAAATTAGATGCTCCTGCTACTTCGTATAGAACGTTACGAATGAGATTAGAAGCAGGTAACATTACAAAAGATACAGCAGACCCTAATGTATATTTAGCAAATCTAACATTTGTAATAGTTGGTGAGGATGTTAGTTAATGCCATTAATTAATTCCGTTTTAGGAGCAGAACAAATAGATTTAGATGCAACAATAGATGGAACTCAATTTTTAACTATTAGTAAATTATTATACAAAGCAACAGTTAACGAACCACGTTCAGTTACTTTACAAATATCCGATAAAGAATCTTTACTTAAAACTCGGTTAGGTGCAGAGCTTAAGATAACAGCAGGAAGAGGAAATGCAATACACAATTTAGCATTTGAAGGGATTGTCAAAGTAATTAAACCAGCTAACCAAACACACACAATTGTAGCAATGGATAGGATTACTTCTTTAGCTACATCTGAATATGTTAATTATAAAGATTCGGATATAATAGGACAAGATTTATATTTTTTAATTAAAGATGCAGCCGATTACAAAAACATTAATGTTATTGATATGTTAGGAGGTTCAGGCATTATGGCTAAAGCATCTATGAATTTAACAGGATTACAAAAGCGCAAGGATTTTATTGATAAATGTATGGAATTTATGATCAAAGATTATGATGATGATTTCCATGATGCTAATGATTTTTTACGATATAAGTATGCAATAAGGTCAGGTAATGTATTTGATATTTATGTAGCAGACCATAAAAGTAGAGCAGCTCAGCCTGTTTTAAAAATATCAGAAGATGATGCTAACATAACTGGAGAAGGAATAGTAGCTCAAATAGATACAACTACTTTATACAATACAGTTACCGCTCAAAGTAAATCTGATTCTACAATATTTGAAACAGTTAATGATGAAAGTAGTATTGCACAATATGGGCCAAATTCTATTTTAGTTACAATAGATACTGCAAATCGTGGGATCTTAGAAGATTTTGCATATCAAACATTACAAGCTTATTCTTCACCAACAATTAGTTATGCTATTACTATGCATAATGCAGAATGGTTAGGACTAGGCGATTTAGTGCAGTTAGACGTTCCTATGTTAGAAAAGGATATCATCCTACCAGTAGTAGCATATGAGACAGAGATTAGTGATACTTTAGTTACTAGGTTAACAGTAGGAGAGCCTCAGTTAAATCTTAAAGACTTTGTTAGAAAGCTACAAAACTAAAATAAAGTTAATTGTTTGTTAGTTTTATTTTTTAATATAGCTTTACATAAATCAATACATAATTTCTTAGGAACTACAGATCGATTGTAAGCTCCTTTTACACCTTGAGTTCCAGTCTTTGATCCAGCTGGGGCTCGTTCATGATTGCACTTTTCATTATTATTTTTACAAGATTTAGCAGACCATTTTATATTAGTCCAAATATCGGTAGGCTTTGCTCTCTTATCTCCATATTGACAATACCACGGAGTATATCTATAATGATTCCATTTAGCCATTAACTCCATTTTACGCATCATTCCTCTAGGATTTTCAATAATCCAAAATTTAGGATTAATAGTTTCAATAATATCTAAAGTTTTTTCTAATATCTTTAAACCTATTTTAGCTTCTATTGTTCTAGGAATGTAAGCTCCTTTTCCTCCAGTCCAATGATGACCCATTGATGCTACTGAAAATGTAGTGCAGGGCGGACTAGCCCAAATTACATCAATGTTATCTGGAATTTTAGTATAATCAAATTTTAATATGTCAGTAACGTAATCAATTCCATCATATTGTTCCCAATCAACAGCAAACGTTTTCCAGTTGTAATCTTTAGCTATTTTACTAAAACTACAGCTTCCAGCAAACAGTTCTAGTGTATTCATAATAAAGTAGTTTGTTTATTGTTACTCTGAAGATTGTCATCATTACCCCAAACATCCCATTCATCACGAGTGCTTCTAGCAAACAACTCTAGATATGGGCCCGCACTAATTGATTCAACTCTTACATATTGATCTGTAGGCTTTTGACTGTGCTTTCTTCTTTTAGCATGAATAACAGAAACACAACTACTATCAGGTATTTTGTTTCGGTGAAACTTTCCTTTAACGCCAAACAGCATTAACTCATGTTGTCCTCTAAAATATTGACCTAAACCGAATCTATCTTTAACCCATACAATGTTAGTAATGTATCTAAATCCTAAATCTTCCATAAGCTGAAGTCCATCTTTTAAAAAGTTGTTTGTCACCCACATATAACAGTGTGCGTCATCTGCAATACGGCCTTTTTCTTTTATTCCTGCCGTTATGGTAGGTAGCATATCTTTAGGTTTTATTAGTGGGTAATGGCGATCTGCGCCACGCTTTATTTTACCACCACCAGATTCATTCCACGGTGGGTCCATAAGCAAAGTTCTATATTTATTCATTTAAAGTTCCTCTCCTTCTATATATTGAAAATAACAAAATTGGCAACATTTTACATTTGTATTATCTTTTAAGATAGTATTTATTATCTTAGTTTTATCTTTACAATAATCACAATAATCTATTATATTAATCATTTATTTCACTTCCAAGTTTATTAGTTTGTATCCTGTTTTTTGAACTAATTTATCCGACTTATCATCACTTTCTACTGCATATCCATTTCTAACGTTAACCCAACCCATTGCCTCATATTCATCAGGAGGTGATACTGCAACTATTCCTTTTTGAGTCAATGTAGATAATAAAGCTCTTACTTTGTTCATAGGTAAGCTAAAATAAAGTTGGTCAATCCAGACTCCTAATCCATGTCCGTCAGTACTAAAGTCACTAAAAGCTATGTCTTCTAGTACCTCTTGTTCCATTTTTGTTATTGTTGTCATTTTTGTTTGTTTTCCATTGCCACATCTTTTGTGTGGTATTCTAAACAATAGGTAAGCATATATAAGCTTTATGGCATTCAGGTTAGAGGGATAAAGTATATATAACCCTGCGCAATATTTGATTTGCCCAGAAAGGGTAGGAAACAAATAATGAACCAAACAAAAAAAACGGTTTGCATACTATGTAATAAAAAACAAAAGTTTGCAATACACCAGCAAGCAAAACTACACCAAATGTTTTTTAACAAGAACATTTGTTTAAAATGTCAAAATATAATTATAGGTGCATAAATGAGCTATAAACTAAAACCTAAAACATCATGGAAAGAGCAAATTAGAATAAATAAAATACTTAAAAAAAGAATTGTGAGAGGCTAAAAAATGCCTAGTGACAATTTTATGGATGATTGGGAATACGAAGCAATGCTAGGCGACAGATGTGTTGAAAAATGTAATTGTTGTTCAGGATGGGAATAATAAATGCCTAGAATAGAATTTTGCGATAGATGCTGGAGCCATAACGTAGAGAGAAAATCAATAGGTAATGTTTCAATTACTGTTAAAGTATCTCAAAAGGCGGTGAAGTATCATAAGGTCGGGCATCTATGTAGCAACTGTTACTTAGCTTTTGAAGATACTATTACTAATATCAAAGGAGGTTTGAAATGAATTGTAATAAGTGTGCAGGTAATATTGTTGCTGAAACAATAGATGCGGGATCTTACGATTGCTGTGTTTTAAGTTGTTCGGAATGTGGAACTATAGTAGATAAGACTTGGAATAAAAAATCCAAAGGAGACAAATATGGAAACTGAAAGTTATACTGTTAAGATGGGAATAACTGTTGCAGGTTCTAAACAATACGAATCGATCCGTGTTGATGTTAGCGAAACGGTAACCCTTAATTCTCAAGAGCAAATTGATAAAAAGATAAAAGAGTATAGTTTTAAACAATTAAGGAAAGGTCTTAAACTTAAAATCTTAGAAACAGTTGCAGATGCTAAAGAAGCTGCTGTATTAGCTAGAGGTAAACAATGACTAATGCAAAAGATGTTTGGACTGTAGTATTATATGAATTAACAAAACATGTAGAATTGTTTGGAACTACTAATGTTATGGAATACAAAGGTAAAGAGCTTAAAGCATTTAAGACAGGTTTAGGAATGGTTAGCATTCTTTGTAAAAGGATGATTGATGATATTAGAGAGGGATTAGATGAGTGATTGGAAGTGTAAAGGTTGTGGATATATTATGTCAACCAATGAATATGAATATACTCAGGGGTTTTGCAGAGAGTGTAGAGATGAATGATTACTTAACGTCGTTATTGGTAGGAACATTTTTCATAATGGGTTTTTGGTTAGGCGTTCATTGGATTAAGGAGAGACAAAAATGATTTGCAAAGGTTGTAAGATAGAGTCTGAAGATTCAGGATACTGGGTTTGTTTAACGACACCTCACGATCCCGTATATATTTTATGTCCTGATTGCAGACGAGACTACAAAGACGTTACTAAACCAATACCACCTAAGAACCTAGTAGAAAGGTTTCAACAAATGAAGGAGGAAGTTAATAAGTTATAATACATATAATACGTATTAATATACATATAATATGTATGATTAATTAAGTTTATATATATGCTTTGTTTAACAAAGAATCCTATGTCAAGAAGAAGAATAAATATTAATGAAGTTCGCATCCCTAGAACTATTACTGTATCGCCTAGTTTTTGGATTAGATTTAAAGTATGGTGTAGAGGAAGGTCAATGTCTGAAATGATAGAAATGGCAGCGCTTAGATTGATGGATGAAAAGAATGACGTTCTATCATTAACTCAACAACTAGAAGAATTGAATCAAGAACTATCTGAAAAGAAATATGATTATAAGAAGCTCCAAGTAGATATTGAAAACGATGAACACAGTCGTACAGTATTACAAGATAGATTAACTGAAATTAAAACATCTGATAAATTAGTAAAGGTTGAAGTCTTAAAGAATAAAGAATGGATGATTTATTTTAGAGATAATAATATATCTAAGATCAAAAGAGGTTGGTCTAAGTGGATGCATGAAAGTAATGACTTTGCTGCTTACTTACCTTCTATTGAAAACGTTAAGAAAAGAACTGCTATTTTAGATGGATTAAATACTACAGAAACTAAGATGGCTTGGATTGCATTAAAGTATTTAGAAGAAGACTGGCCTATGTGGTTAAAACAGGAGATGGTTATATAACCCTAATTCGGATGGAACACTATGGCTTATAAGAATAAACCTTATCAGTATTTGCTAACCTTTCCCAAAGGAACTAAGAATAGTTGGGATGAGTTTGTTAAGATTTCAAAGCAACAAGGAAGGCCAGTATCGGAACTAGCAAGGCAAGTTATCAAATCCTATGTAAAGGATCATAAATCTGAATAATGCCTTATGATGATAGAATAAAAGAAGAAGCAATGGCTTTGTATTTACAAGGTTTGGGATATAGGAAAATATCAAGTAAAATAAGAGAGCAATATAATAATAAGATTGTTAATACTACTATTAGGAGTTGGGCTAAAGCAGGTAACTGGCCTGAAATATTAGATAAACAACGTAAAATAATAAAAAGCAAAACAAAGCAATCTACTACCGCTTCTAATATAAAGAACATTAAGACACTACAAGCCATACGTTCTAAGTTTATAACACAGCTAGAAACAAGCATGTCTGAAATCCGCCCTTATGAGATGGTTAGTGTAATTAGAGAACTGCAAAGACTTGAGGGTGCTAAAGATATACAGAATATACTTATAGAAGAAATAGCAGAGAAGTTGCCTGAAGCAATGAAGAAAGCTAAGATCCCACAAAAGAAGATTAATTTAATAATTAGATATTGGGTAGAGATGGTTCAGGAGATGGAGTGAAATTTGGTAGTTTATTTTCAGGAATTGGTGGGCTTGATTTGGGTCTTGAAATGGCAGGAATGGAATGTTCTTGGATGGTGGAGGTAGAAAAGTTTGGCAGTCAAATCCTTAAACACCACTGGCCAAACGCAGAAATCTATGGAGACATCTACACGATTGACGGAAAAGAACTTGAGTCAGTCGATCTTATCTGTGGGGGTTTCCCCTGCCAACCAGTTTCCGTTGCAGGAAAACGTAGTGGAACCTCTGATGAAAGATGGCTCTGGGGAGAATTTGCACGAATCATTCGCCAAGTTAAACCAAGATGGGTCGTGGCTGAAAACGTCACGGGGTTGCTATCAGCAAACTCTGGAAGGGCATTTGCAGAAGTTCTCAGGGACTTGGCCGAGGGGGGGTATGATGCGGTCTGGAATGTGTTTCCAGCAGGAGGACAGGGTGGCGTTGGTGCGCCGCACAGAAGGGAAAGAATCTTTATTATCGCTAAATTGGCCGACACCGACAGCGTATCAAGGAGGAGGTCCAGCAAACAACGTAGAATTACGAAACAGGAGCTTCAGCAGAATAAACAAAAAGGGAGTGAGATGGGGAGTCAGGTTGAAAGATGCGGTGAATCATGTGGAGAAGCAGCAGATGTGGCTGACTCCGAGTGCAGTAAACATATTAGAGAGAAGCGAGGAAGGAATGAAGAAACGGGAGAAGATGAGGAACAAAAGCGGAAGGAAAACAGTCCCTCCAGGTTCTCTCGCAGAGCAAGTGAAATACGGCTATCCGATAACAGATATGAAGAAGATGTGGCCGACTCCAAACGCATCAGACAACAGAGATCGAGGGCATCTAGGAAGTGGAGCAGTTCAGAGACGCATGGAGAAAGGCAAACAGATAATGCTTTCACAGTCGGTATCGACAACCAGTGGAGCATTGAACCCGATGTGGGTCGAGTGGCTAATGGGGTTCCCAATAGGATGGACAGACTTAAAGCACTTGGAAACGCAGTTGTCCCCCAAGTCGCAAGACAAATTGGAGAAATGATTATGGAGATGGAGTGAAAATATTAAATCTTTATGCAGGTATTGGAGGCAATCGGAAGCTATGGGGTGACGGACACGACGTAACTGCTGTAGAATACAATAGTGAAATAGCTGCAGTTTATCAGGATTTGTTTCCAAACGATAAAGTAATTGTTACAGATGCTCATCAGTATCTATTAGACAATCGCAATGATTATGATTTTATCTGGAGTAGTCCACCTTGCCCTACTCATAGCAGCATAAGGTGTTGTGGAGTTCAGGCTGAACAATATGAAGCAATGTACCCAAACATGGATTTGTATCAGGAAATTATATTGCTACAGAATTTTGCAGATAAAAAGACTAAGTGGATTATTGAAAATGTTATCCCCTATTATGAGCCGTTAATTAATCCTACAGTTGAAATGGGTAGGCATTTGTTTTGGGCTAATTTTAAAATCCCAAAAATAGAAGCAAGTAACGAAAAGGCAGTAATGCTTCAGAAGGGTAGCGATAAAAGATATGGATTTGATATAAAAGACATTAAAATAAAACATGACAAAAGGAAAATATTACGAAATTTAGTAGATCCTAAATTAGGAAAACATCTATTAAAATGTGCAGAAAACAAAATAATAACGCTGGAGGCTTTTGTTTAATGTTTAGAATCTGTGATCGAAAAACTGGTGAGATATTATTAGAAACATTGAACATTCAAGAACTATCAGAGTACATGGTAGGTAGTGAAACTAAATACATTACTGTACAACCAAATTATGATGAGTTAGAAAGATGTCAGAAATAAAAGGATTAGGTAAGTTTACTCAGCATCTTCTTGCTAAAGGATTGTTAGAACAAGAGCTTGAGTTTATTGATTTTGCTAATGATGTTCTAAAAGATTTTATGAGGCAAGAGCCTAGTGATTTTGTTCCGTTGGGTAAAATGCATGATGAATGGTTTAATACAATTAAAACAGACAAACATTACGTAGGAATAATGTGTGCTAGAGGACATTTGAAAACTACATTTACTTTAACGTACTGTGCATACATGATGCATAAGTATCCAAACTACAGAGCTTTGTATGTATCTGCAACGTTGGATCAAGCAATTGATAAAATGGAACAGTTTGAAGAATTGTGCAAACGTTCTTGGAGATTAAACAATTACATTAAAGGAAAAGAAGATGGAGGCTCATGGAGAAAAGGAGCTAAGTATTTTAGTAATGGTAGTAGAATAAGAGCTGCAAGTCTTGGTAAAGCATTGGAAGGCCCTCACGTTCATTTAATTATAATGGATGATATTCTAGAAGAATTTGCTAGAATGCCTGATGATAAAGTTATACATTATATTAAGAGAGTTGTTATGCCAATGCGATTACCTTCAGGTAAGATTCTATTAATTGGAACGCAAAAGAGAATAGGAGATGCTACAGATTGGATTAGACAAAGTTCTGATTGGGCGCACGTTTGGCATCCTGCTTTGTTAAAAGACGGTTTACCTAGATGGCCTGAATATTGGACAACAGAAAGATTAGAAGCAGAAAGACATTCAATGGGAACTAGAGCTTTTGAATCAGAATATTTATTAAATCCACTTGATCCAGAAACTGCTGTAATTCCGTGGGGAGTAATTGAACCGTGTTTAGATACATCAATAGGATTTGGTAATCCTTTAGAAGGTACTGATATTTTTATTGGCGTTGATTTAGCAGTTGGAATGGATAGTCATAATGATGAGACTGCTTATTGCGTATTGTCTTATGATAGGAAAACTAAAATGCGTCATATAATTTATCAATGGTGTGGTAAGGTAAAAGCAGAAGGAGCTGGATGGTTAACTGCTCAAATTAATAATTTAGTATCATTATCAGAGAAATACAACCCATCATTGATTATGGTAGAGACTAATGGATTTCAAAGGCTTGTAGCTCATGCAGCTAAAGACTTAGCAGAGTTACCAGTCAAAGGTCATAGAACGGGCTCTGAGAAACATCATGCTCAGATAGGCATTCCTAGAATTGCATTAGCTTTAGAGCAAGGGAAATATATAATTCCGTGGAATAAAGAAGTAAATAAATCAGGTCCAGTTGGATCAAAGAAATTAGTAGAAGGATTGTCTAGATTAATGTGGGGAAAGAATGGTAGGTTGGATGGCCATACTTCTGATGCTGTAATTTCATTGTGGATGTGTGAACTTGCAATTCAAGATATTGATAAACGGGGAATCCGTGTTACAAGCTGGGATAATTTTTAGTATTCTATAACCTTTCGGAAGTTGTATTATAGTTAGAAAATATAAGTCTAAGCACGAATCATACATTAAAAGCTTATATAACGCCCATCTACTAATTACTTGTTGCTTAGGCAATTACAGTAACAGGGGTTTCCCTTATAGGTCCCTTTATTTCCCAGCTCAAGGGTGTTACAATCTTGAGATAGGTCTGGTCTTACCTATGCAAAAAAAGACCACATAATATGATCTTAAAAGAAGAAGAAGAAAAAGAAAAGCATGTTCCATACACTTGCAATATGTGTGATAACATAGGAATGAGACAATTATGCAAAGAGCATAAGGTATTTCATGGGCATAATATGGTTCATCTAAAAAAAGAATATAAAAATAATACATATGCTTGGTGGTTATGCAATGCATGTTCGGAGCGTGAGCAATGAAAGGCAATACATTATCAAAAGATGAATGGAAAGCTTGTGCGGATTGCAAAAGTCCATTAGGAAAATGGGATAATATTGCAAAAGACAAGATCCACTGTAAGCATTGCCATACTAAGCTTAAGCATGGTGTAGTAGACATCAACAACTGTTTTCAAGGGTCAGTTATTAGTATTGATTAATGAACCGTAAACACTTTGCTAGTAAAGAGCCCAACAGAACTTTTTGTGGGTATCATTGTACTGCTCAGGAATATCGAGTAATGTCTAAAAAGAATATTGCATTTGTAAATTGTAAGAGATGTTTGGAGCGTTTAAAATGAAATGGAGATTTGATTGTTTTCTTTGTGGAGAACGTTGGGAAGAAGAGCATCGGAATCTAACTGCTGACCATTTTGTATTTAGTAATAAGAAAGAAGGAAGACCAATGCAGGATTGTTATAAATGTAAGATGGATCAAGTGTACACTCCATTGATGGGTGAAATGGTAGGGAACAGAAAGTAATCCATATATGCTTTCGGAATGTTATCTGTGGCTACACAATGCAGGAGTAAGCACAAATCATATAGTGAAAGCTTATATACACTTACTAAACTAATAGACTATCACACAAAAGATGTGACAATGGAAAACAAACAAAAATGACAAAAATAAATGTAAGACTAAGTAAGCAATGGATTATGGAATTTGTAGCAATGATGGAATCCTGTTATGATCTTGAAGCAGAAGAAATGCAAGACGCAGTAGAGCTATTGGCTTATTTGAATAAAAGATTAGAGGCTTAAATGGAATTTAATAAATTGGAGGACTAAATAATGACATCAACAATAGCTAAATTAGCACAAGAAATAGAAACAATGAAAGAGCAGCACGAAGAGGAGAGAGAATGGTTAAGGGATCGAATCCATCTTTTAAGGAAAGACTTTTCCAGATTACATGATCTGTATTTTGATAAAGTTAAAAAGATAGATGAAGAAGTTTCTATAATGAAAGAGTATCTAACAAACAATAAAGATTTTAAAAGATGGGCATTAACGGAGTTAATGGATTAACTATGAAAAAATTAAAAGAAGTAGAACAAACTAAAGCATGGAGAAAACAAATAAGAGAGGATATAAATGGTTTATAATGCATTTGAAAAATTAGATAGTGTAGAAAGTGTTGTTCGTAGACATCTTAAAAATAATATTGTTTGCAGAGATAGTACGACATATTTAGAATATTTAATTTTAAAAGAATATTACTTAGCAACTAGCAATAAAGGAAAGCAATGTACTAATGAATCATTCTTGTCGGATCTATACGATTTGTTACATTACGCACCTAATACAGAAACAATACAAAGAGCAAGAAGAAAGGTGCAAAACAACTACAAAGAGTTTAGGCCATCAAAGGCAACTCAAGACAAGAGAGAACGCTTACAAGATGATTATAGTGACTATGCAATAGCGGACTGATAATTATTTAAAGGGTTTTATGCTTAGTTAATACCGATGACAGGTTCAAACACCATTTGCACTCGGATTTTTACTCAGTATTGTTTGACGTTCGGGAGCCTGTCGTCTTAATGGCTCGACTCGAATTAAAAGGCATTGATCACAAAGTCAGAGAAGATATTAAAGTATTAGCTAAAACGCATGGAGTCACTGTCGCTAAATTCTTAGAGCCTGCAATTAAAAAATATATCTACAAAGCCGATAATAGAGAAAGACTTATTAGGGCTAAGAGGAGTGACCCAGACTGGTAGTAATGGGATTCTTTGACAGGTTTAGGAGCAAGCCAAAAACAAGCCGTGTTCAGGCTTATTTAGATAGCAATCAAAACGGTTTAGAAAAAGAAGCACGAACCCCAGTTTATGATATGGCTTCTGCAATGGGGAGTACGGGTCCAATGCGTATTGCACCAATTTATGATTTATATCATTTAGAAGATTTAGCAACTAACTATTCACATTTACAAACCGTTGTTAATCGTATTGCATCACAGACTATTGCTAAAGGATATAGATTAGAACAAATTGTAGAAAATCCAAGTGAAGACCAAAAAGCAATTGCAGAAAAATTATTAATGAATCCTTCTAATGGAGATTCTGATATTACTGGTGATGAGTTTTGTAAAGCTTTGATCCGACAATTAGAAATCTTTGATGATGCTTGGGTTTCAGTAGTTTACAATTACGTTAAAGATGATGCTGGACAAGTTTTAGGTAAACAAATATCTCAACTTTGGGTTGAAGATTCAAAGAGCATGCGATTTAATACCGATAATTTTGGTAAGTTTCAGGATCAAGATTTGTTTTGTCCAAGTTGTAGAAAAACAGCTAGTGGAACTGCATGTAGTGAATGTGGAACTAAATTAGAATTAGTAGCTTATACTTTTGAAAGTAATGAAGGCGATATTCCATTTGCAAGAGATGAAATTATACATTTTAATAAATATAGTTCGACAGCTAGATTGTATGGACAATCACCAATTATAGGATTAAGTAAGAAAATAGAAACGGCATTAGCAATTGAAGCCTATCAAAATAAATTGTTTAGATTAGAAAGGCCACCTAAAGGTTTTCTGGATATTCCTAACTTAGATGAAACTGCATTGAATAGATTAGGCGAATACATAGCAGAAGAGACCAGACGCAATCCTAACTTTGTTCCAATTATTTCTTCAGGTGAAGGACAATCAGGAGCTAGGTTTGTTACAATTATGCCAAATCAAAGTGAGTTAGGTATGCTTCCTTATATGGATAAAATCAATTCAGACATTAACGCATCTTATGGAGTAATGCCATTAGCAGTAGGAGATGTATCTGGAATTGGTGGATTAAATGCAGAGGGTGAGCAGTTGTCTATGATGGATCGAACTATTAGTGAAACGCAATCTGTATTGTCTAAAGGTTTCTTTCAACCAGTACTAGATTTACTTAAAATTACAGATTGGGAAATTGTATTTAATGACATTGATGAACGTAACGAACAACTATATCTTGCTAACCTTAGAACTAAAGCTGACGTAATTGCAGCATTTCAAGGTGTAGGAATAACAGTTGATTTAGATGAAGAAGGAGAACTAATATTACCAGAAACAGATTTCGCAAGTTTGCCAACGTCGCAGGTGGAAGAGGAGCCAAGCGAACCAGTAGACTTGTATCAGCCTTAGATAATAAGTTAGCAATAACTATCAAAAGGGAAGTCAACAGACTTCGATCCGTTAAATCATATTTTGAATTAAATGAAATGCTGCCAATGTTAATGATTGGTTTAGTAAAAGATTTAAAATTAATAGTTGGAGAAGAATTACGTGATGCGTATGTACATGGATTTAAGAGTGCAGCAGAAGAAGATAAACTAAACGTAATTGAAAAGCAAGACAAGTATTCTCATATTAATTTCAAACCTACGGCTGCAATGGCTAAAGAAGCAGTTAAAGGATTAGAATATCGTAGGGAATTTAATCGGGGTGGAACTGAGGTTGGAGTTGCAAGAGCCAGAGATATTAAGAATAGAGTTAACTTATCTCCTAAGACTTGTAAAAGAATGAAAGCTTTTTTTGATAGGCATCAATCAGATAGAGAAGGGCAGGATTGGGGTAACGAAAATAATCCTAGCGCAGGATATGTTGCACATTTACTTTGGGGTGGAGACTCAGGATATTCTTGGTCAAAAGCTAGAGTGCGTCAAATAAATGCAGTAGATGACAAAAAGTCCCTAAGTTATGGCACTAAAAAAGCAGAAACAATTGATTTAATATATAAAGGAAAAAGATTAGACATAGATTTTGACCAAGAAGATGAAGATGCAATTAGAGTTTTACAATCAGGTAAAGTGCAAACAAATAGTTACAATGAATTGTCTATAGTTTT
>Ga0209337_1001296_pt1 | contig 19164 bp, 10 predicted proteins | sample LinPmetageLP53_FD_184044 | JGI IMG/M metagenome (GOLD analysis project Ga0209337, IMG submission 184044) | Marine viral communities from the Pacific Ocean - LP-53 (SPAdes) (version 2) | ecosystem: Environmental > Aquatic > Marine > Oceanic | place: Pacific Ocean | collected 2010-02-08 | reverse complement strand
ATGTTACACCATGACGAGCATAATCCAAATCCATTTGCTCCTCAATCTTAGTTTCTATTCTTGCTAATATCTTAGCTAAATCTCTATTTCTATCCATTTTATTTTATTTTTAACATGATTCACAATATTCAGCATTGCATAGCTCTGCTAATTTTTCTTTATACATATCTATCTTAACTTTATTTTTAGTTTTTAAAGCTGCTAATAAAGATTGATAGTATGTATATATTTCTAAACTTCTTTTACTTTTTTCTAAATCACAGTTTTTTAAACTTGCATCACCTACAGCTTTTCTTATACATGCTGTAAAAGCTTCGCTTAAACAAGAGCCATCATCAACATTTGCTGTTTGATCATAATTAAGTGACTCTGAATTAGTGCATCCAAAAGTTTGAACTTCTATAGTTAAAGATTCGTATGTTAATCCCATTATAGTATTGTTTTATAAGTTATTAGTTTCCCATCTTCAGAGAGAACTTTGTAAGCTAATGGTGCAATACCATTACCTTTGGCTTCTATACCTACACGAGTTATTTTTTTATCTACAACAAATCTTCTTTTGTAAGAAGAATTATAGTTAAATCCAACCATTCCAACTAGCTCATTACCGTTATCTAAGTCAACTAGTTTTACATAGCATTCAGAAAAATCTGCATTTTCTTGAGCAGTATCTACAATTAAAAATATTTCTGTAAATTCTGCTGCATCTTCTTTAATTGTCGCTATACAATATTCTGTTTGCAATGTAGTAATGTCATGCCCACATCCTTTATCACACACACCATTTTTAACTATTTTAGCAAGCCCTCTACTATTTGTAGAAAAATAATTTTCTCCTACAGTATAAGGAGTGCTTCCTGCAAGCATTTGTTGTAATGGAGCCCCACTTACATGCGGACCTTTTTTTCCATAAAGTTGATAAATAGAATTTCCTGCGTACATAATATCTATTTCTATATGATCCCATATAGGATTATCTACATATCCAATAGGTATAAACCACATACAATTTGCAGTAGTATCGATAGAAACTATTCTAGTTAGAAATTGATTTCCAGCAAACCCAGACATAACCGAAAAATATGTAGAAATATTTTCTATAGACATAAATGGATGTCTTTTAATGACATTACTTTTTGTGTCGTACAGCACCCAATCTATAGAATTTAATATATCTTGAGTTAGTTCATCATGCTCATATATAGAAATTCTTAAATAAAAATTACTTGCTTCATCACCACCGTAATCACAAACAGACTCAGAAGAAATTGTTACTCCTGGAATCCATTCTCCCGTATATAAACTTAAAGAGTTTTCATCCGTACAAACATAAATTGTCCCATCCTCATTAGTACAAGCTAAATCATCACATATTTCACATTCATTATTTGCTATAGGCGTATTATTTACTATAGCATAATCATCAGGGCTAGCTGATGTAAACCAAGCAGGTCTACAACAAATAGGAGTTTGAGAAATATTATTACAAGGTAAACTATATAAACATGGATTTTCTAAATCATCTACAGTTGCAATCTGACTATAGTTATCTGCTAATGGATCCATACATCCTAAATAATCACAAGGATATTCTTCGCTTACTGCATTAGCTGCTACGTTATAGTTTATAGCGCTTGGGTCCATACACCCATATACAGGTATTACAGAGCCATCGCAGTAATATCCTTCTTCTGGATACTGACATTCAGAAGGAGTATTTGCGCTAGCATTATAGTTACAAGCCCCTTCTTCCATACATCCGTATACAGGAGGAGGAGTAACTATACCAGGAATATCAGTAAAGTCTATAATAAAGTTTGAACCTGAAAAAACCTCTATTCTATATACGTGGTACACAGGAACATCTGGTAAGTCTGTACTAGGTGTAGGTATTATATAATTATCTCCTTGCATTAAAGACCCTATAGCATTATATACTACGCTCTCAGTTAGAGCAGCAGGTATATATTCCATATATTCCCCCGATTGATCTGTTACATATGAAACTCTTTTTATACCTGGATACCTCAAATTTCCATTAGCATCGACAGCATTAAAAATATCTGTTGCATTTAGATTATCAAATGGCGCGTCAGCATCAATATAGAAATAATAATATATTTTACTCACTTCAGCAGATGTATCTAAAGAAGCTGCTTCAAATCCATTGTACCAATTTGCAATATCTGAAGTACCAGGATCATATGAGTCACCAGTTTGCCCCACACCAGATAGATTAAAAGAATCTATATTACTTTCGTTATACTGAAATGGATTTACACCATAATAGTATACGTTATTTTGTAGTGCAATATTATCAGGATTATAAATAGTAAAACTAACCGTGGCATTAGCAGCTGCACCTTCACATACTATTCTTAAATTAGTGCTAGATACTTTTTGAACTCTAAATGAAATTTTAGGTACGTCAAATATAGCTTTTACTCCAAGCATAGAAGGCGCCTCACTTGCCAGTGATTCCATAGGATAAGCAAAAGCATCTGCCCATCCTTGTTCATTTGAATTAGAAGCAACTATTTCATTCCATCCGTTTACCCATCCGTAAATTGATACATTTGAATTAGGAGCATAGAAGTCACCTGGGCTAGCCGTTCCACTTCCTACTCCACTTCCAATTTGAGTAGGAGGGGCCCAAGGATTTTGATAATACATGTGGAATCCTGTTCTGTCGAAAACCCCAACCCCACCAGGAGTACCTTCTTCAAAATCACTTTCATCTATATGATGTACAACTGCCCATGGAGTTTCTAAATTTTCAGTAGCTACTATCTCTCCTTGCGCTAAAGCTTGTTCTGCACTTTCTTCTTCAATTATTTCGTATAAAGTAAGATAATCACAGCAATTCGGACATGGAGGTGCGTCTTCTACAAAAACTCCATTCACTAATTTATAATTTTCTGCAGCTGGGTCATCACAAGCCCAACAATTTGCACCGTAGGTATTGTGCTCAGGGCCTGGCACGCAATCTCCACAAGGATCTGTTACTGCACTTCCACCACAAGCTCCTTGACAATCTTCTACATTTTCATCGCAATCACAGAAACCTTCTAATGGACCAGGGCCATCACATACTCCACAAATATCGTGTGTTGCTGTTCCACCGCATACTCCAAGACAATCTGGTACGGCAGCAGTATCTTGAGGGACACAATTTCCATTACAATCTCGTACATTGCTTCCGCAGCATCCTGTATTATAATCAACGCTAATTCCATTTGCAGCATCATTACAAGTACAATAATAATTACCGCTTAAGTCTTGTACTATATTACCTCCTGGCGCACCAAGTAGTATACCTGCAGCCGCTTGACCTGATGTACTATAACCTGCTAAATCAAATCTTGTTGGATCATTTTTCTTTTTACATGAGTTACATGCATCTCCTTCATATACTTCAGAGTGAATATCATAATAGTTTACATATTGATCTCCTAAAGATGTAAGATTTTCACAATTACATGTATAGAAAATTTCAGAACCCCCCTCAGTAGTAAGATAACTAACAGTAGTTTGATCCATCGAGTTTGTATCAGGATTTGAAGGACTATCTATTTTTTGCATTGCTCCTACTTGAGGGGTATCCCAGGCTCCCACTCCTAGTTGTGCGTCCCTACATATTTGACAACTCCCGCCATCTAAAGGACTTTCACAACAGTTATCTATCCAATTAGCATCTGATTGTTGATCGTATAAAGAAATACATTCACCACATTCATTAGCTGCTGCTCCAAAAAATTCATCTCCAGGGCAGTTATTATCGCAATCCATTACAGCAGGATCACAATTATATGTATAAAGTGTGTATGCATTTAAAATAGGATTTGCTGGAGTAGATAGAACCACTAAAGCGGCTTGGTCTGGGCACATTTTAACTGCCCAATTTTGAGTATACCCATATCCTTCTCCGTAAACATCTTTTAAATATAGTTGCGCCATAGTAATACCTTCACAATCACAAGGAATATCCATATTAAGTTGCCCATCTCCTATAGAAGGTACATTTATATTGTCACCCCCATCTAAAGCATCAATTGGTATAGTAGTAAGATCAGTGCTATATTGTGGGAGAAGAGTTGTTCCCGTCGTTGCATTAACTGACATTGGAGAAGTTCCGTCGCATCCGCAATATGGACTATATGGATGTTGACCTGCGCAATCACACCACACTTCTTCCATACCGTCTAGAAGTGTGTTTCCACACCCACAAGCAACAGTTTCATATTTCATAAATTGCATATTACTGTTCATACCTGGTATTAGAAAGAAATCACCAGTTCCGCCTATTGTAGTAGAAAAGTAATTATGGGTAGGGTCACACGCTGTATCACAAACAGTTATCTGATCATTTTGTACGTTAGCTCCATAAAAATAATCATTTCCACCACCTACAGAAGGTAAGTCTGTAGGGTTAGTACTCGCGCCTTGTTCCGATGCTATAGCGTGAGCAACCATAGCAGTAGAGACTGTTTGACCCTCTCCGTCACATGAGCACATACCATACTGTTTCCAGGCATTAACTTGTATTATAGGTCCAGGATTTAAAATACTACCTTCTGGTCCCCCTGGCTGATTTGCCATACAGTCTATACAATTGGCAACAGTTAAGTCTTCACTTGCAGTCCCATCTTCTTCACATTTACAGCCTAGCCATTTATATATACATTTACTTTCGTCATGAGTTACGTTATCTGCAGTAATTCCTACGTCAGAACCTATAGTATATAAATTACAAACTTCTAAGTTACTACTTTGCGCTGGCGTTATACATTTACCAAACATACACATACCTGGAGAAGATATATAACTAGGTATATTGGCCAAGCTAGAATTATAATTTGTAGCACTCGAATCCCCACAAAATTCACACCAAGTATATTGATGTCCAGTAAGTTCATTTGTTTGGTATAAAGAATTTGTAGTATTTACTATTATATCCCCTAAATCTACATCATTTATATAACAACCAGTACAGCTTTGTCCGCCAGTACCTTCTATTATTGGCATAGTCAGAGCTCCACACAGATTTCCACCATAGTAATTTGTACAGTATGAATCATTATACACACACGCGTCTGGATCATCATCACAGTTAAGAGGGTTGTAAGGAGAGGGCTCCCAAGTAATTACGTTACAATCAGGAAAGTCTTCTAATAACCCTACACTTCCTGGGTCCTGACACCAGTATGTATAATATGCTTCATCAAATCCACAAAAATTACATGCAGTAGGGTCTCCACAGCCATCGTTAGGCCCCATAAATTGAACAGGAGCTGGCGGATTTTGATCTTGTCTTATAGAAATATCTACATTATCTATTTTTATTATTTTTATTGGCATGACTATAAAATATCTAAGGTTGCTGTTATATCGATTCCTGTTTTTATTATTCTAGATCCTGAAGTTGAAGCATCGTTTTCATTAGCATTAGGATTTATTACTACACCTAAAGTAGGCAACATATTTCCACTCGTTACATCTACATTTGAAAAATATATCTGTTCATCTAAACCTTTAAACATAGAAGAAATCCTAGAACTTAATTGTATATTTAGATTTGTTACTAAATTAGCGGAAATTTGTGAAGGAAGTAAACTTAAATTACTGCCCATACCATAAGAATAAGGAGGAACAACTATTACATTTGCTAAAGGTATTTCAAAAGTTGCCATCAGCCCATCCCCACTGTATCCATCATAATAATTAGTTGTACTACCTATATCTATTTTAACTACTTTTGGAACGGGAGCAGTGAATAAATTACCATTAGCAGTTATATTTTCGGTCTCATTAATGTCTTTTAATAAAAGAAATAAATTTCGTTTGTTAGATGAGAATTCCATTCCAGAAATATATCTTATTGTTTCTCCATTACTTACTAATAAGTTTTGTATAAATTGACAACTTTCTAAATTTAATTGCGCAGGTTTATATTTAGGTGAAGTAGGTGTTGAGTTTTGAGAATCTGCTGCATTTAAAGTAGCAGGAATAGCAAGTATAGACAAATGAAATGCGCCTATTTCTGTATTTTGAAATGCTGCAGCTACAAAATTAACATCATGAGTAAATGCAGTTAAACAAATATCAGGAACATAAGTTGGATTCTCATTATCAACCCCAAACATAGAATTTAAATTATCTCCAATAAAAAATATGCTAGTACCTGCCAAATAATTAGTGTTACCATATCCATTAATAGTAGCATCAGGAACTGTTAACTGATTATTATTTTTATCCCATTGAAAACCATATGTGTTCATATCTACTATTTGTAGATTAAATCTAAGGCCATGCTGTGAACCTTGGGATTCACCCCATGCTTCAATCGATGTTATATCGCTTTGGTGTGTTATACTTACAAAATAACTATTATTACCACTTAAGCTAATAAAATTCATACCATTTAAAGCATTTGTATATACAACACTTGCAGGTACGTCGCTGGCATTTTCTAATCCTGTATTTATTAAAGTAAAATGTTTTACTCCGTCAGCAAATAAATTTTTAATATCTATAGAATTATCATTATTAACTTTAAAAATAGCTACATAAGAATAATTTTTTCCTTTCCAATGAGAGTCCTCTCCAGAAAGAGTATAAAAAGAACTATAATCAAATCCAAGTGGAGTTACCTCTAAATTGGGAACCCAATTTGAAGCTGCATACTTTGTTAAAACTGCAAAATGATTAGGCGTACTTAAACTTATACAAGTTAGATTATTAGTGTCTTTATAAAAATGATCTTGTAGTACAGAAGCATCTAATGTTATTACAGCTTCATCTCCTGCAGAATCTAATAAAATAGAATTATCAGCAGGATTAAATAAAGTTATAACAGGAGCATCAGCTATCTTTTGAAGTTTTCCTCCAATAAAGGGAACCCCTTGAGAATCTGTAAGTGTAAATGAATTTATCCATTGTTCGTCTGTAGCTTGTCCTGACATATTTGATGTAGGGCTTAATAAATCTATTTGCCCAAACGGAGTTATAAATTTATTATCTACATTATTTGTATATGTTATGAAAACTGTGTCTGATGCTATAGCAGGAATATCACTTCCAATCCAAGTATTATAATTTACACCATCAATTTCTGAATAGCCAGGATTAATTATTAATTCTTTACAAGATTTAACTCTAAAATCAAACCCGTCAGCAGAATAACCTGCACTAGCGCCAATAAAACTTGCTACCGAAGAATAGGAGTCTGGATCAGTAATAACACTTGCTTCGCTACCATCTTCTGCAAAAAAGATTATTTTATTATTTATTTGTTTTACTGAACCAAGACCTGCATCAAAAGTATCTTCAATCATAAAAGCAGTGCTTTGAATAGCATTAGTATCTAAAGTGGTTAAATTATAAATACAAATATATTTTTCAGTTCTATCGTCTGGATTTGCAACAATAGTATATAAAAAGTTATTATCTGGAGAAAATGCCATTGATATAGGAGTTAATCCTCCCGCTGTTTCAGCAGGATTAGATAACCCGCTTTCAGTTACAACAGAAGTAGTAAAATTTCCTCCAGGAATATGTAATTCTAATCCATCTGGTTCATTAGGATTTAGTATTATAGGACAATAAGAATGCAGCCTCATTAATATAAATCCATGCTTAGTACCGTATGCAATATTAAAATATCCAATATTAGCATTTTCTTCTGCTGTAGCACTTAGTGCATAATCAGAAGTATTTGTAACAGCTGTTCCTGCTTGAGTAAGAATAGTTGAGTTTGTATTTGAGAATAATCTATTTCCAAAAGCAACAGGAAGTTGGTCATATAAGTAATCCCAAGAAGTTCCTGAATCAGAGTCTCCAACAGAAAATTGCAGAGTCTCAGCACTCCATTGTTTAGAAGAAATATTTTTTAAGCCTCCTAAAAAAGGGCCTGTTTCAGAGTCAAAAGAAAACCCTGTAAAAGTAGACACTACTATATCGGTATTTTGCTCTAAATCAGCATATCTAATAACCTTACTATAGTTTCCAGAATAACCATTAGAGACTTTTATATAATTACCGTTAAAATTTGCTCCGTCTTCAAGTATTGATGACCTAATAGGTCTATACATAAAAGCATTAATATTTTTGTCAAATACAATTATACCAGTTCTTACTTCAGTATTATTATTAGGGAGATTATCAATTTTAATAGGTATTGCTATATATTTAAAAATAGGAGTACTGCCACTAGTATTAGAAATATAGCTGCCTCTTGGATATTTAAGGGCTGATCTTAAAGTATCAAACCCTGTTGTATCTGGTTCATCTGTATTAACTAAAAAAGTGCTATGAGTTGAACTTACAAGAACATCAGATATATTATTAGTATGAATTAAAACTCTAGAATATAAGAATTCCAAATTCCCCAAAGTATCATCATCAGTTATTGGAGTACAATTAATAATTGTATCACCCTCAATAAGTTGATCTGCATTATAATCAATTATATTAAATAATACTTGACTACTAGGTATATTACTATAAATAATAAAAAGGTCTTTTTCAGTCTCCATAATACTTGTTACATTTCTAGTAATTATAGGACTATAAGCAGACTCTAATAAATCTAAATTTATATTAGAATAAGTAGTTTGTAGGCCAGTTAAAGAATCAGAGGTAATAGAATCTCCTGGATTACTTGTTACCTGATCGTTCATATTTAAAACTCTAAGCTCTCCCAAATAAGATATAAAAATATACAATTTAATTGATGCTTGAGAATATGAATAAGTTGTGTTGTAATTTTGAGAAGTATAATCTATTGGTAAATTTAAATTTTGTACAACATAAGTGTATAAAAAAGTTTCTAAATTAGGTTCTTCTACAAAATGCCCATCCTCAAGCCACGGATTATTATTTTTAGGTATTTGGAAAAGGTTACTAGCTTGAATTTCAATTAGGTTATTCCCATCTGATATAAGTCTATTTGCCATTTTATATTATTTATAAGATTTTAATTTTTGCTTACGAGGAATATTGTATTTACAAACATTTAAATGTCTAGTTGCTTTAGAGTTAAAATTAATAGCATTAATATCTGTGCATCCATATATAATTGGATAAGAATATTTTAAACTTCCATATATTTTAAGTATATCTTTAGAAGTTCCTCTATCTAATAGCGATAAAGAAGGGGGTGTAAAACCATCTTTTTTAACACGTAACTCGTAAAATGGCTTATAATTTACTTTTAAATGACCTCTATTCATAATTGATGTACGTTGTATAGAATCATTTAATCCTAATATTTTACCAATACCATATATTATATGAGAGTAAATATCTAATCCTGAATTATACTTTAAACATTTCCATCTAAACTTAGTGCTAAGAAATATAGTATTTCCTTTTATTTGTATAGGATCTTTAGAAAAAGATTTTTTTATATTAATATTTAAGTCAGTGTTTTCATTAGATTTCTCTACAATATTCATTTGCAGCGCACCTTTAATTTTTTTATTTGGAGAATATAACACATTGAATGTGTGTCTCCAAAAATCAAATGCACTATAAACATCTTTACGAAGTTCAGAGTCTGTTAGAGAAGAATTTACTATAGAGTTTTTAAGTTCTTTTTTTACAAAATTATTAGAAATTCTATAATTTATAGTAAAAGGTTTAGTCTCCCCTTCTCTAACTTTGTTTAAAATACTTAATAACTTTTCATTATATGAATTAGCCATACTAATATTATTTTAAAGGCACTACTTGTAATGCGTATACATTAACATCAGTTGTTGCTGTTGCCGCATTAACATCTACACTAACTGTTATTTTTTGATTCCAATCTATATCTAAATTATTTGAAAGGCTTGCTGTAGTATCATCTTGTGTTAACATACAGAATCCAAATGCCATTGTTTTAGGAGTACCTGAATTAAGTACTGTTACTTCGTGGTGCACAAACTTATTATTAGGAGCCGTTGTTCCTGTCCCACTAGATGCAATAACTTGATTACCATCTATTCCAATAGCAATAGTTTTTGTATTACCGTTACCAGCAGTATAACAATGAGATATAACTTTAAATCCCGTACCTGTAGGGTATTCTCTTAAATCTACATCGATTGACATTACTGCTTCGTAGGCGCCTGCGGTAGAAACTCTTTCCCCATTAGTAAGATCACTAGTTACAAAAGTTTTAACTCCTTGAGAGGAACTTGCTCCTGAAGAAATATTGCTTTCTAAATACCATTTACTCTGTCCATCATTATAGAGTTTAACAGAAGCTCCATTAGAATTCATTACATGTGTTCTATCTCCTTGAATAGTATCTCCTCCAGAAGTTATTAAAGTTATATTATTTTTTACAGAACTGCTAAATTCATCTTTTATAAGATACTTTACAATTTTAGGGTTTTGTAGTCGGCCTATAGCAGGTAAAGTTAATCTAACTGTATGCCGTCTACAGTCTACGCCTATAATACCTTTATCTGATTCTTGTAAATTATATGACGAAACAACTAGTTCAGTTCTATTATATTCACTTCCTAATTCTAGAGCACGTTTATATTTTTCAGGAGTTAATGCCGAAGTCTCAGAATCTAAAGAAGAAAGTTCCGCTTCGCTAGCTACTTTAAGTATACCTGCTTTTTCTTCAGTAGAAAATACAACATTAGTATTAACTATTGCAAATTGATGTCCTACTGCACCATGCCTACCCCCACTAGAATTTTCTACACATATAAGCAAGTCTCCTGTTTGTATTTCTGGACCATCTGTTGCAAATACATTATAGTCTTGCTCAAAAATAAAACATTCTCCTGCCTCAGCAGAAGGGTATTGATCCATAGTTTGAGCTTTTGTTATAGTTTTTAAAGTATTCTTTAATTCTTCATCTACAAATTCTTTATCTACTAAATCAGTTTGGCTAAAAGATTTAGGATGAGTATGATAAGATAAATTATTTAATATTTTTTGAGAACCATCATTTTTAACAGTATTAAATACTTGACTATCAACATAGTTTTTTGTAGTTAAGTGTTTTATATTAGTTGGTTCTGTCCCAATTACTGGTTTATTAAAAGAAGGTGAATCTTTACTAATAGTTTTCTTTGCTAGTTTAATTTTTAAACTTTTAATTTCAGCATTAGCAGCATTAATTTTATCTTCTAAAGACCCTAAAAGATCTCTTTTAGAAATAGTTTTTGTAACTCCACCTTGCACAACAGTAAGTAAATCTCTGCGTGAGCTAGTAGAAGTTTTAGGCAATTGGGATATTTTCATGTTTTTTAAATTTAATACGAGTTGTTAGTTGTTTGTGAGGCGCCATTAGATCTATTAGATGTATTAGCACTTCTGACAGGCTCGTCATCAGTATCAGAAATGTCTATAGTTTCACCACCTTCAGTTAATAAAGAATCTACTTCTGATTCTAAAATAGCAAAATCCATAAAATCTGTATACTGTTCAGCTGAAGATAAAGATTTATCTAGTTCTACTTTTGCCGCAGTTTTATATGAATCTATTTTTAATTCTACTGCAATCAAATCTAAGAAATTATCTATTTTAGAGTACTCAATTATTTGTTTATATTTTAAACTATTTTGAATATAATCCATCCACATAGCCATAATATTTAGCTTTCTTATTTTCTTTGCTGAAATTATTCCCGAAGCACTATCTTTAGAAAAATCTATAGTATAAGAATAGAAAACTTCTTTAGCTTGCAAATATTTATTATGTAGTTCATTGTAGTTAGTAGCCATCGAATTTATTTAGAATTTGTAAATTTAACAATTTTTTCTATTTTATATTTGGTATTTTCAAATTTTTTACTTAAAAGTTCATTTTTTAAAGGAAGTATCGGTGTATTCGTAGTGTCTTCAAAAATTTCTGGATTCTGTAAAATAGTATTTCTAAAAAATAACTCAAAAGGAATTTCATTAGGCACAAGACCAAAAATTTTAAAAGGTGATGTCTGCACAGTATATTCTCCGCTATAAGAAGTTCCGTCTATTTTAAAAAACAAATTTGGAATATCTACTCTTCCTGATATTATATAGTTTGGGTTTATCATTATTCTAAATTATTCGTTTACATTAACATTGACCTATTGTATACCCTAAAGAAGATACTTCAGAAAAGTATGCTGCTAACTCTGTAAACCCAATAGTACCTGCCTCAGAAAATGTAACGCTTCCTATTGTTGGAGAAGTTATGTTGCCTATATCGCTAACAGAGGTTACTTCTCCTAATAAATCACATTGATAGTTACTTACAGTTGGGTATGTACATGCGCTAAAATCTAAAACATTAACACATCCTCCTCCTAAATTAAGAGCTCCTTCTGTTACTGTTCCCAGTTCTTGTGTACAACCATTTATACCAAGTCCAAATCTAATTTCATTTAGTGCCGCAACATTAGTTGGGTCATTCCAGTGAACACTAGTTAAATAAGTTAACATTGAACTTATTGGATTGTCGCCAGAACCAGTTATATAGTTAAGCCCTAGTGCAGTAACTATGTCTGTAGGCACAGCAGGATTATTAGATATTTGATTATTTATATCTATAGGAGTATATCCTGAAGTATTATTATTACAAGCCCATACAAATTCTGCTGGACATACAGGTATTTGCATTATTGGCTCAGGAACTAAACTATAATATTCGCAACTTCCATCATCTGTGTTTGCAGCTGCATTATAAATAACAGCTTCTGGATCGATACAACCATAAACTCTGTCTATACACGAACCATCAGGAAAAGTTGCATTTGGATTATAATTAAATGCATTTTCATTCATACATCCTTCAACAATGTCGGTTATATCAAAAGCTTGTGTTTCAATATGGTCTATAGCTGTACTTACATAAGCATTTATTTGATCTTTACTTCTTATTTGCTGGTTATAATCGGGTAATGCATTTTGATAAGCATTACTTACATCATATAAATCATTAGTAAATTTTTTGCATACTGCCCAAAAACCTACTGTAGGAGAATCGGCATGATTTTCAGCTAAAAAATTTAATCTTTGCATCATTGATGGAGTTGGTAATATAGGCTGTGTTAAACTAGTTTCATAATACATTACACTAGAAGTTAGATTTTGATTTATAGGCCCATACATAGTATCAGGCATATTATCAAGAGCAGGGTTAGTTGTATTAGGAAGTCTTCTCTGAAAAAATTTCTCTAAAGGATGATCACCTGTCCACGTACTAGCTCCAAATGCGTGATTATGCGTTCTGTCTTGGTAATTTTTCCAATTTGCAAAGTTTATGTCGTTTGCCCCTAGCTCACTTTCAAGTCCTGCAACCTCTTGTAAAAACGGATTATAATCTGGATCAGCCTCATTAGTGCTTCCAGTTCTTAAATACTTGTCTATAATAGGATAAAATTGTTGCCCCCATATACTAAAAATACTTGGATCATTATGATCTAGATATATTTCAAATTGTCCTATCCCAAGCTCCGTAGAAGAAAATTTACTTGAGTCAAATCTAAAAAATCCTGGAAGCGGGCTTTCTGGCATAAATCCTATATATACAGGAAAATTTGGGACTATCATATCTCCAGATCTTTTTAACCAAACTATATCAGTTATAGTAGTCGTAACCACACCAGTAGTACTATTGGTAGATTGAGATTCGTATCCAAAATATTCCATAGTATTAACAGCTACATTACCTCTAGCTCTACTTGTACCAAACGAAGCAGGAAGAACCCCTTGTCCCCCATTAGTAGTCCCACATCCTGTTGGGCATACCTCATCCCTTAAAAGTTGTGTTATAGCTCTTGAACCTTCTGAAACAACAGGTATTCCTGTAGTAGTAGTTATTGAGTTTCCTGTTACATTATCTATTAAAGCTTCAAATAATTTAAAAGTATAAGAAGTGATAGTCTCATTATACGCCCCTATATTAAGAGTTTGGTCCGCATACAAACAAGGACATAGTTCAGGACTAAACATATCTTCAACTCTAGTATTATTTGGGAATGCAGGAAAAGCAGGATTATACCAATCTAAACTCCATGGTAATGCCCAATTAACTAAAGTTCTTTCTCCATTTTCATCCTCTAAACATACAGGATTATAAACTGTTATATTTGGGCCTATTCTATTTAAGTTTACTTCTTCTATTACTTCTTCTATTACTTCTTCTACTTCTTCTATCTCTTCTATCTCTTCTACTTCTTCTTCTACTTCTCCTATTTCTAAACCGACGTCTGCTATATCTACATCTCTAAACAATACATAGTGCTTCGTTCCTGCCCACTGAAAATTGTTGTCTCCAACAGTTCCGTCTTCTAGTATAAGATATGTAGGCTTTCGATGGTCATTAAGTACTCCGTTTTCATCTACCCTAGAGCTAGTTATCAGTCTCTCGCTCTGGTCTATTGCGTTATAACCACTGTTAGTACTCCAGAAACTAGTTCCAGTTATCGTCGGTGTACCGTTTGGTTGTAGCCATTCTACAGCACTGCCAGGTAAATCTATATCGGTAAAATTATCATGCATAGCCAGAGCTAAATCTAAACTCGGAATATACCAATCACTATAGCCTTCTAAGGTATAATTTAAAATATTATAGGGTGCATAACCAGTAAGTGTCTCATTAGTAGTGGGATGAACTGAGAGGTATTGAGTATTAGTAAGCCCAGCGTCTATATCTGCTGGTGCATCAACACCACTATAAGATGCGCTACTTGGGGCCATCTGCCCTTGGTTTCCGTCAAATAGATCTTGATTAGCTTGATTAAAAGCCCTTACTTTTTGTACTATATAAATTTTAGTTTCGCTTATGTGTGCAACTACACCTCCACCGTAGTCATCTCCAACTGCTAGAAGACTTCTACCTACTCTTCCTCTTATATTTTCTTCTTCAGTAGTATAAGAAGCATTTATAAGAAATGATTTAGTTCCATCTTCATTTTCAGTGTAACTGCCTCCCCAAAAAGTAGGTAAATGAGAAACCATTCCAAATAACTCTGAATATGCTAATGAACGTTTATTAGATTCGTTAGCATTTCCAGCCACACTAATTCCAGAATCAGTAAAAATAAATCGAGTGCCACCTGTTCCTGAGCTAGCTTCATAGGTAAATCCTGCTTTTCTAGTAAAATTATCAGTTGCAGTAGGAAGAACTTCATTAATTACAGTTTCTACATATTTTTGTTCATTTGGATCGATAATAGATAAGTCTGGCAAAGTAGAAGGGTTTTCTAAATCATGCTCTGAATTATAAGGATCGTAATATGTAAAAGGCGGTTCGAAAGGCATATAAAACTTATCGAAATTAGCAGCATTACTTCTAGAACTACTTTCAGATCTACTATAAGGAGCGGTTGCTTTTCCTTCAAAGCTTATTTTACCCGACATTGAAAATCCATTTCTACTATGGCCATATCCTAACATATGAAAAAATTCATGTATAAACACAGAATAACCTTGGCTTTTGTAATCTGCTATAGTATGATCAGTATTAATAAATTTAAACATTATTAAACTGTGCAGGTTCATGCCTGCAGTTGTATTAATATTACTTTTTAAAGTATTTGCTAAACCAGTTTGGCCTAAAAATCCATTATTATAACTACCCACTTCAGTAGTACTTTGCACTTTAACAAAAGGCAAATTACAAAACAACCCCGAAGAAGGATGGGTATGGGTTACGAGAGGGTCATAAAGTTTACTACCGCCAGTATTATCTGAGGAGGTATGATATGGGGCAGCCTCTCCATTTTCAAGATTTCTTATAGCATTCATTTGAAATGGTATTACATTATTACCTAAAGCATCCGTCTGCAAAGTAAAACCCATATCATCATTAAATCTTCTAATAAAAATTATTCCTGGCTTGTTTCCAAAAAAGAAAAAATAATCATCCTCCATTTCTACTAGAGTTTGTTTCGCTTCTTCTAAAAGCGAAAAATCCCTTGTCTCATTATTATTATTTAATAAAGACTCTGCATATAATTCTTTTACAAGAATTCTTTGATCCCGTACGTCTTCATATGTATATTCACTAGTATAAGATATTCCCTCTGTAGGTGGGATATTAGGTAATCCAAATCCAAAACTATTTTTAAAATTTTCTAAGCTAGAGAAATCTACAGAATCCTTATGTGGACCAACTATATTAGTTGGAAAAAATGGATATAAATGTTCTTTTGGAATTTTATAAGGTAAAAAAAACCTAACCTTACTAGTTATTTGATGAGCAGCATTTGATAAAATTGATTGCCAGTTACCATCAGTATCTAGTGAAAAACTAGAATTACTATTGGTTCCTTCAAAAACACTATTAGCATTGTCAATTAAAAATAAAGCTTTTGCATACACATCATCTATTGTCTCAGCATCCAGAACCTGACCACTTTGATCGCCATTATATAAAATAGTAAAGAGAACAGGTATATACTGAATTTCTGTAGAAGTTCTGCTAGATGATGCTCTATTCTCTTCATTATATATACCCTGAAGAGCAGACATAATCTGCTGCTGGCCATCTTCTATAACAGCATCTATTATAGTTGTTGAGGCAGGATTACTTGTATTAACACTAGATATAGGCATATTAACTTAAAGTCTTAACTATTTTTGTTATTATTTTTTTAGCTTGATTATACTGAGATAACTCTGACTCAGAAACGTTTTGTTTAAACTTAATATTTAAAGGCAAAGGTGAATTAAAACTTGATCGTTCTAAACAAGTGTTACCTTCTGCAGCGTTATTAGTAGTAAGAACAGTTGAACTATTATAAAGTATTTGCCCTAAAATACCATAATTAGATACTGTTACTCCAAGTCCTGCGTCAAAAGAAGTTATTGTATACTCACTATTTGCGTGCATTGTATATATTTGGTTTTGTGTAAATGTTGGATTTACATCATTTTCTGACTCGTATGCTCCTGTAAATTGATTATGATTCATCATATTATTAGATAAAGATAATATCGTTTCACTAGTACACAAATCAGTTTCTAAGCCAGTAGTATAGTCTAACATTTGCCAATAGTTACCAACAGCATTTGTATCGGCATCTCCGTCGTTATAAAAATTATTAAAATTAGTGAGTGTACTAAATAAAAAGTTTCCAGATTCACACGAAGAGTCAGCTGTTAAATTTTGTGCATCAGTACTATTAAATTTATTTCTAGGATGTATTAATCCTAATGTATGCGCTAATGAATGCGCGATTGTTTTTGCTCTTGATCTATAACCTTCACTAACAGATGATGCATTAGTAAGGTTATTTTCTGATGTAGTCCCACTATATGAGTACCCAAAATTAGTATACTCAACATCTGCACTATATGAATCACTTGGAGTTATAGTAGAATCATAAGCTCTTCCTATAGCCCATAAATCAACTCCTATTGATAGTCTGTTATAATTTCCTGATAAATCTACTAAATATGGGTTTGCAGATGTCATTACAACTTTACCTACTCCTGAATTTGTTCTGTTTAATAAAAATATATTTATATATTTAGTAGGATCCCAAGAATAATTATCTTGTATATATTCAAATAAAACTCCGCCATTATAGGTATGTTTTGCTAAAGGACCTGAATCAAATCTTTTTATCTCATCTAAAGCTACTCCATCTGTAACATAGTTTTGAGTTACATTTCCTAGTCTAGCTCCCATATAACGGGTTTGAGAAATAGTAGAGCCTTCTATTATATTTAATCCAGGAGTTGTCATTATAGCATTATCTTTTTCAATATCAACTCCTTTAAAAGAAATGCCAGTTCCAGAAAACCAATGATTTACCCATCCTAATACATACAAAACATCAAAATCTGGTTCACTTGCTCCTGAAGGTTTTATAACAGATGGATCATCTAAAATTAAATGAAATATAACTGGAAAAACTTTGTCACTAGGATCGTTCGAATTATAAGTATTATCTATTATATTTTTTATTTGAATACTGTAAGCCTCAAGTTCAGTTATCACATTATTGCTAGGAGTATTAAAATTTGAAGAGCCCCCAATTAAGTGGCACAATTTTTTAAAACTCCATTCAAAGCCGCAAACCCAATTGCCCATATATTCTGTACTATTACTTATCGACCCCATATGCTAATTATTTTCTAATCCTTCTAATAAACTTTTTGCAAGAAGCGCTTTATCAAAATCTAAATCATCACAATCATGACAAGAAGTGTCTATAGATGTTAATAGTAGTTCAACATCTTTTTTCATGTTACATGTAGATTTAAATACAACTGGTTCTGATACAACTATTACATCTCCTCCAGAAACTCTAATAACAATTTGATATATATTGTCTTCTAAAGTTTCTTGAACAATTTCATATTCTTCTGGTAAATTTACTCCTGACTCTAAAACTAGTTGATTTGCTATAGCTGTAGATATTACATCTGAGGGTATAGACATCCTAAACCCTTGCACACTATTACTAAATGGGTACGACGTGTAATAAGCGCTTTCTGGAATCTGTATTGTTGTTGTATATTGAACATCTGAAATATAATGATACACTGTTATAAAAATACTAAGATTTTCAGTGGGCATTATAGGATTTAAATTTACATCGCCCCATCCTTTAGGATTTTCAAGAGCATCATACGAACCAGTAATATCTTGAACAACTAAATTTTTACAATTATTTGCTGTTTTTATGTCTAGTTTAATTTCTAAAGCCATAGGTAGGAATTAAAAAAGGGCAGACAGATAAGCTGCCTGCCCTTTGATTATATAAAAATTATTAGGAGTATTAATCCCAAGCTGGAGTAACACTTCCAAACGCAGTAGTAACTGCTGCATTACCAGTACCTTCAGGACTAGCTAATACAATTACCATTTTACCTTTACCACTTCCTGCAACTGCATGTCCAGGATCTTCTAAGTCTACTTGTAATTCAAGTGTATTATAAGATGTAGCCAATGTACCATCAGCAAACAAAGTAATTAAGTCTGCATTTTGAGGAACTGAACCATGACGGTAAGGAGCACCTGCAGCACCTTGAGCAAACCACTCTAAGTCAGCAATAGCTCTAGGGTGACCATCTCCAACAACTGCAGCAGTAGTTGTAATAGCAGTAGTAGCACCCCATCCATCTAAATTAATATCAAAAGTAATTTGATTACCTGCATCAGGAATTAAACCTAATTTCCAATCTTGCTCTAGTCCCATTACACGAATACCAACATTAGAGG
>Ga0209337_1001295_pt1 | contig 19168 bp, 32 predicted proteins | sample LinPmetageLP53_FD_184044 | JGI IMG/M metagenome (GOLD analysis project Ga0209337, IMG submission 184044) | Marine viral communities from the Pacific Ocean - LP-53 (SPAdes) (version 2) | ecosystem: Environmental > Aquatic > Marine > Oceanic | place: Pacific Ocean | collected 2010-02-08 | reverse complement strand
TTAACTGCATTAGTTTCAGCAGTAGCGTCAGGATTAGTAAAAACGCATACCGCCCTACTACTACCATCTTGGATTTTCCTTAATGTTGCAGCCATTTAATGCTCCTAGGTATTAATTATTAAATACTTTGCTTTGTGCTTGAACATATTCTACTACAAGAGTTCCTACGCCTGCACCAGCATTAGCACTTAAAAGTCTAATTCTTTTTTTGCTTGAACCAGTATTTAACCAATTATTTGTTCTAGCAGCATCTGCACCTGGTTCAATATTATCGGTGTTCAATCCTACTGTTCCGCCAGCAACTGAAGTTGCAGTAGTTAAAGCTGTTGCTGTTATAATCGTACCATCATCAAAGCCAACGCCTGCTGTTGAAGCAGCACCATTCCAAGCTGTTGTTATAAATAATTTAATTGATAAAATTCTGCTGTAAGCAGGAATAATAATAGTTGTTGCAGGAGCTGTCGCTGTTTGAGTCACAGCGGCTGATTGTGATGTTACTGCAAAGCCTACGTCAGCCATATCGTTTTGTACGTCAATACCTGTTGTGTTTGATATAGGACCTGATTTAATTGGTCCTGAAAAAGTTGTTCTACCCATGATGTAATCTCCTTGTCGTTGGGTTGTCTAACCGAAGTTAGTCAAGTGATTCGTTTATATTAATTAATAGTACACAAAAAAAAAGGAGGATGCAAGAGCATCCTCCTTAAAGTTTTTATGCTTTAAAAACCTATGAAGAGCCTGGGCTTCCGTAGATTCCTAGAGGGTCTGATACGCCAAAGCTGTATCTTTCTCTAGCACGATAACGAACATTACCTGTGTCGAAATCGCCATCCATACCAGTTTCTAATGGTGTTCTAACAAAATGCTTCATACCATTAGGTATGTCAGTAAGTAAGAACCAAGCATTCGTATCAGTTAAATAATGATTAACTGAGTAACCCTGCGGTACTACTCCTAAAGACTTAATAGCATTAATATCATTATCAGCAGTATTTGGTCTTAGATCACTTGCTAGTATTCTTTGAGCAACGAACATTAGATTAGATGGTACAATAAGTTTTCTTGCACGACCTGCAACTAATAATCCACGCTCATCAGTATAACCAGAAATGTCTATGATTGCAGCTTCTAATGAAGTTTCATTAAGGTCTGCTGCTGTAACTGGTCGATTACTATTGAATCCACCATCTACGAGAGGATGACCACCACCCCCTGCTACGCCATCATTAACAGCAGTAAATAAATTTACGCCATCACCTGACTGATAAGTATTAGTAAAACCATTATTCAGAGGAAATGCAGCTTTTACTTGTTTAGTATAAGCCATAGCTCTAGCTAATGCTTTCGTGTATCTACTAGAAAGACTATCGTAAAGATTGTCCTCCATAGCTTCTTCAGTAATTGCAAAACCTAAAGCAATAGTTTCATGGTTGTATCTAGCTGTAAAAGATTCTTGAGCAGAATCATAAGTCATTGCTGCTCCTTCATTTTTTACTGGTGCTTGACCAAAACCAGAAAGTTTTACTTCTTCTTCAAATGAACGATCAGAATTTTCGGTTTCATAAATTTCCTTATCTTCTGAATCATATCCTTCATATTCCAAACCAAACAAAGCGTTTAGACCTGGAAGTAGCTCTTTGAGCATCTGGGCTCTTGAAATTGCCATATCTTATTCTCCTATACGCCTAAAGCCTTGTCGTATGAATGCATTCCAGCGTTGAATTTCACAATGAGATCAGTAAATGCATCTCCCGGTGTGCTTTCTCCGCTTTCTACGAATCCAAGTATACGAATTGGTAAGGTGTTTGTTGTTGCAGCAGTAGAGGCATCGAGAGCATTTTTACTTCTTCCGATACTTGTTGAACCTGCGGTTTGCACCACAGCTATGTTACTGCCGATTTTACCTTTTGCTACAGCACCATCTGCTTGCATTCTAAATTCAACACTTGGATCGTCTAAGACGATAGCTTCAATGTCGGATGCTGCAATAGATGTATTGTAGGATTGGGCAAAAGTAAGTTGTTTTGTATTAGGATCAGTATATCTGCATCCTAAAAAGACACCAACAGGTGTGAGTGTTGTAGTACCAGTGTCTTTTGCTACTGTTACTACGCCTCCTGCTAAAACAAGTTTGACAAAATCACCGTAAAAGATGCTTGTGCCTTCTGCTGATTTAATTGGAATATGTCTTGTTTTTCCACTAAATGAGCCACTTGCTGAAGTAGTACCTACTGGCTCTGCACCCATAGGGGTTGCTTTTTTAGCCATAATTTACTCCGTTTTATGTTTAATGTTTGCCGAATGTAGTCCTAGAAGACCTTTGCGGTTCAAGCATTGGCATTCTTGGATCACTTTCTTTCAAATAGTTATTGTCTATGGAATCTACCTGTTGTTGAGCTAATCTGTCATAATAATCTCGTCTTGCTTCCACAATTTCAGCAGGTGCTTTACATAGTAAAAGACCACCTATTTCAATATTACCTTGATCTGCCCATCTTGAATGTTGGTCACACAATATTTTAAGTTCAGGATGGTCTTCTGATTTGCAAGCATCCCAACCTTCTCTGAATCTATAAGAAACATTTGGGTTGTCTGCTTGACCTATAATAGAAGTTCTTATCCATCTAAAAACATAACCGTCTTGTGGTTTTGGATCAGGTAAAACTGATGGTGGCTGCCACGCTTTTTTTCGCTGCGTGTCGGCTCTTTCATTATTTCCACGAGCTTCTCGTGGTGTGCGGCTATCACCTTTTGCTTCTGCTGCTTCAAGTACATCGGATTCAATGTTTTCTTGTTGATTTTTGTTATCTCCAATTTCTACATTTTCAAATTTTTTATCTTTATTCATAATTATCTGTCCTTTATTAATTGAGCTGCATATTGCTCTGGTGTTATACCAAGTTTCCTAGCGAGAGAAACTTGTGTAGCTGTTAATCTAACCTTTCTAGGCTTTGCTCCATTATTTCTAGTCGCTGGAGCAACTACTTCTGACGACCTGCGAGGTTCTTCAGGCTCTGCTACTAATGCCTGTTTTATATCCTCGAACTCATTAGGGAATATTTCCCTCATGCGTAAATTAATTCGATTATAATACTCATCTGATGTTGGGTCAATACCCTCTTTCACTACAAGTTTATTATGTAAGCCATATGCAAAACTTGTCATTTCTTCATCTTTACCAAACCATTCATTATCTGAAGCCCATTCCGTGGCTTTTTTGTCTGGTGGTGCAGGTGCTTGAACTGACTGTTGTTGTGGTTGTTGTTGTCTTGGTTGTTTAGCTCTTTCTTGTTCTTCTCTTGCAATAACTTGATTTGCTACTTGTTGAGGAAGGTTTATAGCTTGTGAATGTGCAAATGTTGCATCCGTGAGGTTTGATTGAGCTTGTGCAATCGCCTCCGAGTCACCAGCCTCATAGGCTTCCTTATACGCTTTTGTTGCTGCTTTTTTTGCATACTCTGCTTTTTGTGTTGCTTGTTTAACAAGTTCTTCTTGTCCAGTTCCGACAAGCCTCGAAAGTCTTTGATTTTCAGAAACAGCTCTTTTAGCATGGTTAACAGCCTCATCCCTAAGTCGGAATGCCGCTTCTTTTTCTCGTCTTTCCTCATGGTAATCATACTTTAATTTTTTTATTCTTTTATTAGCATTTTCTGATAAATCAGATACTTCTTCTTTATTATTATCTAATGAAGCATTTCGAGGTGGCTTTCTATCTTGTTCTGGCCTGTCATCTACTACTTCTATTTCTATGTTTTCGGAGTCTTTTTTTGTGCCTACAGTAGATTTTACTCCTAAAAATTTTTCTTCTGCACTTTGTGAAGGTTCAGGTAATGATTGATTATCTGTTACTTCTTCGGCTAATTGTGTTTCGGTCATACTCTTTCTATGCCTCTAGGGTCAGCAACAACAGCTTCTACGTTGTCATCGTTAATAACTCTGAACTCTTTTCCGTGTATTTTTAATCTTGTTCCTGTAAATGCACGAAAGACAACCCAGTCTCCTTCTTTACACCATGCTCCTGATGGGAATTTCTTCTCATCATCATAGCAATCTTTACCCATTCTTAAAACAAAACCAACTACTGTCGCAATTTCTTCCGTATGTAATTCACTTTCAGTTTTATAAATGCCTCCTTTACTTTTTTCTTCTGGTTCTGGTAAAGCAATTAAAATTCTATATCCTTGAGGTTCTGGAAGTTGACTTGCTGTATCTTCTTTAACCTCTAGTTCTTCTTCTTTTCTTTTATCTATTATTTTTATTTTCTTTTTAACTGGCTCAATATTTCCAGTTGGCTCTATAACTCCCATTTAATCCTCCATCATTCTACTTTCTAAATCAGCTATTTCTCTATCAGCTATAGACAATCCTTCGATAATGCCTACAACTTTTCTATATTCTGAATATTCTTTAGCAGAGCCTTGTCCAAGATTTTCTTCAAAATCTTTTCTTCTTTTTTGTAAATTTTGCCTTAAAAGGCCAAAAGCTGATTCTGCCATTAAAACTCCCTAAATATATTTAAGTATATATTACACGAAAACAATAATTACACAATTATTTTTAAAATAATTATTCTGATTTATTATCTTGAGTAGTAATTCTTATATCTATTTCTTGTGATTCTGGTATATCAGCAGTCAACATTATTCTTGAACTACCACAACCTACAAGAAAAATAGTAACTATAAAAACAAAAACTAAATTCTTCATAATTTCTCCTATTTATTTTGATTGTTAATTTCTTTTTGTATTTCTATTGCGAGCCTTACTCCTTCTGCAAATTCTTTAGATGAATTACCTTCACCTTCCATTGCAGCTTCTAGTAATGCATCTCCAATTCTTTGTCCTAGTTTAGCACCTTCAATTTTTTCTTCTGACTTAATTCTTTCCATTTCAGTCATAACTTGAGATTTAATTTTAGCTCTGTTGTTTTCAGCTTTAGCCGCATCCGCTTGAGCTTTTCTCATTAACTCGCCTTCTTGAATATCAAGTTCTCTGTTTCTTTGCTGTATAATTGGGTCTTCCATTTGTTCTTGCATTTGTTGTTGTTGAGCTTCTTGCTGTTTACGCATTGATAGCTTTCCAGCAGCTTGTGCAACAAGTTCGGATAATCTTTTTTCTACATCTGCTGGTAATGGTTCTCCTACAGGAGGTAATGGTGAACCCATCTCTGCTTCAATTTCTTCTCTATATTGGAAAGCTAAATGTTCACGAACATGAGAATCAACCGCCATCATTATAGTTGATGAAGCAGGACTGTTTTGAGATTGTTCTTGAAACTCTGGGTCTTGAACTCCTGCCATATGAACAGCAATGTGTGCTTCATGATCTTGATACTCAAATGCTTTATTTGGTTTAAGATTAAGAAAATTCATATTTTCTGATATAGGGTCTGTGGGTTTAATATCTTCTTCCAAAGGAATAACCTTATCTACATTTTCAATTCCTAAAACTTCTAACATCTGCCTATGTAGTTCAGGCATATCATACATTTCAGGTGCTTGTTGTGCTAACTGAAGTGCAGCTTGATACTGCATAATTCTTTGAGACATAGTTGCAGCATTTGGATTACTAACAGGAATTACATCAACACGACCATCAAAGTCTTCAGATTTTAAAAATTCATCAGGTTCTTCAAAATATGGATATTCTGGTGGTGTAAAGTCATGTATTATTTTTGTAAGTATAACAAATTCCTTATGCATTGAAGAATGAAGTCTAGCTTGAATTGCACTCATTACTTTCATTTGTCTTTCCATAAGAGCAAGAGTAGTTCCGACAGGTGCTTCACTATTCATGTCAGCAACATTTAAATCACCTAGACTTGCGAATCTTCTACCTTCATCAACAATAGTTGTTAGTAAAGCGTACAAAGTTTGACTTGGTTCTTTGTAAGGTAAAAACTGTATGTTTTCTCCTATAGTTCCTCCTGGAACATCTACATCTCTAAACTCTCCTGGCATAATAGGTGTGTCATCACCTTTAATTCTAAGACCTCTAGTTTTAAGACCACCCGGTAAATTAGATAACGTACCTGCATCAACTAGCTGTCTAAGTAAAGATGTTGCAGACCTGCTTAATCCACCAATCATGTGTATTAAACCAAAACCATAAAAACCTAATCCAGGTAAATATTGATAATGAACAAAGTGTTGTATCTTTAATCTTTTAGGATCGTCTTCTTTATAATTTCTTCTTATAGCTAAAACTTTAGCATCAGATTTATTAATTGTTACTATGTATGGTAAAGCAATTCCTGTTGGCTCTCCATTGTTCATATCCTCAAAACCAAGTAAGTCTAAATCAACTTGCATTTCAAGAATGGTGTGTCTGCCGTCATCATCATAATCTACGCTTTTTTCACCAGTTAATTCATTGTATTTATCTGTTATTTCATTAATATCTGGAGTTGGAGCAGATAACTCACACTCTTTAAAAAATCCAGAGTACATTAATTTTTTAATTTCATTTTCTGATTTTTTCATAACATGAGTTGCTCTTTCGCATGTCTGAAGGTCACTTGCTCCATAACTCACAACAAAATCTTCTGCTGGAACAAATATAGAGCAAGGTCTACCCATGTTTGAATCATAGTACACTTTACGAAAAGCTGAACCTGCAAGAGGAAGAGAAAATAATAACTTTTCAGTTTCGGTTCTATATTCAACCATCTTCTCAGTTAATAGATAGTTCATATACTCTTCTATTCTTTCTGCTTGTTTTTCTCTATCAACACTTACAGTTCCAACAATTTTAGTTTTAACTGGACCTTGTGCTGGAAATATTTCTGATATTGCTTGAGATTGAAACTTTATAACTGCTTCAGATAAAAGAGGATGAAAAACTCCACAAGCGCCAGGCCACGGCTCAGTTCTTTCGTCAATAGTTAATCCAAGTTGATTTAGACCTTTGACATATGTTTCTTCCCAATCTGATCGTGATTCTTTATCTGATGTAAAGTTATCAAGGACATCATTTCCTATAACATCAAGTTCTGCATCGTCAATGAGTTCTGCTAAGTTTTCTCCAAAACCAGATTCAAGACCGCTTGTTTCTTTTTCAAAGCTAATCTCCATTCCACCATCTTCAGTTTGTATTCCAACTGACTCAGGATTAACTATTTCTATTTCTATAGCCTCACCATTTACACTTTGTGGTTTTGATTCTTCTACAACAATTCCTTTTTCTATAGCCATTTTTTACCCTTAATAATAATCAGCTCTTTTTCTTTCATCAAATGGTTCTTCTATTTCATCACTAAATAGACTAACAAAACCACCTTGCCTAAACCTTATTAACGCTTGCGTACTGCTGTCAACAAGGTCATCATGTTCTGCGTTTGGAAAAGCTGCAAACTCTTCAATAACTTCATCTGCCCATCTTGTTTCTGGACACCATACTATACCAGAAGCAAACAAGTCTGCAACTGCATTTACACGAGCTATCTTATCATTTCCTCTGCTTGGTGTATACTCTGAAACTGGAATACCCATAGCACGCAACTCAAATATCAATGGAGTGCCCGCTGCTTTTGCTTCAACAATGCAAGCATCTGGTTCGTAACTTTTATACATTTCCTGTGCTTTTGCTTTTAATTCAGGAAACTCTAATCTTTCTTTATATGCATCAAGAAGAATTAACTGTGGTGTCATTGCACCATCAAATTCATCTTCTGCATAAAATACTCCCCAAGTAGTACAAGCTGAATAATCTGCTCTTTGTGTTTTTAAAAAAGCTGTGTCCCAAGATTGAATTATAAATTGACAATTAGGAGGCTGTTCATGTTCCCATCTATTCCACCACTCTCTTTTAACTAAAGCACCTTCTTCTGCACTAGGGTTTTGTTGATATTGCGCAGACCACTTAGAAACAGGAAGTTCTGCTTTTAGTGCTTCAAGTTCTTCTAATTTCCAAAATTCAGGCCATAAAGGATTCCCTGAAGGCATTATTGCAGGAAGCTCTATAACTTTCCATTCATCAGAGCCGCCTCTTTTAATACTAGCATCTACAATTTGACCAGTTAAATCTCTGTCATGCCATCTAGTCATAACTATAACTATTGCACCACCTGGCTGTAATCTTTGTCTTGGACCAGAAGTATACCATTCATAAGTTTTTTTAAAAACATTTACATCAGAAGAAGCACCTTCTTGTTCAGAATGAGGGTCATCAATAATAAGAAGGTCAGCACCTTTACCTGTAACAGCACCGCCAACGCCAATCGCAAAATACTCTCCACCTTTATTTGTGTTCCATCTTCCAGCAGCTTTACTATCTGATTGAAGTTTAACATCTCCAAATACATTTTGAAAATCTTTGTCACCAACTAAATTTCTAACTTTACGACCAAAACCTACAGCAAGTTCTGCTGTATGTGCTGTTTGAATTACTTTCTTTCCAGGAAACTTACCTAAAAACCAAGCTGGTAAAAGATAACTAGCAAACTCAGATTTTGTATGTCTAGGAGGCATATTAATAATTAACCTTTTTAATTTACCATCAACAACATCTTGAAAAGCATCTGCCATAATTTTATGATGGCTACCATTAATAAATGCAGGCCACATATGTTTAACAAAAGGAAGATACCTTTTTTTACATTTTTCCCTATTTTTAGCATCTTCTAGGTTATGTAATATTTCAAGTATTTCTTTTTGTTTATCAGGACTATAAGTTGATAAATTATCTAAAACATCAGAAGAAGATATATCCAGAGTCATTTTTTTCCTGCTTTTTTGTTTCTAGGGAAAGACCGATTAGTTGTCTTAGATTTAACAGCTAGGTTCTTTTTTGAGTTGTTTTTAGGGTTTCCGTCTTTGTGATGAATATCTTTACCATCACCCTTATGAACTGTTCCCTTCTTTAATGCTCTATTCCTAGCTGTATTTCTTGAAGCTCTATTTTTCTTTTGTTCGGCTTTTCCCTGATAATTCTTATATTCTTTTTTATAATTTCTAGCCATTATCTTTTCTTGCCTTTATGTAAGCCATGCTTTGCATGTTGTTTACCTTTAGATGTAGCCTCTCTTTTCTTTTTATTTGCTCTTGCAAGTTTAGCCTTACCTTTTGATGTAGACTTTAACTTTTTAATGGTAGCAGACGGAGCGTATACTTCTCCAGTCTCAGATGATTTTTTCCCACTAGGAGTTGTCCATTTTTGTTTAGTCCATTTCTTTAAAGACTTTTGGGATTTTTTTAGTGTCATTACTTGTAGCCACCACCTTTTGATTTATATTTTTTAGCTAACATTTGTGCTTTTCTTGCAGACCATTGACCTGCTTTGCCGCCTTTAGTTCCTGATTTTATTTGACTAAACAATTTTTTTCTCATACCTGGCTTAGTATAATTGCCTGCTTCATTAACACGAGATTTAGTTTTCTTTTTTGCCATTTTTTAACATTACCTTATTTATATAAATTGTTAAAGGTTATATTGGCATCGGTATAACTCTCATGTTCCTCACTACTATGTATTTCTTGACTAGGAGTAAAATCAGGAGCTCCTTCTCCTGTAACCCATAATGCAGGATTTGTTACTCTTACTCTGTTGTTAGGTAAGGCTACTAAGTTACCTTTCCATTTACCTTCTGTTAAATATAATAAATGACTTTGTTTATGTTGGTCTGGACTGTCAGCTATCTCATGTTCTGTATAATCAACAGTAAAAATATACTTAGCTAAATAAAACTCTCCATCTATTTTTGCATACCAAGGTGATGACGAAGTTCTATCTATTGATATAACTGAGTGATGATGAGACATGCAATCCCAAGGTTGACATAAATGATTTTCCATTCTCTCTGGCCATTCTTCCACAGGAATATCTGCCATCATTCCTTGTATGGGCATTCTAGCCCACATAGCACCGCCATGAACATTAAGCTCACTATTGTCATCATTATCTTCCTCACAACCTGTAAAGATAACTTGAAATGATAATGACCTATCTGGCATACAGTTTACAGCTACTGCTAAACCATGAATAAACTCTCCATGATAATCTTGATGACTAGCTGTAAATTCTTTTCTTACCCATACTTTGAAGTATGGTATATTAGATATTAAATAAGACATAAAACCTCCCTTAGTTTATTTTATCTTTTGCCGCCTTTTGCTTTAGATTTAGTAGTTTTACCGCCTCTTTTATATGATTTCTTAGCTTTACCGCCACCCATCATACGAGTTTTTCCTTTAGCTTTTTTCATAGTATTATTTCCTTTTGGTTGATTAACATTAACATTTCCATCTTCTTCTTGCTTGTCTTATTCTAGAATTAGGATCATTTTTAGTTTTAGCTGAACTATTTTTTAACTGTCCTGCTGACCTAGCGCAATAGCTTTTTCTTCTCTTTGCGTCTTTACTTCCTTTTTTAACCTTGCCAGTAACGGCAGTTTTTAGTTTAGAGCCAGGATTTTTCTTCCTGTAGGCAGCAACTCCTTTCTTAGTCATTCCAGCACCAGACTTAGTAGGTCTATAGTTAGCGCCTTTTCCTTTAGTAGTTTTTCTTATTGGCTTTGCTTTTCTTTCTGCCATTACAATCTTTTTGCTACCTCTAATAGTTTTTCTGATTTTCTTAATAAGTCTTCAGATTCTTTTTCTATTTTTACAGCATCATTTAACAAAGCGATAGACTTTTTTTCAAAAAATGACTTAACGCATCCTTGAAGTATATTCCCATGCTGTAGTTCTGTTAGGTATTTTTTATAATATTCTCCCTTAACATTAACTAAAACATAGGTAGATTTATGGTCAGCATTAAAGGTAATTGTTATTTCTTTAGTCTCCTTCATCTTTTTTATCCTTCATAAATTTATATGTTGGCATAGTTACTTTTACATCCTTGTTTTTTTTATAAGCGTGTAACTCGTACCTCCATCGTGCAATTTTTTTATATTCATCGTTATTGTTTGACATTCACCTCACCAACCAAGAAATTACCTCTTACTTCAAAAACTTGGTTGTTGTGCGTTAGTTTTTCAGCTTTTTTTTGTTGTTTCTTCTTCTTTCTAGCTGATTGTTTACCACTTCCTGGATATAGTTCTGGGAACATATCTCGTAACCACGGTCTTTTTTGTGCAGTATGCGACCTCTTACCTTTATTATTTTTATCTTTCATTGAAATCTCCCTTGTTAATAAATAGTACCATTGTTTTAAAATATTTGGAAGCCCTAAACAGGGAGGGCGTTTAGGGCTTCCTCGCCTTATTTCAAATCGTTATGTCTAACCCATAATGTATGGAGCATAAGTATCGAAATACTAGCGAAACCAAATACTTGCAAAAATTTTCACAAGAGTATATACTTAGATTAATACTAGTTAGAATCTATCCAGTAGATTCTATACTGTTATTAATCTATACTAGATAATACATAGTATCTAGTATTATACTAGGGGGGTTTTTGAGAATACCACTAGAAAAAAGAAAAAAGGTTGAAAAACTTAAATTTTTTGCGAAAAATTTTTAAGATAAAAATTGTTTAGCCAATTTTCTAAAAAAAAGGGGTTAAGGCCCGTATATAAATTACCATAGGAGGAAAAAATGGTAGAAAAAACAAAAAAAACTAAAAACATTAAGAAAAAGACAGTAAAGAAACCAATTATTCAACAACCTAACAGTCAAATACTGCAAAAAGTACAGCAAGTTACTGATTTTAAAGATAAAAACAACTTACCAGGTATATTACTAGGTTTAGTTTTAATAGGAATAATGATTCTAGCTGCTAATTAGTGAAATCATTGGTATTATTTGAGCAAATCACTGTGTATATGATAACCCAGTAATTGTTATGTATATAGGGTGGTGGGGGTTTCTAAAATCGTGTGATAATTAACCTTACTTTTTTCTAGGAAATCCGTTTCTGTTTCTGAGTCGGAGGTATTCGACTAAGCGAGTGTTAGTCTGTCAGACCTAACTTGGTTCTGAGTTCTTGCTCTAGTTCTTGGATAGATTTGTTTTCATCAACTGACTCAAGTTTGTCTGTGAACATTGCCACAGATTTCCCTAGCCAAGATAGTGCTGAGACTTTGGCATTAACATTTGAATCACCATCTTCGATTATTTCCTTCAATCCATTTTCAACGTACTCTTTGACAGAGAGCATGGTGGCTTGTGAAGTTCGGTCAATCATTGCCTGATGGCGGTTGAGGTGTAGGGTAATCTTTGGGTGTCGAATTAATTTGCTACTCTCAACATAGACTGAAGAATCTTTCATGCCTTCACAATCATAAGCGAGCCGATAACTTTCAGTAGCCGAGAGTTTCCCCTTGATTATACCTTCCAAAAATTTCTTCTGTTTCGGTGTGAGTATTGGCAAATCTGTTGGCGAAGTTTTCTTACTTGCCGATTCACTTACTAAAACTAATTTAGGTTTATCTTCTTCTTTATCTTTCATAATAATTAATCCTCAAACTATTATCAATTACTACCACAGAAACTCTGATTAATTCAATCTTAAATTTACAGTTATAGCTCTACCGCTCTTGCTTGAAAATTAACTTCATGCCGTCTGTATCTATTGCTTTGAAATTAAATAAATCACCCGTCATATTTAATTTACGCAACTTAGGCCTTTATAAAAAATTTTTCCCGGGTTGAAGGCAAAAATTTTTACGCTGATTTAAAGATATCAGCTGTAATATTTATTCTTAATATTTCGTTAAAGACTTGTGAATATCTCGTATTGCTGATACTGTGAGTAATGATTCATTTTTTAATTTTATAGGGAGAAACCAATCATGCAAGACACAGTAAAAATCAATATTAAAAACGCCAAAGATATTACTAAGAAACTTTGGATTTCAGAAAACAAAAAGGTCAGCAGTATTGTTCCGTTATTGCGAGGGGGTTCAGGCATTGGAAAGTCTGAGTCGGTCAAGCAGTTGTGGAATGATGAGGAAATAAATCAAGGTCTGACTCCTGTTGAAACCTCAAAACCAAGTGCCAAAGAATTTGGATTGGTTCAGATTATGGGTTCACATTATGGAGTTCAAGATTTGTACCTTCCAACATATAATAAAGAACAAGACGAAATGGTTCATAAATTTATGGAATTATTGCCGAAGGATAAAGACTCAAAAGGAATAGCATTTCTTGATGAGGTTGGTTCAGCTAGTCCTGATGTTCAAAAAGTTTTTCAATCTTTAATCTTAGAAAGAAAAATTGGTTCTTATGAATTACCAAAAGGTTGGAAGATTATTGGAGCAACAAATAGAAAGGAAGATAATGCGGGAGTTGGAAATCTTAACATGGCTATGCTCAACAGGACAATGGTTCTTGATGTTGAGTTCTCTCATGAGTCTTGGGATTTATGGGCAAGCCAAAATAATGTTCACCCAACAATCACTAGCTATTTTAGATTCGAGCCACAGAATTTGTGGAATTACGATAGAAAAAATAAGAGTGAACAATTCTGCTCACCAAGAAGTGCGGTTTCATTATCTGAAATTTTAAATGCTGACGCTGTTGATGATGAAAATAGATTAGCAATTTATCAGGGTGAGGTTGGTTCTGAGGTTGCTCAAAATATTCTAGCCTTTCAAAATACTTTGGCGAAAGCACCGAGCATTGAATCAATAATTGAAAATCCTGAAGAAGCAGATTATATCGACTCCAATGATGTCAATATTAGATTTGCTGTAACAGGAGCATTGCTACAAAAGACCAAAGAAGGTGATACCAAAAAAAGAATAGAGCAAGTTTTCACCTCTGCGATTCAATACCTTAATAGATTTGAGAGTAGCGAGTTCACAGTATTTTTTACTCAACATGGGATTAGACAAAATAAAGATTTGATGAACACAAAAGCCTTCACAGATTTTTCTTTAGCTAATACCGAAATAGACTTTGTATAGGAGTGATTATGAAAACCGAAAATAAAAGTTATAATTTAGCTGAAGATTTGCACACCAAAGCAACACTAGTAAAATCAAGAGCGACAATTTGGGGAGCAACAAAAGACTCCCCTGAATTAACTCAAGCAGTTGCGAGTGATGTCAAAGGAAACGCAGATTGGTTCAACGTCAGGAAAAATCTTATAGACCTGACTCCCATTAAAGAAATGAGAAAGTTAGACAGGCAGAGAAAAAATGAAATGTCTTATCAAACTTGTGTATGGGATTCAGAGTGGAGATTATTACCGAATGAGAATCGTGCAATCTACAATGAGATTTGGAATGATTTCAAAGGAGATTTTGATTCACTCAGAGATGGACTTATCAAAGATTTACCTGACCTCAAGTCTCAAGCAAAAATTGAGTTGGGTTCTGCCTTTGATGAAAACTTGTACCCTACCAAAGATGAGATACTTGGCGGAACAGTTTCAAAACAAATTGGTGGAACAAGTGCTAATCCAATTTATAAAACTAAAACTACTAAAGGTTTAATTCATACTGAGTTTTCAAATATTGAAATACCATCAGAAATATCATCAACTGAATTTGATATTAAATCGAGTGGAGAGGGTGGAATTAAAAATCTTCTTGGAGAGGTCAGCAATTATTCTATCTCATATTGGGATAATAAATTAGTTGAAGTTGCGGAGAGAAATCAGGAAGATTTAATTTCAGGAATATCTGAGGTTGTTGTTTCCCTTAGTGAGTTCAATCCCCAAGCTGAAACAGGAAAGAAAAAACCTTTCAGAGATTCTAAAATTCCAAACCTAAGAAAAACTCTAACAGGATTAAAAGGTAGGAATGAAATCTTTAATGATGAGCGAGTAGAAGAAATTATTAAGGCTTGTGAAACTGCTCTTGGTAAATCTACAAGCGAGTCAATTAGGGAAAGTTCTGAAGAAAGAAAAACAGTCACCAAAGAATTATCTAAAGAGTTGAAAAACTCTCAAGATATTTTCGGTGTTTAACATTTTAAAATTTATAGGGAAAAAATAAAATGAAAGATATACAATTAGAAATAAAAAGAGTTAGAAAAAATATTGTTATGAATAACTCAGGTTGGGGTTCAATCATGCTACCCTTAAAAATTGAAGAAACTTCTGATGTTCCTTTGATGGCAACAAATGGGGTAACAGTATTCTACAATCAAGTAGCACTAGATGGTTGGTTTAATGAACATGGTGACAAGTTAGCAAGACAAATTCTTGAGACTGTTTTCCTTCACGAGGTTCTCCATGTTGGTTGGCAACACATGACTCGAATGGGAAAAAGAAATCCTGAGATTTGGAATATTGCAACAGACCTAGTTATTAATACTCAGTTGAGTTTCATTGGTTGGCAGTCAAATTCTAAAACAAATCACGACCAAAATATTGAAACTCTAGGAGGGATTGATTACCTTTCTTATAAAGAATATTTTAATCATGTTTCTTTAACTGATTTCCAAAAGCTAACTGCTGAGAAAGTTTATCAAATTCTTATCACCAAAAATCCACCTGAAGAAACTGCCAAAGGAATTATAATTAATCCTTCTACTAACCAAGCTGAGAATGGACACAATGAAATGGGCGGTGGAGTTATTCAGTATGATGAGCAAGAAGAAAAGAAAAAAGATATTGCGAATGGTGGTGATGGTAAAGGGGTAAAGTCTGCCAATGGATTATCTCAAGAAATTACTGAAAGAATAATTCAATCAGACCAAATACAAAAAGCAGTTGGTCAAGGTTCTGAATATGATTCAGTTGGCAATGCTAGAAAAGGTCAAGGTGTTCCTAAAGATTGGAGAGATACTCTAAGAGATTATGCTAGTTCGTTGGTTGAAAGTTCTGAACAATCTTATAAAAGACCTAACCGAAGATTTGTTGCTGAAGATATGTACTTACCTAGCAATGTTGAAACACCAATGATGTCTATGGCTTTTGCTATCGACATCTCAGGGAGTGTTGGTCTAAAAGAAAGACAGCAAATGGTTCAAGAAATTGAATCAATTCAGGAGGAGTTCGAGATTGAAAAAGTTTATATAACTTATATCAATGACCACCCTGTAGTTCTTCACGAAGATTTACCTGACACAGACCTGATGAGGTTTTGGGATATTTTTGAAAGAGGTGAAGAAATTGAAATGCGTGACATGATGAACGGAGGTACAAGTTTCAAACCTTTCTTAAACCTCATTGAGAAAACTGATATTCAAAATGAGATTGGGTTCGCAATGTATTTCACAGACTGTGAGGCTTGGGATTTAACTGATGATGATGAGCCTGACTATCCTTTCATTTGGGCGACCACAGGATATGACAGACCTGACAATGTGAGTTGGGGAGAAACAGTAAATATTTATGAGGAGGGTTACTAATGGTAAATGATTTTATTCGTATTGGAAATGTAGCCGAGCAATCAGTTGTTCGGCTCTCGGAGAGAGCAATCAAATCAGGCAATCTAAAACCTGAACAGATTATTCGTTGTCTAAAAAAATATGACTCCGAATTATACAGGAAATATATTTTACACCTGTCTGTAAATTTACATATATCAGGTGATATATTTAATTCTGATGGGGTGGCAAAATGAAAAGTTATGATTTTAATTTATATGATTTCTGCAAAGATAATAAAAATAAACAGATGACTGAAATTCAAACACAGTTGTTCGAACAATTTCAAAGTAAAACTGTAGAACAATTTAATACAGAAAAAGATTTCATTAATGTTAATGGCAATATTACAAAAAAGTATAACAAGGATTTTAAGATAAGGTCTTTTGTTGGTCACATTGAATCAACAATGGAGATAGATAAAAGACATAGGTATGATTACGAACATCTAACAAATAACGATAAAGTCTTAATCAAAGCGAGTGAAGGCTTTGATACTTTACTCACTCAATCTATTTTAGTATTGGAATATAAAACTAAGATTGGTTATTCAAAAGATAAGATAGTTGATGAGACCATCTACCTGACTAACCTATATGATATTACTCAAACTGTTAAAAGTAATATCAGAAATAAAACTTATTCGACAGACGACAAATTAATAATTCACGAGTTTAAAAATTTCTTAGAATTTTTAAATTATTTAAAAGATAAAAAGGAGGAATCAAAATGATTGATAAAGAGTATGGAATAACCAAGCAAGAATATTTAGCTGACCAACACGAGCATGATGAGTCAATGAATCACTATGATGAAGAAGGCTATTGCCATTTTTGTGGAAGACATAGTGATGAAGGTATTCATTATAAATGTTGGATATAACAAGGGTTTTGCATTTGTTGGGTTGTTTTGGAAAAAAACGACCTTCATAAATGCGATTACAGAGGGTTTTAGGGGTAGCCTGATATGAAAGTACCCCCCAATTTTAACTAAGAGAGAGTAAAAATGAAAGATAACGAAAAAGAAACTACTGTTAATATGCCTATCAGAGGTGAGTTGAAAGAAAAAATATATCCTGTTCTTGAGGACAACAGGCTAATGTCTCAATTCTTTATAAATAACTTTGATTTAGATTTATCAAAATATCCTTTTGAGAGTGAAGAAGAAGTGTTGGAGATGAGTACAAGATTTTTAAATTTACTTATGGACTATACTTTTGCTGACACAATCATATCTGATATGGAAAACTGGATAAACAATACAGAGATAGAAAGCCTTGAACAAAAACTGTCTATCTTAAAATCACTTTGCCGAACCTATAAGAGTGACAGCAACAGGGAGGGTATGAATGTTGAACACTAAAAAATTGCGTAGAGATTGGTTAAAGAATGATAATGTCTATGTTGGCAAGTTGAGTGGTGCAGATGATTGGATAAAAAATCTTAAAGAAAAATACAAGAAAGAAAAATCTAATTACTCACCAATAAATTATGGGAGAAAAAAATGAGTGATTATATAAATGAAGAAATCAAAAGAATTTTAAAGACTGAAAATTCTGATGAGTTTGATGTTGGTTATCATATGGGAATAAAATCCATGAAATATCATGAAGAAAAATCTAACGTCTTGTGGGAATATATATCTGATAAAGATGTTCCTGAGATACAGAAAAGATTAGAGGAGTTAGAAAAATGAGTGTGTTGACTGTGGTTGATATGAAAAAAAATAAAACTTTCATATATACGGAATTAGAAAAGGTTGATAACTCATTAACTGATTCAGGCTTCCCTAAATTTATTGAAGGCAAACACGATTGGTCAAACTGCACATGGGGTTATACTAAATCTTATTGTTTTGTGCATGACGATTAATTAAGAATATAAATTAGGTTAAGGCATTTGCCTGATTTATGACCTAGCTATTTTAGATTCCCTATAATCTAATTTAGCTAGGTTTTTTTTTGGAAAGATTTTGTGATTGTCCGATATGCTTTTTTGTAAATTTTAAAAAGGGCCGCAACCCGGTAAAAAAAAATTTTTGTAAATTTACATCACTAGCCCTAAAACTTTTGATTGTATTTTTTTCTCATGCGACTGTGATGTGTGAATTAAATATATCACCTAATATATTTAATTTATTTTTTTTGATTTTGAAAATTTTTGAAAATATTACTACTATCAGAGAGTGTGATGGTCGTTCTGTTTTCTTTATTCATCTCTTTTCTCCTCTTTTTAGGGGGTACTCAGGTATCAAACCATACTCAAATTACTCTGTACGAGGCTTATATGAGGTCGTTTTTTTTCAAATAGCTATTAAATTTGCAAAAAAGCTAATCTAAATCAAAATCCAAATCAAACTTAATCTCTGTATCTATATGAGGTATACCCTTTTCAACGGCTCTCTTTAATACTTCTTCTCTCATTGAATCAAGACCATCTGAATCATCATAAAGAAAAAACAAAGCACACATCATAGCCCAAAATGAATCTGACTGTAATGAGTCAACCATGAAGGTAACAAGAACCTCATCATCTTTAAATATTAAAGACTCTTCATCTCCAAGTTGATAAATAATGTCCACATCTTTTTCACTTGTTTTTGATTTATCAAATACTATTTTCTGTTTAGTTTTTATATCGAAAACATCTGCCATACTTGAACTTAATATTGTTTGTTGGTCTGTGCAAATTAAAAGGACTTATTTTTTCCCGGAACATTTATTTTGTAAATTAACAATATGCTGCAAGCCCACGCTGTATGTAAAAAAATTTTAGGACTTGTGCCATCTTGTTTATATAAAAACTTCATACTGGTATGTTGGTTGAATTAAATATATCAGATAATATATTTAATTTATTTTTTGCTGGTTTGATTTTTTTGAGAACAGAGTTACTATCATAGTGTGTGA
>Ga0209337_1001293_pt1 | contig 19173 bp, 24 predicted proteins | sample LinPmetageLP53_FD_184044 | JGI IMG/M metagenome (GOLD analysis project Ga0209337, IMG submission 184044) | Marine viral communities from the Pacific Ocean - LP-53 (SPAdes) (version 2) | ecosystem: Environmental > Aquatic > Marine > Oceanic | place: Pacific Ocean | collected 2010-02-08 | reverse complement strand
ACAATTGAAAGTGGTATAACTAGGATGCAGGATTTTGAATTAGTAATAACACCTGAATCAACTAATATAGCCAAAGAGCTTAACAACTACATATATGCAGATAAAGGTTCTAAGTTATTTGTAGATAATTACAACCACGCTATTGATGGTATAAGGTACAATGTTATATATCATTTAGATAATCCAAATGCAGGAAAATATTTTGTTCAATAACCACTAAACTAAATTTAACTAATTTCTATTATATAGTATATGAAAGTAAAAATCAAGAAGAATTTTAAAACAAGAGAATATAAACTAATTAAAAGTTGGGAAGATGTAACTCTAGAAAATTGGTTAAAATTAATTGATTATACTAATGAGGATAAAAGCACAGAAGCTTTAAAAACAATAACAGAATTATCTGATATACCTAAAAAGCTTGTAAAGGAATTACAGCTAAGAGATGTTGCAATTATTATGGGTAAGATTGCAGAAATGCAAAGTGAGCAAGACACAGAATTAAAAAAGATAATTAAAATAAATGGAGTAAAATATGGCTTTTTCCCAGACTTAAATTCACTTAGTTTAGGAGAATGGTCAGATTTAGAGACAATGATAAAAGTAGGGATAGAAAAGAATATGCCTAATATTATGGCAATTTTATTTAGACCTATTGTTAATGAAACAGATAGTGGGGTATATACTATTGAAGCGTATGATGGTGATATAGCCATAAGGTCGGAGGAAATGAAAAAGATGTCAGCAGAGCAAGTGCAAAATGCACTGGTTTTTTTTTACAATTTAGGCAAGGAATTGTGCAAGATTTTGCCATTATATTTGATGAAGGAGCTGAAGGAAACGAAAACGCAGTTGCATCAGACACTTTTGCAGAAAAGTGGGGGTACTTTGGGGTAATGTACAGATTGTGCAATGGAGATATATCAAAATTAGACAGTATATCAAAGCTAAATGTATTAGAAGCTTTTACTTGGTTAAGTTATGAAACAGATTTAGAAACACAAAATAAAGTTAAATATGGCAGTGAGCAATAAAACATATAGTAATGTTATAGACACAGTTTGTAGACTAGGGCAATATCATGACCAAATATCAACAGTATCTGTTGGGGATATATTTGACATTGATTTAAGTAAAGAAACTTTATTTCCTTTACTACACTTAAATCCAACATCTGTTGAAACTGGAGATTCTGAGCTTGTGTATAACATACAAATATTTATTTGCGATTTAGTATCTGAGAAAGATAATTGGCAAACATATCAAGCGCAGCAATTAACAAAGCTTTTAGACACTAAAAATAATGAACAACAGGTTTGGAATCAAACATTAGAAATATGTACTGACTTTATCGGTATGCTAAGACATAGCACAAGACAATCTTTAGTAGGTGTTAATGATATAAACTTTCCATTGTATTTTACTGAAAATCAGTTTTCATTAGAGCCGTTTCAAGAAAGATTTGACAATCTTTTGTGTGGTTGGACTTTTACAATAGGAATTAAAGTAATGAACGACTTTGACACTTGCACTATTCCAGTCACTAATTTAGGTGCAGGATCGTAATGAAGTTTAAAATAGGTAAATATAAAATAGAAATAGGTTTTTTTAAAATAACAATAAAAATATAATAATGGCAGATTTAACAGTAACAATTTCAGAAAGTGTAACAATCAATGGAGCATTGCGTGGCTCTTCAAATAATATAACTATCACAGGAATTATAGATACATTTGAAAGAGTAGTGACTTGTCCTCACTCAAACACAACAACAGTTGCAACTTTTGCAACAAATGTTTATGATAGTGCAGGAGCAATAGATGCTCAAGGAGTAAAGTATATAAGGCTAACTAATTTATCAACTGAAATGGATATTGAATTAGCCGTTGTTGGTGCAGCAACTTTATACCAAGTATTTATACCTTCAGGACAATCTCATATATTAGCTAGAGCTGATGATGTTATGTTGGCAGAAGCAGATACATCACCAAGCTTTGGAACTATGGCAGATCTTGCTTCTTTACAAGTTAGACCAACAGCATCAACTGATGTTAATATAGAAGTGTTTGTAGCAACAATATAATGAAGTTTAAAAACATAGAGAATTACTTAGAAAGTTTTGCTAAGAATGTAGTTCAAGATTCTAAAAAAGCTTTATCTAATAATAAAGGACAAACAGAATTAGAAAACTCAATAAGGGCAACAGTAAAGCCAACTGCACAAGGTTTTAGTGTTAAATTCTATATGTATAATTATGGAAAGTATTTAGATGAAGGAGTTTCAGGAAATAAAAATACAGTAAGCTTTACAAACATAAAAGGAGCAAAGCAAATAAGCTCTTTTAAATATACAAAAAAAGGACCTCCAATAGATATACTTTCTAAATGGATAAAAAAGAAAGGGATAAAGCCTAAAGGATTAGGAAAGGGTAGGTCAAAAAAAACAGGTCAATTTATTTCAGGGTTTGCATATTTAATTAGTAAAAAAATAAAAAGAGAAGGAATTAAAAGTATTAGTTTTTTTCAAAAGCCATTAGGAATATTATATAAGCAACTCCAAAATGATTTTTTAAAAATGGTTAAATTAGACATTCAAGCATATTTAGTAACATATACACAAAAATAAAAAAATGGCAATTACAATAGAACAAAAACCTTTATTAAACCACCTTCCTGTTGGGATGCAAACTATATACACAGTATCTTTATCAACATTGGCAACTTATTTTAATGTTAAATTTATAGCAGAAGTATATATAAGCACAGTAGTAACTATCAGTTTTGCAACAGTAAGTAGTAGAATTGGTATATTTAAAACAACACCAAATAATGCAGGAGTAGGCATTTTTGATTTACAGCCAATATTAGAAAGCTATGTAAGTTCGCAAAACACAGGATTTGGAGAAAGTCAATACAAGACAGTTGATTACAGTTTAGATACTCCACACCCTATACATTTGATAGATAAATTTTGCAAAAATGTTGAGGGCATTAGAAGTTTAGCAGTAAGATTTAAAGCTGAAGGGTCAACTACTGCAACAGGTCCAGTTTTAGATTTAGGGCTTACTACAAATGGACGTCAGTTGTATTTTTTTAACGGCGTTCTACATCAAGACAACCCTTTGACCTATACTAGTGGAAATTATGGGTTCAACTTTACAAAAGCCAACTTATATACTGTTAGAACAGGTGGTAAATTTTTAACTAATGCTCCGACTACTCAATATGCTAACATTGATGATTATGGAACTGTAGGAATGTTAAACTTTTTGCCTGGAGGAACAGCAGATAAAGTTAATACATTAAATTTTGAATACTTTAAAACAGACGGCACAAGTGTAACACAGAGTATCACACAATCAACAAATACAGGGGGTTGTAATTCCTTAGCCGATGTAAATTGTATGTTTTTATTTGCAGGAATTTACCCTGCTAATCTTAGAAATAGAAGTACTACATTTCAAAATTTAGTAGCAGCAGGTACATTAGACTACTATACAGTTCAAGCAGAATCAACTTCAAGCGGTCAACTATCACAAAAATACACTATTTACATTAATTGTCCTAACACTAAGGGCTATGAAAGCATTAGACTTACTTGGCTTAATCAATGGGGAGCATGGGATTACTACACTTTTACACAAAAATCTATAAAATCTTTAACAAAAAACAGCACTACTTATACGCAAATGTCAGGGACTTGGAATGACAGTAAATATTTAATACATGGTTATAAGGGTGGCAAAAAGAATTTTAGAGTAAACTCAACTGAAAGAATCGTAGTAAATACTGATTTTATATCTGAAGATCATTCAGCGTGGTTTGAAGAATTAATAAACAGCCCACAAGTTTATATATTAAATGGCTTTGATGCAAATGAAACAAGTCCATACAATACAATAACTAATAAATATGTAGAACCTGTACTAATAACAACATCAGACTATATTAAAAAAACAGTAGCAAATGACAAACTTGTACAATATACTTTTAATATGGAAAGAAATAAAACAAGACAAACACAAACTTCATAATGAATGTCCAATTAATCTTATTTCCACAATCTAATTTAGCTACTGAGTTTTTAACAGATGGCACAGATTTTAGCACAATAGATTTTGCAACTAATTATGACATCTCTGCATCAACTAATACATATGTTGATATACAAACTAATGCACCTGCAACACCTCCTAATAGTTGGAGAAGGTACAGAAACACAACAAATGGAACACCTGCACTTCCAGATGGTACAGCAGGTGGAAATTTAGTCTTAAATGCTATTGTGCAGCCAAATACAACAGGCAAGACTGGTGTTTATCAACAATTAACAGGATTGACATTAGGGGAGAGCTATAAAATACGAATTAATTTTGCCTCTTTATCTGGTGAAGTGCAATTAGCAAGATATAATGGTACTACTGGTGACGAAAGTGCTTTTACAGACACTTCATCTATCACATCTTTTACTTTTGACTTTGTTGCCTTATCAACTAATGATACTGTATTTTTAACTTATAGAAATACTGTTGCAGCTGATTTTATTGTATCAGAAATGTCAGTTGGTATTGCGACAGCATCAGAATATGAAGGGCAGGTAATTTGCGATCTTTATGAAGATGAAGAAATACCATTGACATTAAGTGTAGACAATTTTAAAAATGTAGCTGAAAAAATACAGTCTTATTCTAAAGACTTTAATTTACCTGCGACAAAAAGAAACAATAAAATTTTCAGTAATATTTTTGAGATAACAAGAACAGTTAGCAATCCATATGATTTTAATCCCTATATTATAACTAGAGCTGTTTTAAAACAAAGTGGAGTGCTTTTATTTGATGGTTATTTACGATTAATTGACGTACAAGACAGGGAAGGAGAGATTAGCTATAATGTAAACCTATATGCACAAACAATAGCATTAGCAGATACTTTAAAAAATAAAACATTTGATGACATAGATTTTAGTGAATTAAGTCATACATACGATAAAACTACAATACAAGCAAGTGCATATACAGATGGACTGCCTTTAACCAACCCTTTACCTGCTGAATCTTATGCAGGAACTGCAGGGGCTAGTGTTACAGACGTTTTAAAATACCCTTTTGTAGACTGGACTGGTCAAATTTTAATAGCTAATGGAGCAACAGGCAATTCGGCTACTTTAGGAAATCCTGAGCTTACATCTTTAGAACAAGCATTTAGACCTTTTATAAAAATCAAATATTTAATTGATAGAATATTTAGTGAAGCAGGTTATACCTATTCATCAACTCTATTTACAAATACAGCAAGCTTCCAAAATTTATTTATGGACTTTAATTGGGGAGGAAACGAAATGGCTGTGGTGCTTGGAGAAACTTCTTTTTCTGCTACTTACTTTTATAATGCTGCTGTTTCTACACCTACTTTTGAAAATCTAACATCTACATTCCAACCTTTACCCTTGTTAGATAATTCTGTTACAGGTTCACAAACAACATCAACTGTTCCTCCTGATTACGAAACTACTGGAACTGATATTAATAAAATAGTTTCAACATCTGATAATAGCATATACAATATATCATACACTTGGTTTTTAAAACACCAAGCAGGGTCTGCTTTTACTACTGAGTTACAATGGAGACATTATGATGACAGTACGGCAACTACTAATACAATTGATTTTTATACAGAAAGCACTTTAATTAATGATATAATTACATACACAGGAAACATAAATATTGCTTTAGATACAGATGATGTTCTTTGGGCAGAATATCGTATTGTATCACCAGGAACAGGAGCTAATATTAGGGTTTCACAAAGTCAAACATCAACAGCTACTTTTAATGTAAGCAGTTCTATTGTAAACACTTCAATTATTAATAGTCTTAGAGGGGAAATCAATCAATGGGATTTTATAAAAGGGATTTTTACAATGTTTAATTTAGTAACATTGCAAGACAAAAGCAATTCTGCTAATATTATTATTGAAAGCTATAAGGATGTTTTTATTAATACAGGACAAGGAACAACTCTTGCTCAACGTGGCATTTCTCATGATTGGACAAATAAAGTAGACGTTAAAGATATTAAATTAACACCACTAAATGATCTAAATAAAACAACAATATTTAAGTTCGAAGAAGATGAAGATGACTATATATTTAAAGTCTATAAAAAATCTACTAGTGGACATTTATATGGATCAAAAGTATTTAGTGCTTCAGGGTTAACTTTACTAGAAGGAACAGATGAAATAGTTGCTTCACCCTTTGCTGCTACTATATCAAAACCAATAAACCAAAGTTTTACTGACATGATCATTCCAACAATATATTCTGTAAATGATGATGGTGAGCCAAGTAGTTTTGATAATAAGCCAAGAATACTATTCAACAGCACAGGTGCTGCACCTATAACTCTTGCTTCTTCTTATTATATACCTGATCAAAATGGACAATCTAGTGCAAATGCGACAGACTTTTTTACTTTTTCACATTTAACAGAAATTCCAACAACAACAAATACTGAAGATTTTAATTTTGGAGAGTGTCAACTAATTACACCAATAGGAGCTTCTGTTTCAAATAATTTATTTAATAATAACTGGCTTCCATATTACAATCAGCTATATGATAGTGACACCAAAACAATGGAAATAAAAGTAAATTTAAATGAAGCTGATATATACGGCTTTGAATTTTCTGATTATGTTATGATTAAAAACAGAGCTTACAGAGTTAATAGAATTGATTACAACCCTAAAGAATTATCTTTAGTTGAATTTATTTTAATAATATAATGGAATTTAGAAACGGATACAATATAAAGCCAAGCGAAGTATTAAGCTCAGGTCAAGTAATATTTACAGACGGAAAAAACACAACACCAATATACCCAAATCAAGCTGCCTGTGAAGCTTATGGTTACACTTACAATGTTGCTACTGGTTCTTGTGAAGCTTACACTTTTGCTAGTAAAATAGAAACAGCAATTTTAAATGAAAACAATGTTAAATACGGCACAAGAAACAGTACAGAAGCAGGCACTACCAATACCATCATTATGGGTCAGGCTAATACAACTAAAGGCAATAACAGAAATAATATAATAATTGGCAGTAGCAATGAAATAGAAAATGGCGTAAATAACGCAACTGTATTTGGAACAAAAGCTGAAATAACTACTGACAATTCAATTGTATTGGGGGGTAATCAGGGTTCGGATAATTTAGGTGAAAGACAGGCTATACATTTAATGTATGGAACGCAAACTACACAAGGAGCTGAAGTTGACAGTTATTTAAATAATACTATTGATAGTTTTTTTGCTGTTCCTAGTAATACAATATTTTACTTTCACGCTGATGTAATTGCAGTTAGAGTAGGTCACACAGGAGAAGAACCTCCTGAGGGCTCATTAGGTGATTATGCCAGTTGGGTAGAACGTGGGGTTGTTATAAATAAAAGAGGTACAGTAACAGTAAATAGAGAAAAAGATCCAATAAAAAGTAATGGATCAGTTACAGATTGGCGACCAAGATCAGTTAATTCTGGAACTAATTTTGTAATTAAAGTAAGAGGCGAAACAAACACTACAATTGAATGGAATTGTTATGTAAGAATGACACAAATAAAAACAGGGGTAAATCTTTAAAATTTAAGATATGGCTAAAGAAGAAGAATTAAGACTTAATGTAGATACTAATATTAAAGGCGTTGTCAAAGACCAAAAGGCATGGAATAAAGAATTAGATAAAACTAAAGAAAACTTAGAAGATGTAAATGAAGAAGGTAAAGAAACAATTGCAGAAATGCAAATACTGGGTATTTCTTTAAATGGTGTAAAAGCAGGCTTTTCATCATTAGCAAAAGGAGCTAAGTTTTTATTTAGCACTATTAGAATTGGAATAGCATCAACTGGTATTGGACTTTTAGTTTTGGCTTTTTCATCTTTAGCAGTAATGTTTTCAAAAACAAAAAAAGGAGCTGAAGCAATAAGCGTTGTGTTTGCAGGAATAGGAGCTGCTGTAAAAGTTCTTATTGATAGAGTATCTGATTTTGGTGGAGGTCTTGCTAAAGTTTTATCAGGAAATATAAGGGGTGGTCTTAAAGACATGAAAAATAGCTTTAAAGATATTGGTAAAGAAATATTAATTGATACTATATTAATAATGGGTCTTACTTCTGCAAATCAAAAATTATCAGATAGTCAAAGAAAATTAAATGTAGAAACTGCACAGAGGAGAGCAGATATTGAAGAACTAAAATTAATAGCTGAAGATACAACAAAATCAGAAAAAGTAAGGCTTAAAGCTGCACAAGATGCTTTTGATATTGAAAATGATTTATTAATAAGAAACATAAGTAATGCGAAGGAAGCAGTTAGACTTGAAACATTAAGACATAGCACTATAAAGGCTATGGATGAAGATTTAGACAAGCTTGCACAACTAGAAATTGATTTAGCGAATATAAGAGGAGAATCAACAACTAAACAGATAGAGCTTAATAATAAAATCAACGCTATTAAGCAAGAAACAATTAATAAAAACATAGAAATAAAAACTCAAAATGATCAATTTGTAAAAGATACAAAAGATATGTTAATTGAGTTAGAGCTTTTAAGAATTGAAGATGATCACAATAGAAATATCAGACAACTTCAAATAGAAAAAAATAGAGAAATTGCTAATGCAAAAGAAGAAGATGATCTTATAAAACAACAAAAAAGAATTGATGTTATAAATGCGCTGTATGATGAAAAATATTTAACTTTAATTAACAAGAAATTTGATATTACTATCGATGGAAATAAAGCAGAAGGAAAAGCAGCAGAAGATAATGTAGATGAACAACTAAAAGCATTTTCAGCTTTAGCCCATAGTCTATCTGCATTAGCAGCAGAGAACAAACAGCTAGCAGCAGCAGGAGCAATTATAGATACATATGCAGGTGCTACAGCAGCTTTAAAAGATGGAACTCCTTTAGGTTTTGTACAAGCAGCAGCAATTATAGCAGCAGGTTTAGCTAATGTAAGAAAAATATTTGAAACACCATTACCCGGTGGAGCTGGGGGAAGTGGAGGAGGAGGTGGAATTACAGCACCGGCAAATGTAGCTCCTGCGCCACAAATGATGGGAGGATCTTTTGAATTGACTAACGCTGAAAAGCCAGAGCCAGTTGAAGCCTACGTTGTAAGTGATAACATAACGAATAATCAAAACAAACTTGCTAATATAAGAAGAAGAGCAACAATATAAAATCAAATAAATATTAATTTAATCTATTATATAATATGCCTTGTGAAAAATGTGAAGATGGTAAAGTAAAATGGGGGTCAACTGGTGAGTGTCAGTATGAAACCATAGCTGAATGTGAAGCAGCTAATAAAGACTATTATGAAAAAACTACTTCAATTGTTGAATTAGTTATTGATGATGATAGTCAAGAACTAGCTATTGATGCTATTAGTTTAGTGGCATCACCTGCTATTGAACAAGACTTTGTTTATTTTGGTAAAGAAAAAAACAATCTGACATTTGCTAAAATAGATGAAGAAAAGCGTATGCTAGTAAGTCCTGCTTTAATCCCTAACAAGCAAATATTCAGATATAATCCAAATACAGATTCTGAGTATTATGTTTACTTTAGTCCTGAAACTGTTAGAAAGGCTTCGGAACTTTATTTAAAACATAACAATCACCATAAGGCTACTTATGAACACCAAGACAGAGTATCAGGAGTTTTAACAGTAGAATCTTGGATAAAAGAAGGTGATATGGACAAGTCAAAATTATTTGGCTATGATTTGCCTAATGGCACTTGGTTTGTTAAAATGAAAATTGAAAACGAAGAACTTTGGCAAAAGGTAAAGGCAGGTGAATTAAAAGGATTAAGTATCGAAGGCTACTTTACTGACAAGATGGAAAAGATGTCAGAAACAGTACCAACTGATGAAGAAATACTATCAGCCTTAAATGAGATAATAAAGCAAAATCAAACAAAGTAACTAACTATTCTATTATATTAAAAAAGAACCTATGGACATTAAAGAACAAATACTAGTAGCTCTTGGTCTTAATAAAGACGAAGAAATTAAATTAGCTTGGCAATCAAAATCAGAAGATGGTGGAACTATTTTTGTTTCTACTGCTGAAGAACTAGAAGCAGGTGTAGACATATCAGTCTTAACGGAAGATGGAACGACTATACTTTTACCTATTGGAACATATAAAACCGATACAGGTGTTTCTTTTAGAGTTTCTGAAGAAGGTATAGTGTCAGAAGTTATAGAATCTGAAACTGAAGAAGAAGTTGAGGCAGAAAAAGAAGAATACAGTAAAGAATTAGAAGCAGTTGAATTTGCGTTTCCTGAATCAGATGCAGAGAAAGCAGATTGGGCTAAATCTTATGAAGAAATGAAAGACAAAGTTGATAACTTAATGGATGCTATCGCTGACATTAAAGCAAGGCTAGGAGAAGGTGATTCAGAAGCAGAAGAAATGGCTGAAGAAGTTGTTGAACCAACTACTAATCCTAAGACTATCAAAACAACAGAAGTAGTTGAATTTTCAGCAGAAGATGAGTTAGAAAAACTTAAAGCTGAAAACGAAAAACTAAAAACTGAACTAGCAGCTAGTCCTGCTGACACACCGATTAACACGAACAAATTTAGCTCAGAAAGATCTGTGTTATCAAAAAGAGAATACGCAAGGTTGTCTAGTAAAGATAAATTCTTGCACGATTTAAATAAATAAAAATTAATAATTAAAATACAAAAAAATGGCGTTTACTACAACATCAAATTTCGAGGGAAAAGCAGCAGGATTCTACATAAGTGCAGCTTTGGCTCAAACCAATTCACTAGAGTACTTAACAATGATTGAAAACATTAAGTTTAAATCTAACATACAACAAATGTCTTTAAATGCTGATGCAGCAGGTGGAGGTGTTGTTACAGCAGCAGGTTGTGACTTTGTTAATTCAGGTGATCTTGATTTAACAGAAAAGGTACTAGAACCAGCTAATCTACAAGTTAATTTGCAGCTTTGCAAGTCTGTGCTCTTAGATAGCTGGGAAGCTTTACAAATGAGAGCAGGAGCAGGCGCTCCACCTCCAGTATCTTTTGAGGATTATGTTATCTCTTATTTAGGAGAAGTTATCTCAAACAATGTTGAGACTAATATATGGGCAGGTACTCAAAATGCTGCTGGTGAGTTTATCGGATTCACAGGAGCAGGAGCTACTGGTTGGTTAAGAGCAGGTAATGATGCAACTGTAATACAAGGAGTTTTGACAGGTGGAGCAGGTGTTGCACCAACAGCAGGTACAATTATAGCTGATATGGAGGTAGGCTTAGATGCTATGCCGACAGGTATTATGGGGAAAGATGATGTATATGTATATGTTAATCAAAAAAATTACCAACTATATATTCAAGCAGTATCTACACTTGGTTATATTAATGCTTACAATATGGGTGGTGATTATGAGCCGAGAATAAATGGTTACAAAATCGCAGTTTGTAATGGTTTACAAAATGCAGCAATTGTTGTAGCTCGTAAAAGTTCATTATTTTTTGGTACAGATTTACTTTCAGATTCTACTAGAATCCAAATGTTAGATATGGCTAACTTGGATGGAAGTGATAACATGAGAGTTGTTGCTCGTTACTCAGCAGGAACACAAACAGGAGTTGGAGCTGATTGCGTACTTGTATCATAATAACAAATTTAATAGAAGCAGGGGTGTAAAAACCCTTGCTCCTTTAACCTTTAAAAAATAAAAAATTATGGCGTGTACGGCACTAACTAAAGGGCGAGGCCTTGATTGTAATAGAATCAGTGGTGGAATAAAAAATATTTATTTTGCCGTTCTTGACGAAGTATCAGCAATCCCTCAAACAGCAGGAGAAATAACAGACCTAGAAATGGGTACAAATGATTTATATAGATATACTATGCCATTAGGTGTTGCATCTATTTCAGATACAATCGTAGGTTCTTTAGAAAACGGGACTATTTACTACGCTCCTACGGCATCTATTATATTAAATAGATTAACAAAAGAAGATCAAAATCAAATAAAATTATTAGGACAAACTAAGACTATAATTTTTGCTGAATTAAATCAACAGCTATCAAATGGAAATAATGTAATAGTCGGTATGGGTTCAGTAAATGGAATGTCACTTGACTCAGGTACTATGGATAGTGGTGCAGCTTGGGGTGACAGGAACGGCTACACTCTCAACTTCAGTGGTTTGGAAGCTTTACCATTTGCAATGGTAGCCGATTATACAGCTGATCCTTTTGATAATGCAGCATTTACATTTGGAACAATAGAAGTAAGTTAATCTTATTGGTAATTTTCATATATTCTTGATTAGAGGGCTTTATAGCCCTCTTTTCTTTTATACCAAATAAAAAAGGACTTTTTCTATTATATTATATATGATACAAGCTACAACAGAATCTAATCTTACTGCATACCTACAAACTGAAGATAATAGAATTGATACTATTACTGATATTGTATTAATTAGGCATTTGATTAAATTTACTAATGATACTGATGGTTCGGTTCAATATTCTTATGCTAAAACTGAAACTGTAAACAATAGATTCACTAAACTTACATATGATTATAATGCTACGCCTAATGTATTTACAGGTCTAATAGACTTAAAGCCTGCTGGCTATTGGAAATATGAACTTTATGAAATTAAATGGAAAACAGACCCAGTTGTTCTTAGTGCAACAACAGCGCCTGCAACAGAAAAAGCAGTTTTAAATGATATATCTAGTAATGGAGTAGTCATGGGGTTGGTGACTAAAGGAAAAATGTATGTAGCAGAAAAAGCAGGGACTGAACAAGTAACTTATTCTCAAAATGGCAAATCTTTAGAATCTATAACAATAATAGATGGAGGATTAGGTTATTTAACAGCACCAACTATAACAATTTTGGGTGGAGGTAATGTAATAACAACAGCAACTGCAACTTGTACAATAGATGGCTTAGGCACTGTTAATTCTGTAACAATAACTAATAGTGGAAATGGTTATACATCAACACCACAAATAATTTTAAGCAATCCAGCAGGAACTGGCGCACAACTAATAGGAAGTATAAATAAAACAAATTATATTTACACAGGATAAAAAAACAAAAAAAAATGGCAATAGAAAACGTACAACAACTCTTATCAGAGCAATTAGGTAAACATCGATGTGATGTAATCACCACAACTGCGATGTCAAGCAAAAATTATTATGCAGTTCATTTCGTAACTGACAGCTTAATCAGTTCAATAGAAGCATCGAATATACAAACAGGAACAGGTAGTGCAGCTTCTAGTCTACACACGACTATGGCAGCAGGAACTACATTATTTTTAAATGTAACTGCTATTGAACTAGGAAGTGGATTGGCAATTTGTTATTACGAGCAACCACTATAATGAAAATATTAAGACTTGGACAAAGTTTGTGTTCATCAGGCAGCATAGGTGGAGCATTTAGTAAATATTCATGCTTGTTTGATGGTATAGATGCTCATGTTCGCATAGAAGATTCTGCTCTTTTAAGACCTGAATCTGCTTTAACAGTGTCTTTTTGGGTGCGACCAAGCTCATGGACACAAGTACCTTTTGGAGTAGAGCAATTTATGATAGGATGCGTAAAGTCAGGAGGTTGGGGTGTTTATTTAACTAAACAGGGAGGAAATTCTTATTTAAGATTTAGAATTAGAGTTTCTGATATAGACCCTGCTTGTAGTGGTAGTGCGCAGTATTTAACAGCTGAAGTAGGATATGTACAAACAGAAGCACTACCTGAATGGGTAAATGTTGTTGCTCGATATGAAAATGGTAGAGCTTCACTGAGATACAATACATTAAGTACTGGTACAGTTGATGGCATAGGCTGTCCTTCAGCAACAATTGTGTACCATCCATCACCAGTTCCAGTTTTTATTGGTGCAGATTCAGCATCACCAACATCAGCTTCTAATTTTTTTGAAGGCAATATAGATGAAGTAGCTATATTTAATACATCTTTGACAGTTGATGATTATACAAGTATATACAACGACGGATCACCAGGTGATATATCAGCAATAGTTGGGTTGCAGGGTTGGTGGAGAATGGGAGACCCTAATGGTCAAGCATCATTCCCTACACTAATTGATAATAGTGTTAATGAAAATGATGGAACAATGACTGATATGATAGCAGCTGATATAGAAACAGTAGTTCCTTAAAAAAAATAATATGATTTATGTAATTTACAATATGACAAATGTTGCAGGTATTAACTTTGCAGAAGTTGTTGAAAATAGTCAAGACACTTTAAGGTTGTCAATAGATGGAACAAAAACAGTTTTAAAATTTGTTGGTGAAACTCCTTCTTTTTTAGTAGGTTTACAACAATATAATCATTCAGAAATACTTGCAATAATGCAGACAGCAGAATGGACAAACATAGAATAAAATGAAAGACAACATTATTAATATTAATTTAGAAACTAGCACTGCACCAGTTGTACAAGAAGTAAGGGGAAAGGATTACATTGAGTACGGAACAGACGAATGGCGCAACCTCTATCCACAATTTCTTATAGACTTATATTATTCTAGTAGTATAACAGCAGCGATTATTAATGCAACTAGTGAAATGATTGCAGGAGAAGCTTTAGTAATAAAAGATGAAGATGATAGAGAATTAGAAGCTAAAGTAAAATTGCAAAACTTTATTAATAGAGCAAATGGAAATGAAAGTTTACATGAAGTGATTAAGAAATTATCTTTTGACTTTAAATTACAAGGCGCATTTGCTCTTAATATAGTGTGGTCTAAAGACAGAACTCAGATTGCTGAAATCTATCACGTAGCAGTTGAGAAAATCAGATGCGCTAGACCTGATGAATTTGGTAAGACACCAGGATATTATATATCAAGCGATTGGAGTAACACTAGACAACATAAGCCTTATTATGTTCCTGCTTTTAATTCTAATGATAGAACATCAGCAAATCAAATAATGTATTCAGGTCTTTACAGTCCTAATATGAACTCGTATTATACTAGTGATTGGGTGTCTTGCACAAATTGGAGTTTGATAGATGCCAGAATTTCTGAGTACCACCTCAACGCAATAAGCTCAGGATTCAGTGGATCTTTTATGATAAATTTTTCAAATGGAGTGCCGACGGCTGAAGAACGTAGACAAATAGAACAAAGCATTGCATCTAAGTTTCAAGGTCAGGACAACGCTGGGAAACTAATTTTAACTTTTTCAGATGACAAAACTAGAACCCCTGATGTTCAAGCTATAACACCTTCAGATTTAGACAAGCAGTATTTAGCCTTGCAAGAACTCTTAACTAGCAATATTCTAAGTGGACATAGAGTTACATCAAAGACACTGATGGGAATAGATACAGCAAATGGCTTTTCAAGCAATACAGATGAGCTTATAAATGCAGCAAATTTTTATCTTAATACTGTAATAAAACCATTCCAAGACCAATTAATTAAACAACTGAGAAAGGTATTCCAAATTAACAATATGGATATGGACGTAAACTTTGTTCAATTAAAACCTATAACAGTTCAATTTGATTCTAAAACTATAAGAGAAGTAATGACTACTGATGAAATTAGAGAGGAGCTAGGACTTGAACCTTTAGACGGCGAAAAGACAGTAGAACAAGAAGTCAAGTTTAGCAAAGTTGGAATGATAGATGGACAGCCTGTTTTTAGCACCATAGAAGAAGCTGAAGCTCACGCAAAGACATTAGGTTGTAGTGGGTATCACGAACACGAATATGAAGGTAGAACAGCTTATATGGCTTGTGAAGGGCATAGTGAAGCAACTGAACTAACATCTTGTATTAAAGAATTTGGTGAAGATATACCTGAGGGTTGGGAAATATTAAGTGAAGAAGAAGCTGAAGAAGAATTGGAGGAGTTTGATTTTCAAAAAGAGTTAAATTCAGATTATTATGAATTTGCATCAACTGGTTCAGCTTATCCAAATAGAAAGTCAGGACAAGACCAAAAAAGTAAACAAACAGATTATGTCGATGACATTTATCGAGTAAGATACAGATACACAGGAAGTTTGACAGGTGAAAGAGATTTTTGCAAAAAAATGACAAATGCTAACAAGATATATCGAAAAGAAGATATAATTGCAATGGGTAATAAGCAGGTTAATCCTGGATGGGGTGCGTATGGGGCAAATACATATTCTATTTGGAAATGGAAAGGAGGCGCACTATGCCAGCATAAATGGTTCAGAATCATACTAGTACAAGAAGGCAAAAGACCTAAAAACTCAGACAAAATAATATCTGCAACAGAAGCTAGAAGTAGGGGTGTTAAATTGCCAAGAAATGCAAAAGAAGTTTCAGTAGCTCCACACGACATGCCGAATCATGGCTTTGTTGATCCTGCATTAATTGCTAAATATAAAAACGTATAATTATGTCGTATGTATTATTCATATCAGAAGAAAAATTAAAAGATTCAACGGCAGTTAATCTTAATGTAGATGTTGATTTATTATTGCCATTTGTTAGAGAAGCGCAAAAGTTGTATGTAGAAACTGCTTTAGGCACGAATTTAACACAGAAGCTTAAAGACCTTATTACTGCAGGAACTATTGGAAACGTAGCTAACGCTGCTTACAAGACCTTATTAGATGATTACATAGGTGATATGCTGCCAGGATATAGTCTTTATCATGCCTTACCATATCTTAGACACAAAATTGAGAATGGCAATGTTTATTCTAAGTCATCAGAAACAGGTACTGCTTTAAGTATAGAAGAAAGCCAAGCTTTTAGAGAAGAAGTTTTAAATACTTGTAGTTATTACAGGGAAAGGCTTATAGACTACATTTGCAATAACACTGGTAGTTTTCCTGAATACTCTACAAACACAGGTGCTGATGTCAATCCATCCAAAGAAAATTATTATTCAAATATGAATCTTGAAATGCCAAGACAGGGAAATAAATTAACATTACAAGATTTTTTAAGCGCAGGGGATTAATGAAAAAACACTATAAACCAAAATCAATAAACATAACTAAGCTAAAATCCTACTTGGATAAAAAGCCAAAGACTAAAACAAATGACAGACCTAAAAGACACACTACAAGTAGGGTTAGCTAACGGATCAGCTATTGGAGTATCATTAGTAGAAGCCAACGAATTATTGACTTTTATTTCCCTATTACTAGCAATAGGTTTTACTATTTATAAATTTGTAAAATTTGAAAAGATTAAATAAATGGCTAATAAAGCTATTACAAGCGCTTTTAAGCGTGTTAAAAAGAAGCGCAAGGGAGTACACTCCAAAAACGCATCAAAAGGACAAAATGCCTACAAACAAGAATACAGAGGTCAAGGGCGTTAACCTACTTCTATTAAGAGATACGTTTACTGATGAGTCTACCATTGGTGAACTTTTTGTAGATGGTGAAAGGTTTTGTGATACATTAGAACTGCCATATAAAGATAATTTAAGAAGTATATCGTGTATTCCAGTCGGACAGTATAAAGTCAGAATGAGATACCCAAGAGAAAGTGCAACTAGAGAATATTTGCACCTATTAGTAGAAGATGTAAAAGACCGATCATTTATATTATTTCACAGAGGAAATACTGCTAAAGACACAAAGGGCTGCATCCTAGTAGGACAAGGTAGCCAACAAGACATTGTTCATAATTCAACTTTAGCTATGGATTTACTAATGAAAGAAATAATACATTTGGGTGGCGAGAATATTAATTTAATAATCAAAAATAGATAACAATGAAAAATTTTTTACAGAAGTACCTAATCGGACAGATGTTAAAGTCTAAAAAGTTTTGGTATGCAATAAGCTCAGTAGTTGTACCTGCTTTAGTTACTTACTTAGGAGTTGACGAAACGACTGCTAAAGATTTGTATTACGCAATATTAACCTTAATTGTAGGACAAGGGATTGCTGATGTCGCTCAGAAATAATAGATTTAGATTAAAGCCACATGAAATAGTGGCAATACAAAAAATGCGAGAAACCGAAGCTAGAAATATTCTAGTTATCGGTGACTTGCATGAACCATTTTGTCTAGATGGTTACTTAGACTTTTGCTTAGAACAATATGAAACTTTTAATTGTAACCAAGTAATCTTTATTGGTGACATTTTAGACAATCACGCATTTAGTTACCACGAACCTGATCCTGATGGAATGTCGGCAGGTCTTGAACTAGAAAAGACAATAGAAAAAGTTGCCCTATGGTACAACGCTTTTCCTGATGCTGACGTTTGCATTGGCAATCATGATCGACTTGCTAGTCGTAAGAGTTTTTCAGGTGGCATACCTAAAGCTTGGATAAAGACCTACAATGAAGTCTTAGGCACACCTAATTGGAATTGGGTTGAATCAGTAGTATATGATGATGTATTATATGAACACGGTGAAGGAGGACAGGCACAGGCTAAAGCAAAAAACAATCTAATGTCTAGTGTTTGTGGTCACACTCATACGGAAGCTTACTGTAAATGGTTTGTAGGAAAACGCTTTAGAGTATTCGGTATGCAAGTAGGTTGTGGAGTAGACAGTTCTACTTACGCTGCTGCATACGCTAAAAACTTTAAAAGACAAGCAATTGGTTGTTCTGTTGTGCTAAATAATGGAACACTCCCAATCAATTTATTAATGTCATTATGAACGAAAACAAAATAAAACAACGTGTTTTTGTTCTTTATTTGCTCATAATTTTAAGTATTTTACTTTTAAATATATAATTTTTTCTTTATAGTTGCTAGATTAAAACATCATTTTTGTTAAAAAAGTCGTTAAAAACTTTGTTAATTAAATAAATGGTTTTATCTTTGACCCCATCAAACTAAGTTTAATAAAAAATTATAAAATGAGATTGACCAACAAAAACACAGGCATCAGTTTTAACTTAACTCCAAAAGAAGCTGCCGACTTTTTCTGTATGACAGATAAAGATGGGAATTTAATTAACTATATAGAAGAATATGAAAGACAAGACACTTGTAAAGAAATAAGTTCTCTTAAATTCTATTTAGGTATGACTGGGCTTATAGCTCTATGCTACGCATCATTCTATTTGTATTTACAATTTAATTATTAATTATGAAATTAGAATGTCAC
>Ga0209337_1001291_pt1 | contig 19189 bp, 14 predicted proteins | sample LinPmetageLP53_FD_184044 | JGI IMG/M metagenome (GOLD analysis project Ga0209337, IMG submission 184044) | Marine viral communities from the Pacific Ocean - LP-53 (SPAdes) (version 2) | ecosystem: Environmental > Aquatic > Marine > Oceanic | place: Pacific Ocean | collected 2010-02-08 | reverse complement strand
ATGATAGTGTATCTTTAGGAAGTGGTAGTGGAACACAGAAAGCATTTACATTTACTACTGGTGACCCAGCAAATACAGACTTTTGGGTTATAAAAATGGTAACCGCTGCTAACTCTGCATGGGAAAAATTTTTTTGCGATGATAGCGGAAGTAATAATGATGTTGCTTCAGAGGAAATTACAATATATGATCAAGATGGTGGCGGATTTTAAATGATAAAACTATTTGATAACAATAATTACCTTCGTATATTCAAAGGTAAAATTCTATCCTTAAGGAATATATAATATGAAAGTAGAAAATTAAATGCCAGGTTTATTAGCAGGTTTAGGTATAAAAGGTGCTGGATTATTAGGTCAAGGTTTAAAAGCTGGTGCATCATGGCTTAGTAAAGGTAAAAATTTACAAGGGTTATTTGGCGGTGCTATGATGGGTAAAGGCATGTCAGATATGAACTCTGCAAACAGACTTCCAAGCATGGAGAGTCTTAGAATGCCTTTTCAAAATTCTCAAGATATTATAGACAATCAAATGGATTATTCAAAATTTTCTGGACAAGGTGCAGATGCTTCCCTTCAACAAGGGAACGATGCTGTTAGAACAGCAGCTATGATGGGTCAAGGTGGAAGTGCTTCAAATGCTATAAGAAATAGAATGAAAACTTTAAGCGATAACAAAACATATGAAAATTGGCAAGCAGGGCAAGCAGCTATGCTTCCTCATCAATACAATATAGATAATCAAGTATCTAGCCAACATCAAGCAAATTTAGGAGATAGAAAAGATTATGTTAGCCAAAGAGCTGGAGCTTTATATGGCACTGGTCAAAATTTACTTCAAGATATGGATTTTAATATGGGTGGAGCCTTCGATAAAATGGGTGGTCTTTTAAAAAAACTTCCAGGTATGTCGCAATAAATTAAGAAAAGAAAATTATTATGCCTCAAAATAAACAAACTTACGGGCCACCAAGGCCACAAAGACAAGCTATGCCATCAAATCCATATTACGATATGTTTCCTCAGGCAGGTTCACCAGTAACTATGTCTCCAAATTATAATGATCCTATGGCATCTTCTTACCCTCAACCTCAAAGACCAAATTCACCTCAATCTGCTAGTCAATCTGGGCCAGGAATGTTAAATGATGTACCATTATCTGCTATAGATCAACAAGATTTTCAAAATTGGGAAGACCCACGTCAAGCACCGTCAGAAGCATTTCCTTTTAATCAAGCTTGGAGAGACAATGCATTCAAAAGTTTTGGTGGTGACAAGATTGGTGATATGAATCTAGAAGACGCAAAGAGTGGTATTAGTGATTTTTTCTCAGGGATATGGGCTAAAGGTAAAGATTTAAAAAATCAAATGGCTAATAGAGATAAGAGTAAAAACTTAACAGAAGAATTTGGTAAAGCTATACCTAGGGCAGCAAGTTCAGTTTACAATGCTGGTAAAAATATATATGATGAAGCTACCAATCCTGCTAATATGAGAGGGCCATTTGCAGAAATGTATATGAATAGAACAGGTTTGCAAGATAAACCTGAGATGCAAATGAGAGGAATGGAACCACCTCCTCTTGAAATGCCTAACTCACAGCAAATTAGAACACCTATGCCTCAAGGTGAAGATGCTCAAAATTTAAGAGATAGAGTAGGCGAAGGAAGTGGAGTATCAGAATTTGTAAGAAGTGGTAGTATATCAGATTATATGAGCCAAAATCCATCAGATATGACAATGTCTGATGAAGTGACTCCATTGGAAGCTTTAGGAGCTAAGATGAGAATGGGTGGAAAAGGTGCAATAAGAGGAGCAGGAGATGCAATATCAAATGCTGGTGGTGCAATTGCAAATGCTCCAAGAGGTGCAGCAGAAATGGCAGGTAGGGGTCTTGGTGGAACTTTTAAATATGGTGGAAGTTTAGTAGATGCATTTAAAAAAGGATGGATGGGTGACCAAGCTTCTCAAGCAGAATCTCCTCAAGCAGAGTCAAGTGGGCTAACCCCTAAAGTAGCTACTAAGCAAGTTTCTAAACAATCAGGTGGGTTTAAAGGTGCTTTTGCTTCTGCTAGAAAATCTGGTAAAGGTGAGTTTACTTATAAAGGAAAAAAATATAACACAAGATTAAAAGGGCAAACTAGTAAGCCTGTTTCTAAGAAGAAAAAGAAAACAACAAATAAAGCAACTCCTTATTTAAGTAGGTAATATATGTCTCAAATATGGCAAAACGAACAAGGTCAATCTAGGAATCTCCTAGGTTTTATGAAAAACAGAAAACAAGTAGAAGCTGAGAATGTAAATCAAGCTAATGTTGATTTTGGTGAAAGATTAGCTAACTCGTATATACCTATTCAAGAAATGATAGGTATAAATGGTAAGGTTAAACCTGGAGCATTTTCTGCTATAGGGCCTCATCCAAGCTACTCTCAAGAAAGAGCTAAGATTAGAAGTCAAGTTCCTGATAATGTTGATCTTAACGATGAAGCTATTAAGGCTAGATTTAGTGCTTCAGAAACAGAATATGATATGAACCTAGATAGACTTCTTGCTTTCCAAAGAGCTTCAGGAATGTCTGATAAAAAAATAAGAAAACAAATAGGTGCTGAAAATCATAATTTATTATCTTATGCTTATTCAAAAGGAATGATAGCTCCTAAAGTAGATGGAATAATGGATGATTTCTTAGCTATGGTAGGTACTTCTACGGCTGCTGGTGCAGGTGCATTAGGTGGTAAAGCTTTGTTTAATATGTCAAAGACTCCAAAAGCTCCTAATGAAGAAACTTTGAAAGTTTTAAAAAATAATGGCTATAAATTTGAAAACGGTAAAATAACTAAAATGAGTACGAAAGCAAAAGATATAATAAGTAATCAAAGTAAATTATCAGCAATAGGTAAACAAGCAGTAAAAGAAGGTGGCTCAAAAAGAATTAAAAACATAGCTACAAGCATGGCATTAAAAAATGCTGGAAAACATTTTGGAGTAAAAGCTGCAACTGGAATTGCTTCTAAGCTTGCAGGAGGCTTAATGTCTTGGCCTGTTGCTCTTACCGTAGGAGCTGTTCAATTAGCACCATTTGTATATAACAAATTAACACAAGAGGATTAATCGTGTGGCCGTACCTCAAGGATTCAAACCGAGTCTTTCTTCAGCTCAAGTAAACGATTACAGAAGACTTTATGAACGTCAACCAGATAAGTTTGACGAAAACACAGTACAAGCGTTAGAACAACACGCAGAGTACTACAAACTTCCATTTGCAGAATCAAATAAATCATTTACTGAACGTATTGGCGGTGTAGTAAAACAAGCTGGTGCAGGATTTGTTGAAGGATTTACTACATTAAACATAAGTGATGATGCCCCAGATGGTGATGCAGAGGCTATTGCTAGAAACGTCGGTCATTTGGCTGGTTTCGTTGGGTACTTACCTAGTTTTGGAATTAAATCTTTAGCAGGGTTAAAATATTTAAAAAATAATAGTGCTCCTATGTATGTAGCTAGGAAAGCCCAAGAAAAAGTTAATAAAATATATAAAAGCACAATGGGAGAGGCTTTAAAAACTAGAGCAGCAGCTTCTAGTACGGCTACTAAATTCCTTCAAAACGAAGTAGTAAAAGACATGGCTGGCGGAGCATTTCATCTTGGAGTTGCTAGTGCTGTAAGTTCTTGGCGTTATGGAGTTGATGAAATGATGAGTTCTTTTGTCCATGGTGCTGGTACAGGTGCAGTATTTAGGTTTATAGGTAATAAAGTGTCTACAGGAACAGATAGTAAGGTAGCTGATAACGCATTGCGTGCATTATCTGCTTCTTTATTTACAGGTTTGCCTTCTACTGTACGTGGAGACACAACTCCAATGCAAGTATATCAATACTTATTAGGTGCTTATTTTGGTGCCAATGAGGCTCCATATAGTGTTAGAAAATCTGGACAGTTTTTAAATAAAATGCGTAAAGCAGAACTAGGCCCTAAAGAGAATAGACCTTTAGGTGACCCAAATAAGGTAGAAGGGTTCTCTGAATTAGACGCTAAAACTCAAGATTTAGTAATAGAAGGAGCTCGTAGATTTAATATTGAACAACCAGTAACTAGAGAACTTCAGTCAAGCTTAGCTGAAAAAGGTAGAGCTTTATCGGAAAAAGAAATAGAAGCTGAGATAAAGAAGTTTAAAAAAGGTGAGCTTGAAGTAGAGACGACAAAAGAAGGAGAGCCTTTAATAGTTAAAAAAGAAGCTAAGTCTTCTTATAAAGTAATTAGAGAAGTTAAACCTCCTAAAGCAATTTCAGAGTCTACTTTTACAGAATATGCAGATCAAGGGATGGCTAGAGAAACAAAAGCATCTTCTTTAAAAGAAAGTATTGGAGAAAGTGAGAATCTTGAAATTTGGTCAAATATTGCAGATGCTAATATTAGTAAAGTAAATATAAAAGAAGCACAAAGAAATATAAATTTTATAAAAAATGTTATTATAAAAGATAAATCTGATATAACTGGATTTGAAACAGTAGGAAAGTTTGGTTCAAAACGTGTTAAATATTCAACGTTAAAAGAAAAAATAAAAGATGCTAAACAAGCTGTTCTTTATTTAGAGAATAGAATTAAAATGCTTACACCTTCAATGACTCCTGTGCTTAAGATTAAAAAAGAAGCTTCATTTGTAACTAAGATTATTTCTGGAGGTCAAACTGGTGGAGACCAGGGAGGATTACAAGCTGGTAAAATTTTAAAAATAGAAACAGGAGGAACTGCCCCTCCAGGTTGGAAAACTGAATCAGGTTCACAAAAGAAATTATTAGAATCTTTTGGATTAAAAGAAGGTGAGTCAGACCCATCTGTATTTATAAAAAGAACTAAGAAAAACGTAGATGATGCAGACGGTACTATAGCTTTTAGTCTAGTAAGGTCAGCTGGAACTGATAAAACTATAGGTTACGCTCAAACAGGTAAGTGGAAAGTTGGCACTGGAAGTAAAAATGATGGACATAGACCAATATTAGTGTTAGAAAATGCATTAAATAATGCTGAAAATGTTAAAAAAATTAGAGATTTTATATCTGAAAATGACATTAAAACTTTAAATATAGCTGGACATAGAGAAAAAACTATAAAAGGATTACAGGAATCAGTAAAGAAAGTACTTGTAGAAGCATTAGCTGTTCCTAAGAAATCTAAAGAAGTTAAGCCTCCTAAAAACCCAGAAGTTATAGAGACTAATAACACTTTAGATGACATAGACCCTCAAAACATACCAGATAGAATGTCAGCTACTGCATATACATTTATATCTAATCCTAAATATATGAGAAAAGACCTTGAAAAATTATCTCCAAATGACACTAAGGTAATAATGGAAGATATAAGCTCTGCTTGGATAGAGTCTATAAAAAAAGGAAAAGCTGAAGATATTAATCCTGGCAAATTAATGATAGAACATATAGAATCTAAATATCCTACTTATGATATGGATTCAAAATCTGAAAACTTTTGGTTATCTACTGGTACAAGAAGACAAAAAGATTCTCCAGTAAAAATGATAGGAACTCTAGCTGAAGGCGGATATATAAAAGAAACTTATATAATGGAAGCTGACGAGAATGGCTCAACTATAAATAATGCTGGTAATAGAAAATTTTTAGCTCAAGAGAAAAAAAGAATGGATAGAGTATATGAAAATGATTTCAAAGAAGCATTCCCAGATAAAAAAGTTCCAGATTACAGTTATTCAATATTAGATAATATAGTTATTAAAACAAAAGCTAAAAACTTTCAAGAAAAATCTTTAACTCAATACAAAGAATACTTAAGAAATTTTTATAAAAAAGAATTTAAAGAAAATCAATTAGATCAAGACCAGCAAAACTCTGTAATAGATAATAGGTACTATCGTGAAATAGGCACTATAATGAAAAATATGCAAAAAGAAGACTCTTATTACTTTGGTGGGAGAGGAGATGCCCAAAGAATGTATTTTGCAAAATTTCACCCTAAGTCTTTAAAAAACAATATTGGAATATTAAAAGATATAGTAAAATTAAAATTATCTAATAAAGAAAAAACAGATCTTGATTTAGATAGACAAGATTTTGTTAAACGTTATAAAGATTCTATTGGTGAAAAAGAAGCTAAGGCTCTTTTTAATAAAAGTTTTATATCAAATCTCTATTATTCATTGAGAATGAATGGTTTTAAAGGTGAACAAGCTGAATTATCAAATTTTAGGACTTTATTAAATGGAGATAAATATGTTACGACTGGAAAAAGTTATAATAAACGTGCTCAAATCTGGTCTACAAATGGTTACTCTGCTGATGCTGAAGCTGTACGTAATACTATTGAGAATTATAAAGGAATAGGTAAAAGTGATTTAGTAGATGTAGATGGTGTTTTAAATGCTAGAGTTATATTTATAAAAGACAATGGTAAAAGCGGTGAAATCTTAAATGATAAGTCCGCTGCTAGTAAATGGCCTGAAGGAACAGATGGGCATATAGGTGGGCGTAAAGATTTCATAGAGGGGCTAAATAAAGGCTCAGGCTTAGACATCTCAGGTAATGTTAACAAATCATTTATCGTGTCTCCTGACCCTAAATTAGGGGCTGTACTTGGAAAGTATATGATACATGGTAACTCTGCTCCTGTAGAAGCTTATGCTAATAAAGAAAGCATTCATTTAATTATACCTGAGTCATCAGCTAAACAATTAGGTGAAAGAAAAATAGGAGAATTGGATATAAGTAAAAAAGGAGAAGTTACTTTTAAAGGCGAAAAGCCTTACCTAATTCCAGTAAAAGATTTAAAAGTTGTACTATCAGAAATAACAAATGCCGATATGGTAAAAGATAAGCATATTGTTAAGCAAATGTTTACTAATCAATCTCCTTTTGGAGACTTTAATCCAGACGTCTTACCTAAAGAACTACAGACTGAACAAGCTTATCAAAAGAAGGTATCTGAGACAATGAGTGACATGTATTATCATACTGTACACAAAAGAGTGCAAGGTGAAGAAAAATACAATAAAATGATAGAACAATTGTCAAATGATCCTAAGAAATATCAGAACAATATAGACACTATTCTAGAAAATATAGATCGTGTAGGATTAGATAATTTATTTATAGCTGCAAAAAAAGAAGGTAATGAATTATTTGCTAATAGACTATATAGTAAATTGCAAAATAGAGATATTGAAGTAATAGATAGAGTTAGAACTGAGGGAGAAGAAACATCTGAGCAATCAAATCAAAGATTACTAGATATAAATGACTATTCATCAGTGCCAAAAAGAATACAAGAATTAGCTGGAGAAAGTCTAGCTGGACATTTATTTAAATGGAGTACTGACCACAGAACAAGAGTTGTACAAAATTTTATTTCTGATGCTATTACTAGACCTATTATTGGAAATAGTGGTAAGGCTAGGATAAGGCAGTATGATAAAGGTTTGCAGTATGGAGAAAATACTAAAAGACTTGAAACTGAAAATGATATATTTTTTGCAGATAATCTATGGAAAGCAAAAGTTATTGATGGTACAGGGTTAAATTTACCAAAGACAACCTTAGAAAGTCATTTTAAAAAATATACAAAATTAAAAAAGAATAATATAGAATCTGAAAAAATAAAAGCTTATGAAGAATTATTTGAAACTATAGTGGTTAGAGTTCCTATGGACGCTATGTCTGGAGCTAGGACTTTAAAATTTGCTGGTTTTACAAATATTGATGGTGCAGGTGTACTAATGCATGGTAAGGTTGTAAGAGCATTAGGCGGTGCTGATCTAGATGGGGATACAAGTTTCATCTTTTTTGGAGGTATGAACAAGGAAGGTAAAGGTTCAGGTTTTAAAAAAGAATGGAAGGATATGTATAAATGGAATGAAAAAGAATTTGAAGATGCTAATGGAGTTGAGCTTGATGCTAAGAAAACGTGGGAAAGCACTTTTACTGAGCCAAAAAATGAAAGAGTTTCTAATAATGATTTACTTACTTTCTCACCATATACTAGACAAATAGCTTCTGAGAAAGCTTATGAAGGTAGAAAAGAGTTAGGCCCTGTTGTTACAGGTACTGCTTATATGAAATCAGCTCATGCTGCTATTTCCTCATATCCTGATAAAAAATATACAGTTAAGAATGCAAGAGTAGAAACAAAAGATGGTAAAGAAACTTTTTACAATTTAGAAATAACTGCAAACACAGACAGAAAATCTATAAATACTTTTAATTCTATGTCTAAAGCTGCAACTGGATTTGCATCTGACCCTATGGATTACAATGGTTTAAATATAACAAAAAATAATAATTTATTTAATAGACAAGCTGATACTTTATTTAATTATAAACTTGTAAACGATAAAGGGATAAGCCCTAAAAAAAGAGTGACTACGGCAGAAAAGAGATTGGGGCCTATCAATACAATTACAAATATAAATCAAGCTATTTATAGTAAAAATTGGGCAACAGATAGAAAATGGGAACCTTGGGAAATACAAAATAAATTAGATTTGATTGATAATAGCAAAGGAAGAATAGAGAATGAAAATAGAAATACTTTTTTATCAAGAATACCTGGAGATATAAAAAATATAGATTGGACTGATTCTATTATATCTAGAGTAAGCAGAGCTAATCTTATAGAAACAATTAAAAAACATAATAGCAATAGAAAGTCTAATAAATGGCTTTATGATATATTAAAAAGAGATCATGGTGTTCCTATTCAAAATACAGATTACATACTTAATGTAATGAATAAAGAATTGCATACTTTTAATGGTATGACAAAAGAGACTACAGAACAAAGCTGGAATAAAAATTTACTTGATGTAAAAGTTGAGAAAGGGAAAAAAGACCCTTTTGAAGTTTATAAAACTATAGTCTTAAAAGATGATAGGGGAAATATAGTCTATGGAAAAAACGGTAAACCTGTTAGAGAAAAAGACATCAAATATTATAGAGAAGAAAGTTCTAATAAAGAAAACAAAGGATGGAGGTCTAGAGTATTAAATGATATTGTTAAAAAAGCAAATGATTTTATTATTCAAGATTATGGTGATGTTAATAGTACAAATAGACTTTTAAAATCAGGTAGTAAAATACCAAAAGAAAGAGCTTCTAATATATATGAAGTAGCTAGTGGAATAAAAAAATCAAGTTATCTTCATCAAAAGATGAAACAAGAATACGCTCAAAATCTTGACCCAGAATTAATGAAAGAAGTTAGTGATAAAATTCTTAGTCAATTTGAAGTAGACTCTCAAATAAAAACAGTAAAATCTAAACTAAAAAATCAAAAAGAAATTGATTTCTTTGAAGATGCTATGTTAAGCACTATTTGGTATAATAGTATTAAAACTGGTCTTTCTAAGCTTGGTTTTTCTTCTCCAGAAATAAGCGATAAAGCTATTCAAAGGTGGTTAGGTGGTTATGATAAATTGTTTTCTTCTTCAGATAAGGTAAGTGAGCCTGATATTCTTCCAAAGGCACTTAAAACAATAGATTTGTTAGAAAAACCTCAAGAGATTAAAGACTCAGAAGGAACTACAACTACTGGTGATTTCTTGGAAACACCTTTATTAGATAAGCCTACTAGAAAATATTTAAATGAATTAGCACCGTTTCAGTATTCTGGAAAGAAAAAAATTAAAAGTATAGATGAGCTTCCTAAAGAAGATCAATCTTTATATTATAAACTACATAATTTATTCGAAAATTACATACCCAATTGGACTGCTATAGATATTAATAAGTACGCAAGAGGTCTTTTTGGTAAAGATTTAAACATGGCTAATAAAGAAGATTTACAGTTTTTAGCTAAAAGCCTTGAGAGTTTTAAAGATGGAACTTGGTGGCAAAGAGTAATGAGGCCAGTAAAGGATAATTTAGCTAAACTAAGCCCTACTCATTATTATATGTTCCCTAGAGCTGTTGGTGAAGATTTAATGAGATATGATCTTCAAAGGTTTCAAGAAATAAGACAATTTAGTACTAGAAAGCATGGAACAGTTTTAGGAGAAGTTTATAAACCTACAAATCAAATTAATAATCATCAACAAACAATGCATTATATGGATGAACAGTCTACTCAAAAATATAGAAAAATATCAGATGAGTACGATAAAGAGATTGGCCCTTATCAAGCTTTAGAAAAAGGAGATTCTTTGTATAAGTTTTCTGTAATGGAAGCAGAAATGATTCAGGCAAAAGAAACAATTAAAGCAGCAAAAGAATTTGTTCCTGGACAGAAAAGATATATTGAAGATTATGATCAGTTTTATAAAAAAATTGATTGGGATAAAACTCAAAATGAAATCTTTAATGTAAACAAACTTAACAAAGAAGGTGAACCTGTTATATTAAAAATGACAGGTAGAGAAGTTGTAAATGCTATAGATAAAATACAAACAAGATGGGCTAAAAAATCATATGCAATGACAACTGGTAATCCAAAAGAATTAGATGGTGACTATGCTAAAACTGAAGGTAGTCTCCCTGTTAAAACAGGGTTTGATTTAATTTATAGAAAAATATTAGATAAAAATGGTAAACCTGATTCTAAACTTATGGTTGATAAGTTTGTAGAAGAAATAAATAGAGCTAGGTCAAAAGGTGAAGATATTGATTATGATTATCTTGGTATAGATGGAGCAAGGGAATTAAGTAGAGAACAAGTATATGTTAATGCTAAATTTATGGGAAACAAAGAATTAGGTGAGGCTGTTAGAAAGTTTAAAATTTATAGAACAAGTCATATTCCTTTTAAATATCATTACCCTCATATAGTTAGAAGTAATCCTAGATTAGCTAAGGAATATGCAAAAGAACAAATTAAAATTATAAATGATAATCCAAAATTAAGTCATCAAGAAAAAGAAAATGCTACTATTAAACAATTAATAAGAATGCATAAAAGTACTGGAGATTATGCCCCAACTTTAGATATAACTGAGCTAGGTTCTAGTGTTGATAGTGCTATAAAAGCTATAAGAGATAATAAAGTAAAGCAAGACCAAGGATACCAATGGCTTACTAGTAATAAAATTATAGGTTCTCAACATAGAAGAACTTCTCATTTAGGTGGATACGATATTAGTCCTGAAGCTTATAAGATGTATTTAAAGCAAATAGTTGATGCTCAATATCAACATGCTGCTCAAATTAAAATGAGACATGATTTATATAAGTGGAAAGAATGGGCAATAAAAACTAAAAAAGCTGATTCTGATCCAGAAGCTATAAAATGGATGGATAATTGGGAAAATTATCAAAATTTATATATACAGCAAGGCATGGGTCATCCTTCTCATATACCTGAACACGTTTTAAAAAATCCTGACATGAAAATGAAAGGAACTTTATATGCTTGGTGGTCTGATATGAACGTTAAGAAAAAAGTAGATAAAATATACGACAAGCTTGGCATTAAAAGAGAAGACAGAATGCTCCCTGATGAATTAAAAGGAATAAGTTATCAAGATATTGCTAAATGGAGTAATGTTGAAGCTAAATTTGAATTAGCCTCTCTTCTTGCTCACCCTAAAAGTATGATGGCTAACTTTTATGGTGGTAGTGCTAATACTTTAGTCTCTACTGGATTTAAAAACTTTTTAAATGCAAGAAATCCAGCGTTTTTACAGGCTAATGTTAATCCTAAATTTAAAAGAATGGGAGATTGGCAAAAATGGATAAATGATTTAGGTGTTGTTGAAGAATTTATGATTGGTGAATTTGGAAGGAATCCTAGATTTGCTTCTACTAAATGGAAAAGCTTTTTTGAGGATGCTGTTAAAAAAATAGCTAAAAATCCTGAAATGAAAGACCAAGAATTAATGTCTATAGTTAAAAAACATGGTATAAATACTAGTATATTTAACAAAGCTGCTTGGTTTATGAGACGAGCTGAAAGGACTTTACGTAGAGATTCATTTTTAGCTCATTATTTACAAGCTAAAACTAATCTAGAAGGAGCTATAAAGAAATTTGATGACCCTGCTTTAATAGCATATGCTAAAAAAGGTGTTCAAGCTACGCAGTTTTTATATTCTGCTCCATTTAGACCTATGTTTGCTGCTACTTCTTTAGGTAAGGTTATGACAAGATTCCAAATTTGGGCTTGGAACTCTGTTAGATTTAGAAAAGATATAATGAAAGAGGCTAGTCATAGAGGATATAAAGAGGGTACTGTAGAATTTGATAGATTTAAAAGATTGATGTTAGCTGATGCTTTTATGTTTGCAATGTCTAGTGTATTTGCTTATTCGTTATTTGAAGCTGCTCTTCCTGCTCCTTTAAATTGGTTTCAAGATACAGCTGATTGGTTGTTTGGAGATGAAACAGAACGTGATCGTGCTTTTTTTGGAACTTGGCCTTCTCAAGTTGCTCCGTTACAAATGGTTACACCTCCAGGGCTAAGATTGGCTCCAGCTATATTCAAAGGTTTGGTAGAAAATGATTGGGAACGATTTGCTAATTATTATGTATGGACAATGTTTCCATTTGGTAGGATAGCAAGAGATATTGCTGGTAAAGGTGGAATAATAGAGAATCCTGCTAGAACTGTTGAAAAAGTATCTGGTATACCTTATATGCAATTTAATCAATTTTATAAAAAAGAGCCTGTTACTCAAAAACTTGGGCCTGGTGGTATTATTAGACTCAAAAAAGATGAGGGTGAGCAGGATAATATGTAAACCTGTCACCCTCTGTGTGGAAAGGAATAGACTCTCTTAGGGAAAGATAAAACCTAAGATATAATGAATCTATTCATCTAAGATATCTACAAATTCTTCAAAGTATGCACATCTTTCTTTTTCTACTATACATGGTTTATTAACTTTATTAGAATTTATTGTTTGAAAAACTGGAACCCAGTTATTATTTTTTAAATATTTTCTATCAACATGTATATCACATGCTAAGCAATTACCACAATCCCAATTTGCACATTCATTTTGTGCTATTTTTAGCTTTATCATTTTTTGCTCTTTTCTCATCTAATGCATTAGCATGACCAGCAGAGTAAGGTGGCCCAAAATTAGCAGCTTCTTCCATAGTTACAGCTTTATTATATTCGTCTGCTGTCGTCGGTTCCGCTTCTCGTTGCTCTCTCTCCTCCATCAGTCTTAACATGTATGCAGATAAGTACACAGATAGGTCTAATGCCTCTTCTACGGCCTCATAAAAGTTATCCCTAGTTATGTCATCCTTAGGCATAATAGGGACGTTTTGATGATATCTATCCTTACCTACGTCTAATCTTTTTTTGATAAGTTTAATGATTAAGTCGTTATTTTGTTCTAACCCTTTTTTATCACCAGATATTTTATATTCATCTATTTTTGTTTGGAGTTTGTTTACAGTTTCTTGCATTCTGTTCATGGTAAAACTAGTTTCTAACAAAGCTTGTTCAAGATGTTGTACCTTGTTTTTCATTATTTCTTTATTAGTCATTAGATACCTCGAACTTTTTATATAAATCTTCTATAGGAATTATAACAAGTTTTATAGAGTTTTTTAATACTTGTCTATCATATAATTCTACATCAGACTCTTCTATCTTAAATTTTCCTGGATAAGACAACTTACCATTTTTACCTTTATGATCTATTGTAACAATGCATGGTAATCTAAATTCAGCTATTCCTATAGCACGAGTTTTATTACCTCCGTCCCAAATTGGTGTTTTGATTGTATAATTAGTCATCACAAACCTCGCATTTTCGTCTTGGTATTTGATTATTATAATCTTCTTCTATACCTGTTTCTGAACCTATGTCTATTCTTTCGTCTGATAACATAATTTTTTTAGAACTTATATCTTCAGATTCCATTTCGTCTTCTATACCTTTAATTACTTTACTTACTTTATGCATTTCTTCTATTTTATTATTAATATGTAGATTTCCACGCATATCTTGCAATGCAGTTATAATTAAATTTGTATCTTCATGCGTTAAATTCATTAGTATCTTCCTCCTTTGGCTAATTTTCTTAGCACGTATGCTTTAGTTTCATCTTTTAATTGATCTACCCACTCCATAAGATATTTAAAATCATCTTCATCTAGTGGGCCTTTTCTGGTGTTACAAGATTTACAAATTAATTGTAAATTTTCTGATATTGAATCGCCACCTTTTGCAAGTGGGATAATATGATCACATACCATATTGCGTAATGTCATTTTTCTATCGCAATATTTGCAACCTTCACCATATGAATCAAAAAACATATCACGAAGTTCTTCCATAGTAATATCAAATAATACACTATTGTCTTCGGATCGTTTCTTAAGGGAGGATTTGAGACTTTGCATTTTTCTCTGGAGCTTTTTATAAGCAATCTTCCAATAAGTACGATGATGAGGCTCTAATACCTCTTTAAATGCTTCTTTATCATATTTCATAATTATTAGGGCTCAGCGTTGGTGTTTTTACTCACTGTCCAATTTCTTGGAACAACTAAGCCCTGATAATTTATAGTTAAACGAATGTAGGATACAAGTATTAATACTTATGTACGCTTTACTCTTTTAACTTTACTTATGCTTATGCCAGGTGGCATATTCTCATCAGCGTTAAATGCTGATATTGCTGCTTTTCTAGCTTTTACTTTATCTAACTTTTCAACTATCTCTACTTTTTTAAAATCATCAGATAGCATATGTGGGTCAATGTTAACTGGCCCAAATGTTTCATAAAGTTTGTATCTAGCAGTGTTTGTTTCGTATACTCCGTCTTCATTGCCAATTTCTAAAATTACAGCAGGTAAGAGTTGTTTGTTGAAGTAGTCTTTTGTTCTTTCTAATCCATTCCTTCTTCCTTTTAATCTGCTTATCTCATCTTTTAAGGATTCTACCTCAGCATCAATCAAGTGTTCTTTTTTGTTAAGTTCAACCATAAAGTAATCGACATTTTGTATTTTGTTTTTTACTTCTTTATGTAATTGCACTCTTTTTTCTTCTAAAAGTTTATGCTCTTCCATATCTACATCTGGTCTTTTTTCTAAATGGTCTAACTCTTGATTAACATCAATTAACTCTCCAACTAACTCTCGTGTAGTTTTCTTTTTCATAGTTAATCCTCTATTATCGTGAAGGGTCTATTCATTGTTCTGCTTTGATAGATTTCATCTCTTTTTCTTTTTAAACGAAAAGAGGGAGTCCATTCAAGCTGGGCATCGAAGAGATCACCATCGCTATTTTTGAAAATAGATACTTTCTTATCACTACTATCAGAAGAACCAGTGATACCTATCACTTTTCGAGATGCATTTTCTATAGCACCACTTCCTTTAGCCGCATATAAATCCATTATTTGGTTACGAGAATAATCTCTAGATACTTGTGATATCTGTATAACAATAATGTCTTCATTTACAGCCATATTAGAAAGAGAGTGACTTATGTAATTAAGTTTCTCATACTCACCTTTCTTATTAAAAGGAACATCTACAAGATCAATGTAATCAATTACAACGCATTTAGGTTGCAATGTTTTTACTTTTTCTTGTATCTGAGGTATTGTTGGACTAATAGATTGCATAATAATATGACTTAGCTCTTCTTTGTGATACTCATAAAGTTTTTTATAATTTTTCATTACAGATTCTTTATTAGTACCTGATACTATTTGTAAGTTTCTTCTATGCATTACAAAGCCAGATAGCTCTAATGATAAGAATAATGTAGGTATTTGATTTTCTTTTACTATTTCATCGCTGTTTGCGTTATATCCTAGTACTATATTTTGAGCTAGTGCTGTTTTATTGGCACCTGTTGAACCAAATATAGTAACTAATTCACCTGGATATACAGTAGCGTCTTTGTCTTCTACTCCCCATAGATTGGCTAAATCTATAGTTCTACCTGAAAAATCAGTTTCTAATCTTTCTGCTAATTCAGATTGTAGTTCTTCACTGTTTTTGACATCTATTAAATAGTCTTTTCTTTTGTAGTGAATACAGTTTGTTTGACAATACTTAGCCATAAGTACATCTTTACAACCATATTTATATCCACCACGATAAGTATCTTCTACTTTCTTAATAATAACATCACTTCTTAATTGACCTCCATTCCATTCTAATAAAGCAGCTTTTGCTGCAGCACTTGGAATACCATGTCTAAAGAAATGTGATGCTATACGCATCATAGTATTATTTCTTGAACCTTCTTCAGGCCCATTTTTGTACATCTTTTGTACACAAGGGACTATGTTTCTTGGTTCTACATTTGATTCCATCACTCTTATTTTAGGAACTTCAGTAATTATATATCTTTCTAATTCACCATCACCCCATATAGATTTAGAGTCAAGTATTCTTTGTCTTTTAGCTAATGCTAATATTTCTTTGGAATTTAATTCCTGTACTTCTCTATGTTCTAATTGGATTTTATATAAATTAGATTTTTGATTAACTGTATTTTCACATCTGTATATTGATGTTCTATTATATACTGATAAGTCTACATCGCTGAATAAATTATTCATAGTTTCTTTAACTATAAAAGGTAAGTCTTTTGTTCCTTTTGGGAAGTTAAAAGTCTCTCCTGATATAATTATATGATATCCAGTTCCACTAAAGTAAACATTATAAGCAGTTGGAGCTACGTTTAGTTCTTGTAATTCAAACACTATACCTCTAGTTTTATTTAGTGTATAGTCATCTGTATTATCTCCTCTATCTATATCTATTAATATATCTTCTATGTATCTCTTGCCTAGAAAATCTTTAAAAGTTCTTCTAAGTTTATGATACTCTTTACCTTCTTCGTCATAAAGATATAAACTTTTATATATAGCAGAATCTTGTCCATGCTTTAATATGACATCAATGATTTGTTCTTGAGGAATAAGGAGCCCTCGTTGCTGAGGACTCCCTATTGCTACTTCGTGATATAGTGTCACTAGCCGAATGTTGTAGCAGAACCACCAGTGGTAGTGGGCATTGCTGACGTACGGTTAGTTTCATCGTGTTCTACAATGAATTTATTAGCTTTCATGTATTGAACATAACTCTCTAAGTCTTTACGACTTCTTTCGTCATTCTTTACGATCTTAGGACATACAGTGGTATAAGCTTTATCTGCTTTTTTATTATACTTTTTGTAAGCAAAAATATAATATTTATGTGCAGTATCGCTTTTAGTTAATCCATAGTTAGCTGCAGAATATTTTGAATTTAATAAACCTGCAATATCTTTTACAGATTCATCATTATCATCTACCCATTCACCATTAGTATTAACTCCACCTGTCCAGCCAATAGCATCAGTAAAATACAATATGCGTTTCAGTAAACTGCTGTCACCAGAAATAGTACCATCATCTTCTTTATCGAATGATCCTAGAAGACTGTACTTCCAAGGGTACTGTGAATTATCGTTTCTAAAATAAACTTCTAGAAACATATCCATTTGTGGGTAATCAGCTGACTTGTCTATAACGTCGGTTAAAGTTACTTCTTGAAAGCCAAGAAAGTCTCCACCTCCGCTAGTTGTTTTTTGTTCGTTTGAACCTCTGAACGGCATAAGCGTTCTCCTATTCTTCTTTGTATTTTAGTATTTCAGTTATTACGCTATTGTAATCAAATTCAAGAACTTTCTGGGCTAAAGGTTTTAACCTACTGCCTACAGTTCTTTCATCATAGGCTTGAAAAGAAACATAGAATTTTCCATCTTCCTTATTAGCCATAGCGTACCCTATCACGTCTGCGGATGCAGTTAAGGCATAAGCTAAACCTTTCGGTAAATCAGGCCCTAACTGGCTTTTTCCGTCTGTTATGACGGTGCTCTTAGCGTGTGAAATCAGTACTAGGTTTCTTCCTAATGATTTACACAACGTTTGGAACTTTTTTACTATATCAAGGTTCTTTTTTCTTGCTTGTGCCCAATCGGCACCCCAAGATGAACCTTCTCCCATTGCAGTTTGGTCTCTTTCATCACATACTTCTTGTTCTATCCATCTATTTATGTGATCAACTGTATCAATTGCAATAGTATCATATGGTAATTTTTTAAGATTTTCTTTTAACCAGAGATATACTTCTACCATAGAATATACCTCCATTGGATCACCTACATTATCCCCAGTTCTTTGATAGTATCCTCTATCATTATTGGGAATAATTTCTGTTACAGGAACTCCTTTTTCTGTTAATTGCTTACCATCAAGCATTTTAGGTCTTGTTGGTGTATTTAAAGAAGTTATTGTAACTGTGTTTGCTTTGTTGACAAAATCAGAACCAAGGTCTGTATCAATTAATAATACACCATCAGCTCCTTTGTCACTCCACCTACTGGCTTGTGTAGTCTTACCTGTTTTGGGTTGACCGATAAAATACCAAGTCAACCCAGTAGGAATCTTCTCCCAATCGGTGGATACTTTTCTAATTTGAATATCCATTGTTTTCTTTCGAGTTTTAGAACGTCAGATGTTCTGTTTTTATTTCTAGAGGCATAAGCCCAATCCAAATATACGAATAATATGGTTTTTTTCCAATAACATTAAAGACTTGGTCTACTCCAAAGCCTCCAACTATTGATGCTGTAAAAATAGTATGCTTCATAGTACAAGGTTCTTCACCTACTTCATGTGTAGGTAGCCATGTATTCATGTAATCATCATATTTTTTAGTTACAGTAACAATTTCCATTGCTAAAGCACCCATTCGTAAATCTATAAAGAATTGTCTATTTTTTTGTTTTAACCAATTCTTATAAGCTACTAATCTCCCTTCCATATTGTCAAGACATACAATCATCTTTGGATATGTAGGACTATTTTCGTCGTATTTCTCATCAAATGCTACAAATCCATCAGGATTCAAACCATATAAAGAAAATGTACTTTTAGCTATTTGAACTTTAGGCTTACCTATTGCTTTTTGAGGATATAATGTAGTAGAAAGATTGTGTTCTTCTAATATATCATAATCCCAGCCTGTTATTTTTTTAAATCCCATTATGGATAAAAGAGGTACCAGCTGTGAGCCGATACCTCCTAATCCAACGATACCTATGTGATCTAATTTACTTTGAGGAATTAAATCCTTATTTCTTAAGAATCTAGTAGTAGAATCCATTGTATCCTCCATAACCATATTCAACGTTCATATCATACTCTTGAAGACTTACAACATCAGTCAAGCTTACCCCTAAAGATAAAGCTTTATCTTCAAACTTTT
>Ga0209337_1001289_pt1 | contig 19192 bp, 21 predicted proteins | sample LinPmetageLP53_FD_184044 | JGI IMG/M metagenome (GOLD analysis project Ga0209337, IMG submission 184044) | Marine viral communities from the Pacific Ocean - LP-53 (SPAdes) (version 2) | ecosystem: Environmental > Aquatic > Marine > Oceanic | place: Pacific Ocean | collected 2010-02-08 | reverse complement strand
GCACCGGTTCGCTGAAGATGGCCGGCAAGCTGGACAAGGTTATCAGCCCCACGCCCGGCGAGAGCTATCTCGTTTTGCTGACCGGCCCCTTGCGGGTCGCGCATCTGACCGATCATATGTCCTTGCGCCAGGTGATCGATGTCATAACGGCTGATCTTGTAGCCAAGGCCATCGGGCAGGTGAATGACGCTATGCAGTCTTGGGGCATCTCCAAACCGCGCATTGCGGTTGCCGGGCTTAATCCGCACGCCATGGGCGATGAGGAACGGCTGGCCATCGCGCCGGGCGTTGAACGCGCCAAGGCAATGGGGATCGCTGTCGAAGGACCGGTCGCACCGGATTCGGTCTTCCGCCAGTGCATCGAGGGCCGCTACGACATGGTCCTCGCGATGTTCCACGATCAGGGCCATATTGCTGTCAAGACCTGGGGATTTTCCGGCAACTGTGTAATCATGATGGGGCCGCCCTATCTCCACATGTCGGTCGCCCATGGCACTGCCTACGACATTGTCGGTTCAGGCAAGGCGGACGCGGCGATGATGCTCAGTGCGATGCGCACTTGTGGACGGCTCGCATCGGGTGCCGGATTTGAAGGAAAAGCGAAATGCATTCCCTCGGACAGATAGAGGAGCAACGATCCATCCCCACGGCGGTTGATTACAAGGTCTATCACGATCCGGAGATCTTCGCCGCGGAGCAGCGCAGCATATTCAAGGGTCGTACCTGGTGTTATCTGGGACTGGAGGCCGAAGTCCCCAATGCGGGGGACTATCGGGCAAGTTTTGTCGGCGAAACGCCCGTGGTTCTGGTGCGCGGTCAGGAAGACAAGATTTTCGCCTGGGTTAACCGGTGCGCGCACAAGGGGGCGACCGTGTGCCGCTCGCTGCGCGGTAACCAGGCCGATGGCGCTTTCGTCTGCGTCTACCATCAGTGGGCCTATAATGCCGAAGGAACGCTGGTGGGCGTGCCTTTCCGGCGCGGAATGAAGGGTGTGGGGGGCTATGACAAGGATTTCGATCCAGCCAATCACTCACTCGAAAAGCTGCGGGTCGAAAATTACAAGGGCATGGTATTCGGTACGTTCTCTTCTGAAATAGAACCGCTTGAAGAATTTCTCGGCCCGGTTATGCGCAAATATATCGACCGCGTTTTCCATCGCCCGATCAAAGTGTTGGGCTATGCGCGGCAGTATATGGCGGGCAATTGGAAGCTCTATTCCGAAAACAGCCGGGATAGCTATCACGGCGCCTTGCTGCATCTGTTCTACCCCACTTTCGGCATCTATCGTCAAAGCCAGGAAAGCGCCGGGGAACTCGCCGAGCAGGGTTTCCATAATATCTTTACAGTGTCCAAGCCCAAAGGCGACATCGACTACACATCGTTCGGCGACGAAGCCAATCGCGAAATGCAGGGCGCCACGAAATTGCAGGATGAAAGACTGCTGCAATTCCGTCCCGAAATCGACGACGATGTCGGGCTGCACATCCAGTCGCTGTTCCCGAACGTGGTGCTGCAGCAGATCCAGAACACGCTGGCGACTCGTCAGATCGTGACGCATGGCCCTGACAAGACAGAGCTGGTCTGGACCTATTTCGGATATGCCGACGATGATGAGGAAACAACGCGGCACCGGCTGCGAAACCTGAATCTTGTTGGTCCGTCAGGACTGATCTCGATGGAAGACGGAGAGGCGGTCGAACTTTGCCAGCAAGGCACGGTCGGGGCGGAAGGCAAGTACAATTTCATCGAAATGGGCGGTGATGATGTGCGCGACTATTACGCGCCGATGGGCATGGATGAAAACGCGGTGCGCGGATTCTGGAAAGGGTATCTTGAATTGATGGGCGATGGCCAGGCTCCTTCTGCCGTAGAGGTGCCGGCGTGAACCTCGCCGATCCCGCCCTGCAAGGCATCGTCGATTCCCTGAACGCCGCTTACGGGTTATGCCTCGATGACGGGCGGCTCGAGGAGTGGCCCGAGTTCTTTGTTGACGATTGCCTCTATCAGGTGATTGCGCGCGAGAATGTCGACCACGGCCTGCCGGCTGCGGTCATGTATTGCGACAGCAAGGGTATGTTGGTCGATCGGATAGTGGCTTTGCGCCAGGCCAATGTTTTCCCTGAACATTTCAGTCGTCACTTGATTTCGCGAGCGGTCTTGACCGGTAGCGACGCAGACCTGGTGACGGCGGAGGCCAGCTATGCCGTGCTGCAAACCCGCAACGATGGTGAAACTCGCATCTACAATGCCGGGAAGTATGTCGACCGTTTTCTGATTAGCGACGGCGCGGCGCTGCTGGTCAGCCGGATGTGCGTCTACGACACCCATCGGATCGCGACCCTGCTGGCAACCCCGATCTGACGCCCGGTTACATTATCCGTGAAATACAAGAGGAGAAACACATTGCAGTTGTTCATTAGCCCCGGCGCCTGTTCGCTTGCGCCGCATATTGCCCTGCGCGAAACCGGCGCGGATTTCGAGGCGGTCAAGGTCGATCTCGCAACCCGCACAACCGAGGCAGGCGACGACTTTCTTGCTGTCAATTCCTCTGGAAAGGTTCCGGCCCTGATCCTCGATAATGGCGAAACGCTGACCGAGAACCCGGCCATTCTGCTTTATATTGCAGATCAGAATTCCTCAGCTGGCCTGGCGCCAGCCGAGGGCGGTCGAGATCGCTATCAGCTGTTGAGCCGCCTCAGCTTCCTGGCTTCCGAATTCCACAAGGCGTTTGTGCCCTTGTTCGCCCCAGCGACGTCCGATGAAGCCAAGGCGGACGCCAACGTGGCGGTCAAGAACCACCTAGCCGCGCTCGAAAAGGAACTTACCGGACGCGATCATTATGCCGGTGAGACCTTCAGCGTTGCTGACATCTACTTATTCGTGATGCTTGGTTGGCCTGGGCATGTCGGCATCGATATGTCTGCCTACCCTGCGCTGGGCGCCTATGCGGGCAAGATTGCACAGCGTCCCGCCGTCGGTGCAGCGCTCAGAGCCGAGGGTCTGGCATGAGGCAGCCCGTGCACCGCTCGCGGGCATACGGTGAGTAAAGCGCATTCACTAATTGCCAATGCGTTCTGTTTTGTGCAATAAGGTGAGAAAGTGATTCTAACGCCCGCCTTTAGTGGTTTCCGTCAAAACGACGGGAGGCGCTAAGGATTGAAGGCGGCAAAGGCGCGATCGGGAGAGATATGGTCACCGCAACGAAAGAAGCTGCACGCCCCGAGATTGGCAAGTCGCTGGTGGTCGATGGCAGTGTTACCAACTACCATGATGTGGGCGAAGGTCCGCCAGTCCTGCTTATCCACGGATCGGGGCCGGGCGTCACGGCATGGGCTAACTGGCGGCTCAATATGCCAGCTCTTGCGAAACAGTTCCGGGTGATTGCGCCGGACATGTTCGGATTTGGTTATTCCGATTCCAAGGGCCGCATAGAAGACAAGCAGATCTGGGTTGATCAACTGGTGGCCTTGCTCGACAACCTCGGCATCGACAAAGTGTCGATCGTAGGTAATTCCTTCGGCGGCGGCATTGCCCTGGCGTTCATGGTTGCCCATCCGGACCGGGTCGAGCGCGCGGTTCTGATGGGGCCGGCAGGCCTTGAATTCCCGATCACGCCCGCGCTTGATGAGGTGTGGGGCTACGAACCCTCGGTCGAGGCCATGCGCTCCTCGCTCGAGTATCTTGCATGGGATCACAGCAGGCTGACCGACGAGCTGGTCCAATCGCGATACGAAGCAAGCATCCGTCCGGGTGCACAAGCACCCTACAATGCTACTTTTGGCGGTCCGGACCGTCAGCGCAATATCGCGATGCTGGCAAGCCGAGAACAAGACATTGCTGCGCTGCAGCATGAGGCACTGGTGCTGCATGGCCGGTTCGACGAGGTCATTCCGCTGGAGTCCAGCGTGCGTCTGGCAACTTTGCTGCCCTGCGCCGATTTGAACGTGTTTGGCGAATGCGGCCATTGGGTCCAGATCGAACGTATGGCCAGCTTTAACCGAATCGTGACTGAATTTTTCACTAATGGCCTCAAAGGCTGACGGAACAAGGAGAATTGAAATGGCTGTGACCGGTGTACTGCGCCCTGGGTACGTGCAACTGCGGGTTCTCGACCTCGAAGAGTCCATCCTGCATTACCGCGACCGAATTGGACTTAATCTTGTAAGCGTCGAGGATGGGCGCGCCTTCTTCCAGGCTTTCGACGAATTCGACCGACACAGTATCATTTTGTGTGAAGCAGATACGGCCGGACTCGACCGGATGGGTTTCAAGGTTGCGAAAGACTCCGATCTTGATCATTTCGCTGAACGCCTGCTCGACTGCGGTGTGCATGTTGACGTCATTCCCGCCGGTGAAGATCCCGGTGTCGGACGCAAGATCCGCTTCAATACCCCAACCGCGCATGTGTTTGACCTATACGCAGAAATGGAGCTGTCCGAAACCGGGCCGGCGGTCCGTAATCCTGATGTCTGGATAGCCGAACCGCGCGGCATGCGCGCAACCCGCTTTGATCACTGCGCGCTCAACGGCGTGGATATCTCGGCGAGCGCCAAGATATTCGTGGAAGCTCTCGACTTCTCGGTCACCGAGGAACTGGTCGACGAAAGTACCGGAGCGCGTCTCGGCATCTTTCTTTCATGCAGCAATAAGGCTCATGATGTCGCCTTTCTGGGCTATCCGGAAGACGGTCGGATCCACCACACTTCATTCAACCTCGAATCCTGGCACGATGTTGGGCACGCGGCTGACATTATCAGTCGCTACGATATTTCGCTCGACATCGGCCCGACGCGTCATGGCATCACGCGCGGCCAGACGATTTACTTCTTTGATCCATCGGGCAACCGCAACGAAACGTTCAGCGGCGGCTATTCCTACTACCCTGACAACCCGCGTCGCACGTGGCAGGCGGAAAATGCGGGCAAGGCAATTTTCTATTACGAAAAGGTGCTGACTGACCGTTTCATGACGGTAAACACCTGAAATGGACGGTTTGGTGACAATCCGGACAATCGGACACGGCTTGGCTGCGCAAGCGGTTTCGGCCGCCCTCGCCAAGGGCGAGGAAGCGGATTGTCCGGTCGTCGCCGCAGTTATCGGGGCGACGGGGGAACTAGCGGCTCTGCTTCGCGCAAGCGGTGCACCCTTTCTCTCGTCACAGATTGCCAAGGACAAGGCCAATACCGCTGCCAGCTTCCGGGCTCCGACAACGGATGTCTATGAGATGGTATCCGGCAATCCGGCGTTGCGCTCGGGGATAACCGCGCAGCCGGGCATTGCAATGTTCGGCGGCGGGCTGCCGATCGTGATCGGCGGCGAGTTCGTGGGCGCGATCGGCGTCTCCGGCGGGTCCGAGGACTTCGACATTGCCTGTGCCAACGCCGCCCTTTCCGCAATCGGAGCTGCCCAGCATTAAAAATTCCGTGCTCCAGCACATTGGATCAATAATAATCAAATGACCAGCAATACGCCACGACCCGTTACCGACACCATCCTCAATTTCATTGGGGGCTCCTATCGCAAGGGCAGCCAGGGCAAGGCCTTTGCCAACGTCAACCCAGCAACCGGACAAACGATCGGTACCGTCCATGAGGCGAGTGAAGCCGATGTGGCCGACGCAGTGGCAGCGGCCAGGGCAGCGCTTGACGGGCCGTGGGGCAAAATGACAACGGCCGAAAGGGTCAAGTTGATCGTTGCGGTAGCCGACGAGATCGACCGCCGTTCGGGGGATTTTCTTGAGGCGGAGGTCGCCGACACTGGCAAGCCCCGCCACCTGGCTTCGCATATCGATATTCCGCGCGGCGCAGCAAATTTTCGGATGTTCGCCGATGTTATTGCGACGATGCCGAACGAATCTTTCACGACGCCAACGCCCGATGGCGGGCGGGCAATCAATTACGCGGTGCGCAAGCCCAAGGGCGTGATTGCGGTGATATGCCCGTGGAATTTCCCTCTCCTGCTGATGACCTGGAAGGTCGGACCTGCGCTGGCCTGCGGCAACACCGTCGTGATCAAGCCGTCGGAGGAAACCCCACGTACGGCGGCTCTTCTTGGCGAAGTCATGAATAAGGTGGGGGTGCCAGAGGGCGTCTACAACGTAGTGCATGGTTTCGGCGCGGGCTCGGCCGGGGAATATCTGACCACCAACAAGGATGTGGACGCCATAACCTTTACGGGAGAGACCGGGACAGGCCAGGCGATCATGCAGAAGGCCGCCATCGGGGTTCGCGATGTGTCTTTCGAACTCGGCGGCAAGAATGCGGCGATCGTCTTCGCCGACGCTGATCTCGACAAGGCGATAGAGGGCCTCTCGCGCTCGGTCTTCCTCAACACCGGGCAGGTTTGCCTCGGCACCGAGCGCGTCTATGTCGAGCGGCCGCTGTTCGATGAATTCGTCCGGCGGATGACGCTGGCGGCGCAGGCATTCAAGCCCGGTGCCATCGACGATCCGGCCTACCTTGGGCCGCTGAGCAGCGCAGAGCACCGCGAAAAGGTACTCGGCATTTACGCGAAGGCGGTGGAAGAAGGGGCAACGGTTGTGACCGGCGGCGGCGTTCCGAAAGTCGATGGCGATCAGGCGGGCGGCTTCTACGTGGAGCCAACGCTTTGGACCGGCCTGGCTCACGACAGCACGGTGATGCGCGAGGAAATCTTCGGTCCATGCTGCGGCGTGATCCCCTTCGACAGCGAAGACGAGGTCATCGCGCTGGCCAATGATACCGACTACGGACTGTGCGCGACCGTATGGACCGAAAATGTCTCGCGCGCACACCGGGTGGCGGCGGCGATGCAAGTGGGTGTGTGCTGGGTCAATTGCTGGTTCCTGCGCGATTTGCGCACGGCGTTCGGCGGGTCAGGCCATTCCGGCATTGGGCGGGAGGGCGGTGTTCACAGCCTCGAATTCTACACTGAAACTGAAAACATCTGCGTGAAACTCTGAAACCATGACCACAGAAACAAACATCGACCCTAAGGTCATTCAACAAGCTGCCGAACAATTGCGCGGTGCCGCGACAAGCGGGAAGCCCGTGGCTCCGGTTCGCGATCTCATATCGGCGGGCGGCGTGGATGCGGCCTATGCCGTGCAGGAGGTCAATACTCGGCACTATGTCGACAGCGGACGAAGACTAGTAGGCCGCAAGATCGGCCTCACTTCGCTTGCGGTTCAGCGGCAGCTTGGTGTCGACCAGCCCGATTACGGCATGCTGTTTGCCGACATGGACGTGCCTGAAGGCATACCGATCTCGCTTGATCAGGTGATTCAGCCCAAGGTCGAGGCTGAGATCGCGATCGTCATCGGCCGCGACCTGCCCCATCCGGACCTGACGACCGCTGAAATGATCCGCGCGGTGGAATATGTCGTGCCAGCGATCGAGATCGTCGACAGCCGGGTGGCCAATTGGGACATTCGCATCTGGGATACGGTCGCCGATAATGCCTCCAGCGGCCTCTTCGTGCTGGGGGCGGTTCCGCGCAAGCTCGACGGGCTCGACCTGCGCGAATGCGGCATGGTGATGGAGATCAGGGGCGAACCCATTTCTGTTGGTGCCGGCATCGCCTGTCTTGGCAACCCGATCACCGCGTCCTTGTGGCTGGCGCGGGTGATGGCGCGTGTCGGACGGCCGCTGCTTGAAGGCGACGTAATCCTGTCCGGCGCGCTGGGTCCGATGGTCGGCGTGAACCGCGGTGACGTTGTCGAGGCAAGAATCAACGGAGTTGGAACAGTTCGCGCAGAATTCGCCGCCGACGACAACTGAAGATGGGATGAAAGTTAAGCGTATGGTTAAAATGAAATGTGCGATCATCGGCTCAGGCAATATCGGCACAGACCTGATGATAAAATTGCTCAAGGGATCGGACGTGCTTGAGCTCGTTGCGGTGGTCGGCATCGACCCAGCATCGGAGGGACTGGCGATGGCCCGCGAGCGCGGTGTCACGACCACCCATGAAGGGATGGATGGGCTGCGCAAGCTGCCGATTTATGTTGAGATCGGAATCGTCTTCGATGCGACCTCGGCCTATGCTCACAAGGAGCATGATGCCGCGCTGCAGCGGGACGGCAAGCTGGTCGTTGACCTGACGCCTGCTGCCTTGGGGCCATTTTTTGTGCCCCCGGTCGGAAATGTGCTCGACAGTAAGGTCCGCAACGTGAACATGGTCACCTGCGGAGGGCAGGCAACCATCCCGATCGTCGCCGCGGTTTCGCGCGTGAGCCCTGTCCATTACGCTGAAATAGTCGCATCGGTATCATCGCGTTCGGCGGGGCCGGGTACTCGCGCCAATATCGACGAATTCACCCGCACCACGGCCAAGGCGATCGAGGTCGTCGGCGGTGCGCGCCGCGGACGCGCTATTATCATCCTTAATCCGGCTGAACCGCCGATGATCATGCGCGACACGATCTTCACGCTGACCGATCAGGTTGACGAGGATCTTATTCGCCAGTCGGTGCAGGACATGGTGCAGACCGTCCAGTCATACGTCCCCGGCTATCGCCTCAAGCAGGAGGTGCAGTTTGAACGGTTCGGTTCCAACCATCCGCTGAAAATTCCCGGCTACGGCGAGTTCGTTGGTCTCAAGACCAGCGTTTTCCTCGAAGTAGAGGGGGCGGGCGATTACCTACCAAAATATTCCGGCAACCTCGACATTATGACCGCTGCGGCCAAGGCGGCCGGCGAGCGGCTTGCACTGCAGAACCTAGAAAGGGTGGCAGCATGACCTTCAACCCTGAAACCGGAAAGCTTTACATCCAGGACGTCACCCTGCGTGACGGGATGCACGCCATCCTTCACATGTATGGCACTGACAGCGTCCGCACGATCGCGAAGGCCCTGGACGATGCCGGTGTCGACGCCATCGAAGTGTCACACGGCGATGGTCTCAACGGCACGTCATTCAATTATGGCTTTGGCTCTCACACCGATTGGGAATGGATCGAGGCGGCAGCCGACGTGATCAAACGGGCGGTGCTGACCACGCTGCTGGTGCCTGGCATCGGCACTGTCGAAGAGCTTCGCCGTGCTTACGCATTGGGTGTTCGCTCGGTGCGGGTCGCGACCCATTGCACCGAGGCAGACGTTGCCAAGCAGCATATCGGTATCGCCCGCGATCTCGGTATGGATGTATCGGGCTTTCTGATGATGAGCCACATGATCGACGCCGAGGCGCTGGCCCAGCAGGCCTTGCTGATGGAAAGCTACGGCGCGCACTGCGTTTATGTGACCGACAGCGGCGGCGCGCTGGACATGGATGGTGTGCGCGAGCGGCTGCGGGCCTACGACCGCGTGCTCAAGCCGGAAACCCAGCGCGGCATGCATGCCCACCACAATTTGTCGCTCGGTGTCGCGAATTCGATCGTTGCCGCTCAGGAAGGCGCCGTACGGATCGATGCCAGCCTTGCAGGCATGGGGGCAGGGGCGGGCAACGCCCCGCTCGAAGTGTTCGTTGCTGCGGCCGACCGAAAGGGCTGGAACCATGGATGCGACGTGATGGCGCTGATGGACGCAGCAGAAGATCTGGTCCGTCCACTTCAGGATCGCCCGGTGCGGGTCGACCGCGAGACTCTGAGCCTGGGTTATGCCGGTGTCTATTCAAGCTTCCTTCGTCACGCGGAAAAGGCCGCCGAACAATACGGCCTCGACACCCGCGAAATACTGATCGAACTGGGTAAACGGCGTATGGTTGGCGGGCAGGAAGACATGATCGTCGATGTTGCGCTCGATCTCGTTTCCGCGCGGGCAGCATAGGCGATGGCAATGGACAAGATTGAACGTTACGCGGAAATTCTGGACAGCGCGGCGCTTCATGCGCGCGCAACGCCACAGCTCACGCATACCGACCCCGATCTGAGCGTGGCGGATGCCTATCTGGTGCAGAAGCTTTCGGTCGATCGTCGCCTCAGCCGCGGTGAACGCCGAATCGGAGTCAAAATGGGTCTGACGAGCCGGGCCAAGATGCTGCAGGTCGGGGTCGACGAGGTGGCCTGGGGACGCCTGACCGACGCGATGCTGATCGAGGAAGGCGCGTCGATGTCTCGCGCACGTTTCGTTCACCCACGGGTTGAACCGGAAGTGGCTTTTCTTATGAAGGCACCGCTTTCCGGAAAGGTCACAGCGATGGAGGCGCTGGCGGCGGTCGAAGCGATTGCTCCGGCAATGGAGATCATTGATAGCCGGTATGAGAACTTCAAGTTCGCTTTGTCTGATGTTATTGCTGACAACACCTCGTCCTCTGGCCTTGTGATCGGACAATGGAACGATCCGGCCAAGGATTTCTCGAACCTCGGGGTTGTTCTCGAAATCGACGGCCATGTGATCGAGGTCGGTTCGACTGCAGCTATTCTCGGCCATCCCTTGCGGTCGTTGGTCGCCGCAGCGCGACTTGTCGCTGAAGGCGGAGAAGAAATCTCAGCAGGCGACATCGTCATGGCAGGTGGCATCACCGCCGCTCCCAATCTCGCGCCCGGTCAAACCGTCCGCACAAGTATCCAGGGGCTTGGTGCCGTAATGTTCCAGGTGGAGGCGTAAATGCCAATCATTGAGGTCAACATGCTCGAGGGAAGATCGACGGACGACAAAGAACGGCTGATCCAAGCCCTGACCGATGCTGCCATCACTTCGATTGGGGCGCCGCGTGAATCCGTTCGCATTATCTTGCGCGAGATGCCGAGCGGCCACTTCGCGGTCGGGGGACAGTCCTTTGCGGCGAAAGCGGCTGCAAAGGCAGCTGGGAAGGAATAGCGTGACAGCTGGATCACACCGGATCCGGATCGTCGGCGGCGCGGAATTCAATTGTGGTGAGGGCGAGCGTGTCTTGCTCGCCATGGAACGATGCGGATCGAGCGATATCGGCGTTGGTTGCCGGGGCGGAGGGTGCGGAATTTGCCGGATCAGGGTGATCGACGGAGATTACAAGACCGGCAAGATGAGCACGGCGAAGATTTCGGAGGCAGAACGGGAAGCGGGCTTTGCCCTGGCTTGCAGAGTGTTTCCGGTGAGCGATCTTTTGATCGAAATTTGATGAAGTCTGAGGAGAGATGCAATGGCTACACAGTTGAAAAGTGGTACCAACGAATACGGAATCAAGGGCGAATACGGTCACTTTATCGGCGGCGAATGGATTTCCAGTGATAGCGGAAAGACGATCGACCTGATTAACCCTGCCACCGGGGCAGTGCTGACCAAGATCCAGGCTGGCAACGCCAAAGATATACAGCGTGCAGTGGCCGCTGCCAAGGCTGCCTTCCCCAAGTGGTCCGAAAGCTCGCCTGCCGAACGACAGGAAATCCTGATCGAGGTCGCCCGCCGGCTCAAGGCGAGGCATCAGCATTATGCGACGCTCGAGACGCTAAACAATGGCAAGCCGATCCGCGAATCGATGCATTTCGACATGCCGCAGGCAATTGGTCAGTTCGAACTGTTCGCGGGGGCCGCTTACGGCCTGCATGGCCAGACCATTGATTATCCCGATGCTGTCGGCATAGTTCATCGCGAGCCGCTGGGCGTGTGCGCGCAGATTATCCCGTGGAACGTGCCGATGCTGATGATGGCCTGCAAGATCGCGCCAGCCCTCGCTTCGGGTAACACTGTTGTGCTTAAACCTGCTGAGACGGTCTGCCTTTCGGTAATCGAATTCTTCGTGGAAATGGCCGACCTTCTGCCCCCCGGCGTGATCAACGTGGTCACCGGTTATGGTGCCGACGTCGGTGAGGCGCTTGTCACCCACGAGGACGTTCGGAAGGTCGCCTTCACCGGCTCGGTGGCGACCGCCCGCCGGATCATGCAATATGCTTCCACCAACATCATTCCGCAGACGCTGGAACTGGGCGGCAAGTCCGCGCACATCGTCTGCGCTGATGCCGATATTGATGCTGCGGTGGAAAGCGCCACCATGTCGACTGTCCTGAACAAGGGCGAGGTTTGCCTGGCCGGTTCGCGACTGTTCCTGCATGAAGCGATTCAGGAGGAGTTCCTCGCCAAGTTCAAGGTCGCACTCGAAGGCATTCGCCAAGGCGACCCGCTCGACTTCGCCACACAGCTCGGCGCGCAAGCGTCGCAGATGCAGATGGACAAGGTCGTAAGCTACCTCGAACTGGCGACTGAAGAAGGGGCCACCGTTCTGACTGGCGGCAGCCGTAACGGCAATCTAGCCGATGGGCACTTCATCAGCCCGACGGTCTTCACCAACGTTAACAACTCGATGCGTATTGCGCGTGAAGAGATTTTTGGCCCGGTCACCAGCGTGATCAGCTGGAAGGACGAGGAAGATATGATGAAAGCGGCGAACGACACGACATACGGGCTTGCCGGTGGTGTCTGGACTCGCGACCTCGCGCGCGCGCACCGTATTGCCCGCAAGCTCGAAACCGGCACAGTGTGGATCAACCGCTACTACAACCTGAAGGCGAACATGCCGCTTGGCGGTTACAAGCAGAGCGGGTTCGGCCGTGAATTCAGCCATGAAGTGCTGAACCACTACACCCAGACCAAATCGGTCGTGGTCAATTTGCAAGAAGGTCGCACCGGCATGTTCGATCAGTAATTTTGAACTGAACGACAATCGGTGAATGAGGAGAGAAAATTGTCTAAAAGGCTTGATGAGGAGGTGGCGCTACTGACAGGTGGCGCCACCGGGATCGGTGCGGCGATCGTCGCGCGCTATGTCGAAGAAGGTGCCAAGGTCGGCGTGCTTGTCAAGGACGCCGAACAGGCAGAGCTGGTTCGTTCGCGGCATGGCGACAGCGTCATTGCGGTGACAGGAGACGTTCGTTCCTATGCAGACAATGCCCGCGCAGTGGCTGAAACCGTGGCGGCTTTCGGCAAGCTCGATGTGTTTGTCGGAAACGTTGGCATTTGGGATTTTATGGTCCCGCTTGAACAGCAGGAGCCTGAACAGCTCGGCAAGGTCTTTGACGAGATCTTCGATGTCAATCTGAAGGCCTATTTTCTCGGTGCTCACGCAGCCATCCCAGAACTCAGGAAGGTCAAGGGGAGTATTATTTTTACAGCCTCGACCTCTAGTTATTACACTGGAGGCGGCGGTACTCTTTACGTCGCTTCCAAACACGCTGTGGTGGGGCTAATAAAACAGCTTGCTTGGGAACTGGCCCCTGACATCAGAGTCAATGGCGTCGCGCCTGGAGGGACACGGACTCCACTCAGTGGCACCCAGACCGGTGGTTTTTCAGAGACAAAGATGGAACAGATGCCCGGGCTTGACGATCTGATTTCCGCCATGACCCCGCTCGGACGGATCGCCGAACCAGCCGATCATGCGGGACTCTATGCTCTTTTGGCTTCGCGGCAGGATTCTTCGTATATGACCGGAACGGTGCTTTTGAGCGATGGCGGTATCGGCATCGGCAAGCGTCCAGAGGGGTGAATAACTCGGCAAAAGGAAAGATGCTATGGCTGAAAAATTTCAATTTTCCAATTTGCTCGCCGTTTCGGGGGTTCTTGGAGCGGCGCGGTGGAAGCCGACGCATCTTGGTCCCACTGTTGCCCCTCCCCAACTGGTTGAATTCGGCGGCGATCTGACAAGAGATCGGGCGGAACGGCTGATGGCACATGCCGAAGCGGGGGGTCTCGCAATTTACGGGATCGGGCAGCTCAGCTACCATCGCGCGCCGGTTGACAAGACGGTGGTCTATCCGATCGACGCCTATTACGCGCATGGCCAGTACACGTCGATCATTGCGACCATGAACCGCGTAGCAGTTCTGCTGGACAATGCGGAAAAGGTGGATATCCAGGGTATGGTCAGCACCATGATCCGGGTTGACAATTAACCCCGACCTGATGTCTTCCGGATGCGAGATCGAATGGCCATCGTCGTGGTATCGATTTCCGCAGAATTATGGACGACTGTAAGCGATCGGTCGAGATTGCATCGCGAGCCACTTCGACCCTGATCAGTTGTTTTCCTGTACGGTAGGCGTTTGCAATCGGATCACAGGGGAGCCGACGCAAGTTGCAACGCCCATTATCCGCCAATGGGAAGCGGCGTTGATACGCCAAAGGCAAACATCATCGCTGTTTCCGCGTGGAAACAAGAACGTACCGCGCTTTGCTGTTCAGCCAGCGCATCATGGCTCCGACATTCAACCTTCAGTTACGCAAGATCAAAGTCCTTGTAATTACGCTCATTCACTGCCCGCAGCAGGGCAGCCAAAATTCATTCTCGATCGGGCGGGATACTTAAGCACTCGGTGGAATGAGCTGCAAAGCGCCTAGTGCGATAATGGCTGGTTTTCCTGAAAACCAAGGTTCGCCAGAGTTCAGAGCAGAGTCGCGATTATCGAGAATCAGACTCGATGGGCTCGGGGACTCCGGGTGCAGGCAGGTTGGACACCATCCTGACCCCATCGATGACAATGGGACTGGCCACTCCGGGACGGCCTTCGCATTCGATCGCCATCCCGCGCGCGATCACCTGCGGGCTGGCAAAGACCTGGTCCAGCTCGTTGATCGGGCCTGCAGGGATCCCGTTCTCTTCGAGCTGCTTGAAGAGCTCATCCCGGTTCCATTGCGCCGTGACCGCTTCGAGTGCGTTGATCAAATCTACCCGATTGCGGATGCGCTGTGGATTACTGATGAAGCGCTCATCCCGGTCAAGTGCAATTTTCAGCACGCGGCAAAGGTCCGCGAACTGGCTATCATTGCCGACCGCAATAATCAGGTCCCCGCCACGGGTGGGGAACGCCTGATAAGGTGCCAGATTGGCATGGCCGTTGCCGACACGGCGCGGCACTACCCCTGAGGTCATCCAGTTCAGCGCCTGATTACCCATAACGCTGACCTGGGTATCGAGCAGCGCCATGTCGATATGCGCGCCGAGGCCCGTTTCGTGTCGCCGGTTGACCGCCGCCAGCACTGCAACCGCGCTGTAAACTCCGGTGAACAGGTCGGCGGCGGCGATGCCGGCCTTCTGCGGCTCTCGATCCGGTTCGCCAGTCATCGACATGAGCCCGCCCATGGCCTGCGCAATATAGTCGTATCCGGGGCGGTGGGCGTAAGGCCCGGTCTGCCCGAAGCCGGTGATCGAGCAGGTGATGAGGCGCGGGTTGATCTGCGACAGGGCGGCATGATCAAGCCCGTATTTGGCCAGCCCGCCCACCTTGTAATTCTCGACCATGATATCGGCACCTGCTGCAAGACGGCGGACGACAGCCTGTCCTTTGGCGGTTGCGATATCGACCGCGATGGAGCGCTTCCCTCGGTTGGCCGAATGATAATAAGCCGCACCGAGGTTTTCGCCCGCATCCGACATCACAAACGGCGGGCCCCAGTGGCGGGTGTCGTCACCCCTGCCGGGGCGCTCGATCTTGATGACCTCGGCACCGAGATCGGCCAGCAATTGCCCGCACCACGGCCCCGCGAGAATGCGCGCGAGTTCGAGAACCCTGATGCCGCTGAGCGGCTTTGCCGATGCTTCCGTTGGCGCAGACCCCCAGTCACACTGCGTCATTTTGGACCGTTGTCCGCTGCTACGATGTGACTACGCCAGTCCCGCGCCATGTCGCCCGCCGCCTTGGCAAGCGTGAAGGAATCGATGCCCACCGCAAGGAAGCTGGCACCGCCGTCAAGATATTGCTGGACGAGACGTTCGTCGCGCGACAGGATGCCGCAGGGGGTGCCGGTGGCACGGATTCGGGCGAGGGCTGCTCCGGTGACTTCGGCAAGCGCCGTGGCATTGGTGGGGCCAAGCAGGCCGAGCGATGCGGCCAGGTCGACCGGCCCGATAAACAGGGCGTCGATGCCATCGACCGCTGCGATAGCCTCCAGATTATCGAGCGCTTCGGCAGATTCAATCTGGGCGATGATGCACAGACGTTCGTTGGCCTCGGCCACGTAAGCGGGATAGCGGCCCCAGCGGGCTGCGCGGGCCCCACCGATCCCGCGATCGCCTGCGGGCGGATAGCGCGAGGCCTTGACGATTGCCTCTGCCTGCTGGGCGTTATCGACCATCGGCACCATGATCGTCTGTGCACCAAGATCGAGGATCTGGTGGATCGTCACCGGATCGTGGCCGGGCACGCGCACGATGGCCGAACAGGCTGGAACGGTATCAACCGCGCGCAACTGGCTGGCAATGCCGGGCAGAGTCTGGGCTCCGTGTTCGGCATCGATCAGCACCCAGTCATAACCGAGGCCGGAGCAGATTTCCGCGATGTCGGGATTGGCGAGTGTCAGCCAGAAACCAAGCTGCGGCGGCCCGTTGCCGAGACGATCCTTGAAGCGGTTTTGCGGTGTCTGCATCGGTCTGCCTTAAACGAACCGGAAGCCAATGGCACCCAACGGCCCGAAATCGGCGTTGAATACATCGCCCGGACGGGCTTCGACCGGGCGGGTGAACGATCCGCCCAGCACGACCTCGCCCGGCTCCAGCGACTGGCCCCAGGGCGAGAGCCGGTTGGCCAGCCATGCCACGCCGATTGCCGGATTGTTGAGCACGCCCGCGGCAACGCCGGTTTCCTCGATTATACCGTTGCGGGTCAGCAGCGCACTGACCCAGCGCATGTCGATCTTGTCGGGCCGCATCGGCAATCCGCCGACGATGATCCCGGCATTGGCGGCATTGTCGCTGATGGTGTCCTGCACCTTGCGACGCGCGCCGGTTTCAGGATCGATCGGGTGGGTGCGGCTGTCGATGATCTCGATCGCCGGAATTACATATTCGGTCGCCCGGAGCACGTCGAACATGGTCGCGCCGGGGCCTTCGATGCGTTTCCCCAGCACGAATGCAAGCTCGACCTCGACCTTTGGCGTAATGAACCGGTCGCAAGGGACGTCGCCCCCCTGCTCGAACATCATATTGTCCAGCAGGGTGCCGTAATCGGGTTCGGTAATCCCGGCGGCCTGCTGCATCGCCCGCGAAGTCAGGCCGATCTTGTGGCCGACGATTGTTCTGCCCGAAGCAAGCTTGAGGTCAACCCACCGCTTGCTGATACTGTAGCCGTCGGCGATCGACATGTCTGGTCGGCGCGCCGTGAACTGGCGGATCTGTTGACGCGAACGTTCGGCCTGGTCGAGTTCCGCTGCAAATGCCGCAACTTCATCTTCGCTGAGAATAAATTGCGCACCGGGTCCGCTCCTGCCGAAATTCCGCTCCATGAATTGCTCCTCAACCCCTGCTAACTCTGGCAAATGCATTGCACAGTTATGAACGCTCGTCTATAGCCGCTCCGCAGATCAGGCGTTACGCGGCTGCAACAAAAGCTTTATGGAGAACACCAGGATGCCCGGCGATACGAGCGTAAGAGAAGAAAAAATCACCGGCCGCGGGCTGACTTCCCACACCCTGCTTGCGGGTGACCCGAGCAAGCCCGCCATTCTCCTGCTTCACGGTGCAGGACCTGGGGCGCATGCGGGCTCCAACTGGCTGCATCTGATGCCGGACTTGGCAGAAAATTTCTTCGTGATCGCGCCCGACCTGATCGGCTTCGGCCAGTCGGTTATTCCCGATCCCTGGCCTGATAATGTGATGGCATGGATCGGCACGCGGGTCGAACAGTGTTTCGGTTTGCTCGATACGCTGGGGATCGATAAGGCCCACGTCGTCGGCAATTCGATGGGCGGTGCGCTCACCCTGCAGATGATGAGCGAAGAGCCCGACCGGCTCGACCGCGTAGTGCTGATGGGGTCAATCGGCGCCCCTGGCCCGCGCACCCCCGAACTTATCCGCCTGCTTTCCTTCTATTCCGACCCGCGGCCGTCGCGTTATCGCCAGCTGATGCACAGTTTCGCCCATGATGCCGACAAGTTCGAAGGCATGGAAGAGATCGTCAACAACCGTTATAAGATAGCGACCGATCCCGAGATCATGAAGACTGCAGTCAAGATGATCGATTCCATGAAGCAGGGAATGGAAGGGCTCAACATGCCGCCGTCCATCCTGTCCAAGTTGCCGCACAAGGTGCTGATCTTCCACGGCAGACAGGACCGCATCGTTCCGCTCGACACCAGCCTCTACCTGATTGAGCATCTGCAGCACGCCGAGCTCTATGTGCTCGACCGGTCTGGCCACTGGTCGCAGCTTGAGCGTTGGGATGTTATGCGCCCGATGATGGAAATTCATTTCGGTGCCCGCACCTTTTGAAGTTCCTTGCATTCAGCTAGGCTCAGGACCTGTCAAAGGGATTCCCTTCGCTACGATTGTCTGTTGTGCTTTGCACAGCTTCGCTGCCAATGGCAGCGCTGAGGAGGAGTTGCATATGTGTCTGATCGGCACTGTCAGAGCAAATGCACCTGATTGAAAAGTGAGGCGGATTGAGTAGGGCGATGGTCATGCCTAGACCTCGAAAACCCGCCAGTCCGTTTCGATACTTCAACTCATCGCCCGAGATCATCCGCCTGGTTGTGATGATGTATTTCCGTTACCCGCTCAGCTTGCGGAATGTCGAAGACCTGCTGTTCGAGCGCGGGATCGACATTTGCCACGAAACTGTGCGGCTGTGGTGGAACCGGTTCGGGCCCATATTCGCATCGGAGATCAGGCGGCAGCGGATCAGCCGCATGAGGGGTTTTCGCCACTGGCAGTGGCACCTCGATGAGGTGTTTGTGAAGATCAATGGTGAGACCCATTACCTGTGGCGCGCTGTCGATCAAGAAGGCGAGATCCTCGAGAGCTACGTCACCAAGAAGCGGGATAAATCCGCAGCGTTGAGGTTCCTGAAGAATGCGCTGAAGCGTCACGGGCCGGCTAACGAGATCGTCACCGATGGACTGAGGTCGTACCCGGCAGCGATGCGTGACCTTGGAAATCTCGAGCGCAGGGAGATGGGGCGATGGCTCAATAACCGAGCCGAGAACAGCCACCTTCCGTTCCGACGAAGAGAGCATGCAATGTTGCGATTTCGACAGATGAAATCGCTACAAAAGTTCGCTTCGCTCCACGCTTCCATCCACAACCATTTCAACCAAGACCGCCATTTAGTCGACCGTCAAACTTTCAAAGCCAACCGCTCAGCCGCACTGGCTGAGTGGCAAATCCTGATGGCTTGAAGAATATCGCGGGAAGGGCCAGCCACGCCAATTGGAGACAATTTGCAGTTAGACTGACAGCACCCTCGCTGCCGCTCGTGCGGCAGGCCCGGGAATTGGGGATCAGCCGTGGTAGCGTTTATTACCTGCCCAGGTCGGTATCGCCCGCCGATCTCGCGATCATGCGGCGGATCGATGAGCTGCACCTGGAG
>Ga0209337_1001287_pt1 | contig 19217 bp, 10 predicted proteins | sample LinPmetageLP53_FD_184044 | JGI IMG/M metagenome (GOLD analysis project Ga0209337, IMG submission 184044) | Marine viral communities from the Pacific Ocean - LP-53 (SPAdes) (version 2) | ecosystem: Environmental > Aquatic > Marine > Oceanic | place: Pacific Ocean | collected 2010-02-08 | reverse complement strand
AAGAATTTATTTTACAGATTCAACAAGTAATTAAATTCGCAACCGATAAAATGAAACTTGTAGATTCTAAAGGTCATTATGAATCAGATGACGAAACAGGTTTTTTCTTTGAACAACTAAAACAGATTCAATTATCTCTTGATGGGATATTTGAAGAGGAGGCTACAGATGACAAAAAAAGAAGCTAAAAAAGTTAATGATGTAAAAGCTGAAATTAAAAAAATAGTAAAAAAGAAAAAACGTAAAGTTTATTTTGGGCAAGAGGTTCAAGACGCTATTGTTGATTATAATTCTTCAATAAGTGATAATGAAAGAAATGTAATTTATGGAACAAGAATACATAAGGCTTTCGATAAACTTGCTGAAAATATAATCAATACATTTAAATTTACTTATTTTGATTATGGGTTTGAAGATATAAAACACGAAGTGGTTGCTTTTATGGTAGTGAATATGCATAAATATGACCACACAAAAGGTTCAAAGGCATTTAGTTATTTTTCTGTAGTTGCTAAAAACTATTTAATTCTTCATAATAATAACAATTATAAAAAGTTAAAAAGTCATGATAAGATGGAAGCATTGGATAGACAACATAAGTCTAGTGGTTTTAACGAATCCGACTATATAACCTTAACAGATGAAATTGTTGAATATTTTGATAACAATATGAACACAATATTTAAAAAAAATAGAGATTTAAAAATAGGATATGCAATTATTGATTTAATGAAACAAAGAGCAGATATTGAAAATTTTAATAAAAAAGCTATTTATATTTTAATTAGAGAAATGACAGACGTAGAAACCACGCATATAACATCAGTTGTCAATGTTTTAAAGAAACATTATAAAAAACTATTGAATAAATACTACAATAATGGCTCAATATTATTTAACAATTCAAGTTCTTTCTTTTAAATACTAAACCCTCTTAAATGAGGGTTTTTTATTTTAACCAATTTCTTACAAATTTAATATTTATATATGAATAAATACATCTATTAGGAGATGATATGTCAGACGATAAAGAAATATTTGAAGGAAAAACCTTTCAAGACTTAACAAAGGACATCTATGAGAACACTACAAAGCGTAAAGTTCAAATAGATTTATTAATATCAGAAATACATGGATTCATTACAACCATTGATGATGTGGTTATGGTAGCTCCTATCATAAAAGAATATATGGATACAGCTGTTAGAAACGATGAACATCTGGTTAAATTAGCTGGTGTACTACAAAGAATTATTTCTAAATCACAAGGTGACTCTGATGAATCAATGTTATTAAGTGATGAAGAAAAAGAAGAATTAATGGGAACACTTCAAGATACTGTAAATGATTTACAGAAAGAAAGTGAGAAACTTGAGGCTACAAAAAATAAAACAATTGATTTAGGGAGTAATTAATGGGTTCAGTATTCGTAACAGATTCAGATAAAACTGTTAAAAGTTTTGGTGGTGTTGAATATCCAGTCCCATTTTATTTACAATTTGTAGCTGGTTATTGTGTAGAATCTATACATTCTGATGAAAGTTTAAGATACAATGGACCTAATAGTATAAACTCAATTATAGCTCTTCCACACCATACTGATAAAGCTTATAAAACTAGAGCTAGTGCTGGTGATGAATATAGATACTACCCTTTATTTAGAACTATGAATGATGTTCCATCTAAAGGAGACCCAGTTTTATTATGCACAATTGGAAAAATAAAATATTATTTAGGACCATTAAATACTACAAATAACTCACCGACTTGGAATGATGACCCATCATTTAGAGGAGACCCAGTATTTACATATGGTGGAACAGACCAACAATTGGGTAAAATTAGTCCAAGAGGAGAAAGAGGAGAGAGTGCTAATTTTAATAAAAATATACCATATAATAGATTAACAAAAAAAAGAAAAAATGGTTTAGATTATGGTGATACTATTTTTGAAACAACCGGTGATACAATAATTGAGGGTAGACATGGAAATAGTTTAAGAATAGGGAGTCGTAGTAATAACCCATATGTGTTTTTATCTAATAAGAGATTTCCAACCAATGATTTGGAAAGTTTAAATGATGGTGGTTTAATAAGTATCACATCACATGGTTCTTTACAACAACATTTTGGAGATTACTATGAAGGGGATTTGCAGTTTTTTAATACTGGTGATGATATATTTAAATTAGCTTCGGATACAATAGAAAGTCCAAATGTAACTATTGGTGAAATTTGGTCAGATTTTAATGGTGGTTCTGAATCTCAAGAAATATATGGATATGGTTTTGAGGATTTTGATGAAGTTGGTGAAGACGCAAATCAAATTCTAATCCAATCAGATAGAATAACTTTAAATACAAAACTTGATGATGTTTTTATTTCATCAAAAAAAGATATTTATATAGGAGCTGGTGAAAATATATCACTTACAGGAAATAAAACTATAACTTTTCAAACACCTAATTTTAATATTGGTAATTCAAATAAAGCAACTATGGAATCTATGGTGTTGGGCGATTCATTAAAAGAAGTTTTAACTGAGATTGTGGCTTTGTTTTCAAAAATTCAAGTAATGACACAACTTGGACCACAAAACATTTTACCAACAACACAACCAGATATACAAAGTATTTCAACTAAAATTGAAAATATTATAAGTACAAAACACAAAATAGAACAAGGATAGATATGAAAAAGAAAACAAATACAAGAAAAACAATAAGACAAATCGTAAGAGAAGAAGTTGCTATGGCGATTCAGGAAGTTATAACTGAATTAAAACAACCTTCACTATCATCAACTGAACAACCAATACAAGAAAAGAAAAACTTTTCATCAAATTCTGTATTGAATGATGTATTGAATGAAACAGCTAATGGTGATTGGAAAACATTAGGTGGTGGGGAGTTTACATCTGATAGAATGAATGAATTGGTTGGTAAACAATATGGTGATATGATGAATACAACACCACAACAAGTTCCATCAAATGACCCAATGAGTAAATTCTTAAATAAAGATTACAGTGAAGTTTTAAAAAAAACTGATGAAAAACAAAAACAAAAATACGGAAAATAAATAATGGGATTGAAACAAAAATTTATTGATGCTAAAATAAATGCGGCTAAAGACTCAGGTGTAACAGAGCCATTAGATACATCAAATGGTTCTTATATTGAGAGAGAAGCTGAGTATGCTGCTCGAGCAATCCTTGAAACATTATCAGAAGCTAATTTAACTATAACACAATTAAAAGCTCCTGTGGTACTTGAGACTTTAAAGACACCTGACCAGCTTGTAAATGTTGAATTGGAAACTTTATTAGGACCATATCAACCTGTTTTAAAAATATTAAAAAAAATTGGTATAGCAGTTCCAGGAATAGAAAGTTTAATAGACAAATTAGAAGGTGAAATAGAAAAAGCCATAAAACCATTATTAATAGGTGGTGCTAAACTAGCTGGATTAGATTTAGAAAAAGATGATGGCGCTTTAGAATCTCGTGGTTATGTTTACATAGGGGAAGACCCTGATTCAGTTGAAGCATTTGATGTTGAGGAAGAAGATGGGCAGGGGCAAAACACAACTGTACATTTATCAATTGAAGATATTGAGGAATTATTATAATGGCTATTAAAGATACATCAAGAAAACCTTTTATTCAAGATAATGATACTAATGTTAAAGTTGGTATTGATTTACCTATCAGAAGAGATGCTGGATTAGATGGATTTTTTGCATCCACTTCAACAACCATTGAAGCTGTGAAAAACAATATAAGAAATTTATTACAAACCAATGAGGGTGAAAGATTTTTTCAACCAAATTTAGGTTTAAATTTGAGAACAATTTTGTTTGAACATATTAATGATGAAAATTTAATTGGTGTACAAAATTCTATATTAGATAAAATTGAATTTTGGTTACCTTTTGTAGAGGTACAAGATATTCAAGTTTTAAGTAAAGATAACACTACAGACGTAGGAGCAAATGAAATAAGAGTTAAAATATTATTTAACATTAAACAGGACCCAAACACTTTAGATTCAATAACATTAGATTTTTCTAGTGATATATCAGAAACAGAGTCTTCCGTGTCAAGTGGTGGTGGATATTAATTGGAGATAAAAAATGCCAACATATGGTAAAGAGAATTTTAAAGAATCAAATGTAAATTATTTAAATAAAGATTTTAGTGCATTAAAACAATCATTAATGAATTACGCAAAATCTTATTTTCCAAACACATATAGAGATTTTAATGAAACATCTCCTGGTATGATGTTATTAGAAATGAATGCTTATGTTGGTGATACATTATCATTTTATATTGATAAACAATATAAAGAATTGTTATTACCATTAGCTGAAGAGAGAAGAAATATAATTACAATGGCTAAAATGTTTGGTTATAAAGTAAAACCAATTGTTCCCTCTTATGTTAATTTAACTTTTACTTCCAATGTTAATGCTTCAAGTGGTGATGTGTCAAAGGTAGATTATTCAAATGCTGGTGTATTTAATCCTGGTATTCGAATTGTATCATCTACAGATTCTAATACTACTTTTGAAACATTACAGCCAATTGATTTTAAAATAGAGAATAATGTTGATACAGAAACAATTGGAACAACAGATTCAACTGGTTTGGCTTCAACTTACACATTATCAAGAACTGTAAAAGCTGTAAGTGCTATTGAAAAAACAATTACATTTCAAGTTGGAGTACCTGAAAAATTTAAAACATTTATTATACCCGACACAAATGTTATTGATATTATTTCTTGTATAGATTCAAATAATGTTAATTGGTATGAGGTTGATTATTTAGCACAAGATAAAGTTCCAATTGGAACTCATTATACTGATGATGGTGATAGACCAACAGCTTATATGGATTTTAATGGTAATATATCGGAAGAGGCTGTCCCATATTCTTTAACATACATAACATCTCCAAAAAGATTTACTCGTGAAACAAATACAGATAACACAACATCATTGGTATTTGGTAATGGTGTGTTGAAAGATGGTACAAACGGTACGATTGACCAGGGATATATTGATATGGAACAAATTGGAATTACAATACCAGGACAAGCAAATGATTTAAATAGTGCTATAGACCCATTGTTGGGTAATGAGTATTCAACACTTGGTGAAACACCAAATCAAACTACTTTAACTATAACTTATAGAGTAGGTGGTGGAATTAATTCAAATGTTCCAAGTGGTGATTTAACATCAGGTACAACGGATATAACAACAATAACACCAGTTATTGGTACAGCTACTTTAACGAGTGTGACAAATAACTCAGCAGCTCGTGGTGGTAAAGATGAAGAAGATACTTTAGAAATAAAAGAAAAAGCAAAAGCTTTTTTCTCAACACAAAACAGATGTGTAACAAAAGAAGATTATGAAGCTAGAGTTATGAACATACCAGCAAAGTTTGGTAACATAGCAAAAGCTTATGTTGCGAGAAATGTTGAAGGTGAGTTTGGTTATGATAGAGAATCAGTTCTAACAGCTTTATCTAATTTTACTACTTATAGAGGTGATATTGAGGGAAGAATTGTAGATGTAGTAAGTAGGGCTGACTATCTTTTAGATAATGAAGGAGTAGAAGGTACTCTTCCAGACCTAAGAGAGAATGCTAACTACCTTAAACGACTTATACAAGATGGTGGTGATTATGCAGGTGGGAATTTTGGTATGCAAGAATACATCACTAATATAGGAGAATTGATTCCAACAAGTGAAGATTCTCTTAATTTATCATCAATAAACATATATGCATTGGGGTACAATAATAAAAAACAATTAGTTGGTAATCCACATTTTACGAATACACAATTACCAACCACATTAACATCAAATATAAAAAATTATTTAGAAAATTTTAAAATTTTAACTGATACGGTAATAATTAATGATGGGTACATTATAAACTTCGGAGTTATTTTTGATGTAATTGCTGAAAAATATGCAAATAAACAAGAAGTAAAATTAAAATGTATACAAAAAATTAAAGATTATTTTAGAATAGAAAAAATGCAATTCAATCAACCAATTTATAAAAGTCAATTAGAATTTGAATTGATGGGTGTAGAAGGTGTTCGTTCTATTGGACATGTAACAATTACACAAAATGTAGATTATTTCCCATCAGCAAATGATGAAGAATTAACCTCACCAACTTATACTTATTCGTTCGATGCTAATGCTGGTGTAGACGCGGATGGTGCTTTCATTGACCAATCGGGCACAAATGGTGAAGGTACAGTTGGTTATAATTATAAATATAATTTTGAAGGAGCACTATCAGCTGATGGTACAATTATAGTTCCACCACTCGTAACTACACCAACGGTTTTTGAATTAAAGAATCCAAATCAAAACATACAAGGGAGAGTTAGATAATGCATCATTTTATTTTTCCATCACAAGACACATGGGTTTCAAGTGGTTCAAATACTACAACTGGTGAAACATTTAGAGACCAAAACTTTGGTAGAGACCAAATATTAGAAGTTAAAAAGTTTTTTTATAATAATTCATTTGACCATCAAACGAGAGCGTTGGTTAATTTTAGTGGAGATGAATTTACCGAGTTATCTAAATCGGTATCTGATGGCACGATAGCCTCTAACGCTAAATATTATTTAAGACTTTATGAAGCTGAGGGTAATTCGGAAATGACTGAAGAGTATAAATTAGCTGTTCAACCAATATCACAATCTTGGGTTGAAGGTACTGGTAAGTTTACAGACAATCCAAAAACAACAAATGGATGTAGTTGGGAAAATCGTTCTAATCCAATTGGTGGAAACGCTCTAACTTGGAGTAACGCCGATGGTAGTAATAATTATGGTGTGTCTGTATATTCGGTTAGTTCATCTACTCAAACTTTTTCAAACCAATCACCAGATGTAAATGTTGATGTAACAGATATGATGAATATGTGGCTAGAGGGTAGAGGAGTAAATTATGGAATGTTAGTTAGTTTTAGTGGTAGTCAAGAAACAGATGAAACAACCTTTGGACATTTAAAATTCTTTTCAAGAAATACACACACAATTTTTTCACCACAAATAGAAGTTCGTTGGGATGATTCATCATTTTCTACGGGTTCATTAAATGAATTGACAATGAGTGGATTGGCTGATAACTTTTTATATATGCAGGGGTTAAGAGAAAGTTATAAAGTTGGTGAACGAGTTAAGTTTAGAATTGGTGCTAGAAAAAGATATATTCAAAAATCATTCTCAACATCAGTTCAAACCGTTACTGGTTCATTTATAACCAATAGTAGTGGTTCATATGCGATTAAAGATTTAGCTACCGATGAGTTTATTGTTCCATTTGAAGATTTAACAGGAACAAGTTATACAAAACTTAGTTGTGATAGCAATTCAAATTATTTTATTCAATATTTGGATGGATTTTATCCTGATAGAGTTTATAAAATTTTATTGAAATTAAAATATGATGATGGGCAAGAGCAAGTATTTGATGATGATTTCGAATTTATAGTGAAAAGGAAATAAGTTATGAGTGATTTAACAGCACAATATTCAGGTGATGAGATAGTATTGTATGAACGATTATTAGATTTAATCGCTGAAGCATTAATAGTTAGTGAATTTGTTAATACAACGGATGTTGAAAATAATCAAAAATTTATCCTTAATGGTCAATTACAAGTAGGACAAGGTTCAGGTGTTTTAGCACTTTTTCAAAAAGATATAAAAGCTAATCAAGAGGATTTAAACAATACTACTTTAAACAACGAAGCCGTTGCAGAGAATTTAATCCAAATAGCAATTAATCTTAATTTTGATGAATTAAGCACTCCACCAATAAATGTTCAAGGGGGTGGTGAGTTTGGTGTAACGATAAGTATTAATGGTGGTGGTACAGCATACAATGGTTTACCTATTACTAATTTAGTTGTAGCTGATGGTAATCCATTGAATGTAAGTCAATTCGTACCAATACAAAAAATAAAATCTGTAGTAGATATTGATAAAGCTGAAGAATTTCTCGATACAAACATTTATGAATTATTACCAACTAGTGATACAAGACAATCAAGAATCATTAGATTGTTTCAGGAATTAAATGCACTGCTTCCACCAACCCCACCTGAATTTGATTTGGATAATGATGGTGCGGTTGATAGAGATGAAACAACCAATTGGAGTGGTGATACTCAATATCAACAAGATAATAGTATTTCATATGCACAAGATAATCAAGATGGAAACATTGATGAAGATGATGCATTTATTCATAGATTAAAAAAAACAGCAAATGATGCAAATGTAACAAAAACTATTGAAGATATTTACAATTCCATTCTTCCATATTTAACTGATTTATTGGAAGACCCAATTGAATTAGAAGATATGCCAAAATATAAAAATCAATCAAGTGGATATTTACAATTTAGAAATTTAAATCAAGGTGTGATAATCAGAAATACTAATAAACAATTTATAGAAGGATTGAATCCACAAAATCCTACTTGGAATACAAATGGATTTACTACAACAATGTGGGTAAGATTTTTAGATAAATCATCGGAAGGAACATTGTTTAATTTTGGTAATCCAACACGAATAATTGACCCATTTGGTTTTAGATTAGAAACCTATGTATTGAATAAAGATGATGGTGATTTAGCTCAAATGAATTATTCAAATTATGGTGAAGCTGCCGATTATATAAATCCATCTCCAGGAAGCAACCAGCCAAGAGACCCTAACTATCCACTTATTTATGAAAATTCAAACACCGCTCGTTTCGTTAGACTTGTGGTAAATGATAATGGAACATTAAGAGATTCACATGTAGGAACTGGTGGTGGTTCAAAGATGAATACTATATGGGTAGATGAAAATAGTACATACTCAGAAAGGTTTAGAAGATTACAAACAACATTCATACCTGAAGATTTTCAAGAATGGTATTTCATATGTGCATCATTTAATCCAAATGTAAAAGAAGATGAATCATTTGGACAAGCATACGATGGTGAAGAATATGATAACAACACTAACTTTTGGTTAAATCATATTAACCCAGATGATGGTTTATATACTAATTCTTCTAATTACGGAAATAAATGTAAGGTAGAAATAATTTCACGAAGTGACTTATTAAGAGCTCGTGGTTTTAATTCATAGGAATTTAAACAATGGCTGATGAAAATAATAAAATAAATCCAATTGGACTTACAAATAGAACTGAAGACAATACTGGAGGTATTGGAGATGGTACAACCCCAACACCAAATCCACCAAGACCAAGACCTGATGGTGGTCACAATGATGATGGTCATCACCACCATAATCATAAACATAATGGTACTGGAGATGGTTTAGATGGTTTAGATGGAGAAAATGGTGATGATGGTGATGTATTTGGAGATGGTAGTGGTCAAGAAGAAGGTGGTGGTGGTGAAGATTGTTTCGTTGCTGGAACAAAAGTTAAAATGTCAGATGGTTTGGAAAAAAACATTGAAGACATTCAAATTGGTGAAGAAGTTTTTTCATATAATATTCATACAAAAAAATTAGAATTAAAAAAAGTAACTGAATTATACACACAAGTTCATGATTTGGTTGGTGGTGACATTACAGTAAAAACAAGATTCAATAATGGTATTGAGCTTCACAATACAATTGCAAATCCATTTTGGTCTAAAGATAAAGGGTTTGTAGCAGCTGATGCTGAAAGATGTAATATAAAAAATCCCTGGGTTAAAGAAACCAATAAAGGAAAAGATACCAAACAGTTAAAAGTCGGTGATACATTGTATCATTACAATGGTAAAGAATTACAAGAAGTAATGGTTACTGAAATTGAACATATTTTAGAACCATACATTAGAACATATGATATAAAGGTTCAAGACAACCATACTTTTTTCGCTAATGGTATATTGACTCATAACTCTGGTGGCGGCGGCGGTGGTAACTATGGCTGTACTGACTCTCAAGCTTGTAATTATAATTCAAATGCTACAATAGAATTTTCTCCATCTAACTGCTTTTATGAATCCCTATGTTCAGATGGTATATCAACGGAATGTCCCGATGATTGTCCAGAAATTGAAGTTGAGCTTTTATGTTGTTTACCTAACACACAACAAGGTACTCTGAATATTGGTAATATAGATTGGGACGAATTAACTATTCCGAATTGGACACCATCAGTTGACGATTTCTCAGATGAGGATTTTTATTATGGAGACGAGATAGGTAATACAGGAAATGTTTATAATACTGACGCTTGTAATCAAATGGATTGTTCACTAGAACTAGGTTTTAGTAAGGTGCACTTTGATGGTCAATGTATTGGTCCTATAGGAAAATATGGAAAATTTGGCCATAATGTTGTTTTTAATTATTATCATTATAAAGGTCAATATGTTATAGAAGGAGCGAACCCAATATTAGATACCGCACATTATCCATATGTTAATTATCAGACCGCCTTCCCAAGAACATTGGAATATATAGATAATGGAATACACGATGGTAACCTTGATGAGATTGACAACAAATATTATGACCCTATGCTAATAGGAGAATATTCTTCTGGTGATTTTTTAAATGATGCAGAAGAGTATGAACCCGGTATGACTGAATATGACAATGGTATTTTTAATCAAGTATTTGATAGATTTCAAATGGGTGTGGATAAAGAACAAACAGAATTATACAATTTACCAATTTATCAAACATTAACCTGTGATGAAGTTGAAGGACACCAAGCTATTGATACTGAACAATATCAAGGTACAAGAGCAGATTATGATTTAGGAAAAGGATTTGTAAAATCACCATTTATTACCAACAACTTCTATGATAACTTCAATGCATTACAGGATACTAATGTTAAAGGTATTGATTTTTGTGGAGGTAATGAGTTGGTTAATGAAGCTTTTAATTTGTTAGAAGGTAATCCATTATTTGTACAAATATTAATTGTTATACTTTCACAACATTCAGCTCAAATTTGGTTTCAAGACATTGATGAAGATTGGCAAATACCAAATTCAGTAAATGGATTTGGATTAAATAATAGTCCTGTTAGTAGTGATATAGTTGGTGATGAAGCAGTAGATTATATTCAAAATTACTTTTCAGAAGAAATCAGACTTACTAGAGATGTATTAATAAGAGCAGGATTTCCTCTACCACCAGTTACAATATATGGTGCAACTGGTGGTTATGATAATATGTGTGATGGTATAGGGGAATCATATTTACAATTAGTTGAAGAATTTATTATTTATGTATCAACAATAACATTCTTTGGAGATTTTTTAATTCCAAATGTAGATATTGAACCAACGATGAAAAATGAATTAAATGTATTAAGTGGAATGGATTTAAGAGAAGAAAGTTTAGATGCTTGTAATTACATTGAATTTATGGTTTTACCAGGTGGGAATACATTGGGTGATGGAATTTATTATAAAGGTAATGAATTACCTGATATGTATTTTCAATTACCACATGGAAACGAAGGTAACACTGAACAGAATGATATGACAAAAGAAACTTATGTAAGAACTTTTAATTGTAATACAGAATTAAATCAAAATTTAAAATTTAGTAAAATGAGAGCCGTGTGTAAAGATGGTTCATCGGTTGAAATGGCACAAGCTGGTGATGGTAATGGTGCTGAGACTATAAAGTATTATCCAGCATACACTGGTGATGAGTTTTTCAATACTGGTGTGGAAGCTTGTAATTCACAATTAAAATCAAATTCAAGTCAAGATTTATATTATTTATCAGACAATGATAAAAAAGAATCATTAGGTATTTTCTTTTATGACAGTGAAAATAAAGGTTCAGAAAACTTTGTTAATACCAAAGATGATTCTTTTGAACAATATTCTTTACTAAATGGTGTTAGAAATCCTAATGGTAGAGATATTTCTTATAGATATGAAACTGACGCTTTCCAATCTAATGGAGGTTATGGGTTGCATAATCTTTATGAAGCGGAACATTGGTCAATAATTAGTTCTGATGTTGATGGTTATGATAGGACTGACAGTTATTATTCAAATAGTGTTGCACCATATTGGTCACTTCAAAATTCTGAATGTTTTTCACTTGATAAATGTTTAGTAATAGATACTATGAGATTTTATACAAATAATAATACTAATCAATATGATTACAGACAAGGTGTTACTACTTATATAAACAGAGAAGATATTTCAGACAATGCACGAAGAAAAAAATATCAATTTAAACTTTCTTTTATGATGAAAACAACAGACGTATATGATGGTGTTAATTTAAAAGATACTGGAATACATACTGCTTTAGAATTTGATGACGCAACTTCATATAATGGTGGTTATGTCTATGCTAATGAATTGATAAATAATTATAAATCATCACAATGTTCACCATATGGTAAAAATAAAAATCATTACTCAAATATTTTAACAGAAGAAAAATATTGTAGTTCAACTCGTGCTTCATTTACAAACAATGTAATGGATACTTGGGAAAAAATGGAATATGTTTTTGAAGTTAATAAAGATATTAATTTTAAAGAATTTAATGGTTTAAATTTATTTATAGTTCCATTGGAATTTGCAAAAATTGATGAAAATTTTTATGTTGGTGGTTTACAGGACCAAATGGACACCTTTCAAACATATATGGAATCAAATACTTCTAAAATTTTAGTAGATAATATAGAATTTAAAGAATCATTTGATTTTCATACTGATGTTGATGTAAGAAAGAAAAAAGGACCAAATGATTATGGACTTGTTAGTTTAACAGAATACTATGATAGATTTAAACCAAATGTTAACATTGAAGAATATAATGATACACTTGCTCCATTGGAAGTCCAATTTTATTTTTATCCAAGATTTTCTTATGATGATGTATTATCACCAAATAGAGAAATACTTTTAGAACAATTTGTTAACGAACAATTTTATATTAGTGATGTTGATTGGGGAGATAATTCATCCATTGAATTTACTAATGAACCTAAAAAATTAGGTCCAAATATTATGATTAATCATACATATGAACAAAGTGGAATATATGAAATAAAAGGAACTATGTTCAGAACGGTAGCAGAAAATTATAATTATAGTTTTAATCCAAATAATATAAGTTATGAAGGAAATTTAGGTGTTGGTTATAATCAAAAATTTACATTAAAAATTAATATTAACGAAGGATTGGATGAAGATTTTAAATATTTCGGAACTGATGGATTTTCATTTATACCATATAAAAATTCTACACCAATAATTGGTGGTTACTCTGAAGAAAGTATTTATTATAAATCATTAAAAAGAAATCTTGGTATTGTCGGACAAACTGAAACAGATATTAACTTACTTTCCGAAAATGATTTAGCTGACAAAGACTTTCACGTTTATCCAGATAGAGACGGTAGTTCATCTGTAGAAACTACATTGGGTGGTGATAGCGGTTGGTTTAAAATAAATTACGTTGAAGGTGATTCAGAATATCTTATGACTTATAATGTGTTTGTAACTCCTAATACCACATATGTGGAATCATTTGAATTAAAACACGATAATACACTTGATTCATTGAATATAACATTTTGGAGTTCTGATTTAGATGAATTTGGAGTATCATTAGGTCATAATGATGTTGCTGCAACAATTGAGGATTTGGGTACAGATAGTGATGGAAACATTCATAAAAGAATATCTGCAGAATTTACAACAACAGAATATCATATTAGAATAAGAGCTATTGATTTTAGAAGTGTTGTTGGAGATTTTACATTTTTAGCAGTTAAAAATATTAGTTTTGGTAGAACAATAATAGAAGATAATTTAGTGAATGTTAACTTTTCTAAAATATCAGATAGATTAAAATCAGAAATAGCTTTCCAAAAAATGGATAGTTCATTAATTAATACTGAAGCATTTGATTTATTAAACTATTATCAACAACCAGCAAATAATGATTTTGATGACTCAACTGAGTATTTATTAACATTACCATTTCCAAGATATTTTCAAGAATTTGACATACTTAATATAAATGATTTAACTCCTGACACAGTTCAAGTGTGGGATAATTTTGGTAGACCTGATATAGCAGATGTGGTTCTTAAAAATTTAACAGATAACCCTCCAATTCAATCTGTTGATACTTTTTATGGAGAACAATTTGAAGATACTAATGCCGATTTTTTAGCAACTTTACCATTTCCACGATATTTAGAAGAATTTGATATTAATGGTGATGGTGACTTAAATATTATAGCTGGTGGTGGCACCGAAGGGGATTTATTACTTTGGGGTATGACTCCAGCTTATAGGGGGGACATATCGGATATGTTGTTTAACCTATTACAGAATATTTCTATTGAGGAAAGTGGTTTGAGTAACTTTTATACTTTTCCTAATTATGTTTTTAATTGGAATAGTCTTTCAGATATACCTAATTATAATGAAAATACTGAGGGTAATACATTACCTGTATTAAGTGAAAGTGATACTTATAATCCTGCAGAAGTTTATATAAATCCAACTGTAGAAAATCAAACGGAACAATACACAGGAAAACAATATACTGGTTTTAGCGATGAACTTGGAAAATCACTTGGTGATGTGGATATTCAGAGTGTAAAATATTATAATACACCAAAATCAATTTGGGAAATGTTTGGATTGGAATATGAAGATTTTGTTTCATTTGGAAATCCAGAATCACCAAGATATTGGAAAAACATTATTCCTGAAGATTACTCTATTTATAATAGAGAAGGGATTAATTTAAATCCAATAGCAGATGCAAAAGAATTTTATGAATTAAATGAAGTGTTGTCACCTGAATATTTTTCAGGAGATGTAATGGGTTGGTTTGTATGTGCACAAGGTGATGAAAATTGTCAAAGTAAATATGTAAATGGGGCTGAAGCATATGCTTTTCAACAAACTCCTAATAGTGATTGGGAGTGTCCTGGTGAGTTTAATGGTAATTGTGATAATATAAATAAAATATATCCTAACACGAATTATAATCTTATGACATTTGTACCAAATACAGTTGAGTTTTGTCACCCATTACTTGGATGTACAGGATTTGATAAAGGTGAGGGAATTATGTTAGAGGGGCCAATGAATTATGACCAATTTGATTTTAATGTAATATACACTGGACTATTTATGGAATTAAAACTCTCTACAATAATTTTAGATAGTTATTCGGAACAAGAGTGGTTAGATAATTATTACTATCCTGTATTACCAAGATATGGAATAGATGGAAAATTTATAGAAAATGATTATCCAAATAACAAGATACCATTTCCATTGGAAGGTAATGTAACCAATACAGAAGAAACTGATACAAATTTAATACTAAATTTATCAACTGAATTAGTTGAAAACAATGTATTTGATGACATTAGTGGAAAAAGTAATAAAGGATTTGTTATAAGTGACTTTAAACCAAAATTTGATAATGAATCATTGGAAATTAAAAAAACAAAAAATATGAATAGAATTAAAACTAAAAAATCAAATGGGGCATTTTAATGGCCAAAATACAACAATTTAAAAATAAACCATCTCCAGGTTCATTTGGACAATATTATTATGAAAATGATGATATGAATAATTTTCAATCAGTTGAACAGTCGGATAGTATTAAAAAACCATTTGATAAATACTCAGATAAAAGTTTACATTCATCTGTAGTTTCAGATGAAACGAGAGATTATATTGTTGGAAATAAATTAAGATTTGTTGGTGTTAGTGGTATAAGAATAAATAATTTACAAGTAAAAGAAAACAGTACCTCTAATACACATATAAATACGGATTTTCGTGGTTTTATTTGTGATAGAAATACTTTTGATTGTTTTGATAATAATAATGATATAAGAGCATATCGAACTATTGATGATTTTTTTAGAGAAACATCAGAAGACCCCATTACGGATTATGAAACGTGCCAATTTTTTAGACTTAAACCTGGTAACATAGATAATAATGGGGAACCTGATTTAAATTTTTTAGAAGGTAAAAACATTATAAAAAATCTATCACCAGATTTAAGTTCTGAATTACAATTACAAAGTGGTGATTATTTAAGTCCAATCGACAGAAATATAGATACTGGTATTGAGAATATGATTGCTACGGGTTCTAGTTTATGGGATTCAGGTGTAGATAAAGGTAACTTCATTCCTTTTAGACCAAATGATGATATTACTACTCCTGAACAGAGACTTACAAGTATTTTTTCAGAAGATGTTGATAACGATAATTATATACAAATCGTCATATGGTTAAAATCAAATAATGGTAATGGTCGTTCTAGAAAAAGAAGATTTTATGTTTTAAAAGTTAATCCAAATGAGTTAATGAACTTAGAAGATACGCCAGCTACTCCTGGTGAATTAGCCAATGTACCAATTGTAGTATCTCATGGTGATGGTATGCTACACCGTGATGGTCATGAGACTAAAAGTAATAGTGACTGTGATAAAGCAGCTTGGTATATATCAAATTTATCAGTTACTTTTAATTTAGACGCTGGTGTTTCAGCTGATAGTTTTCCAAATGTTGACGACAATATTCTCAATGAAGTAGAACCTAGAAATCCAATTAGTGAAAATAATTTTGATTTTGATTTTACTTCTGTTAATATTTTTCAAGAATCTTTTACATCTGCAACTGCATTTCAAGTAAACAGCTTGGATGAGTTAAATGATAATTTATGGAGAAAAAACTTTACACCATTTTCTCAAATTACAATTAATAATAGATTAGATAAAAACTTACAAGGATTTAAAACTGATGATTTGAATAGACAGATTTGTTCATCACCAACAACTGTTGAATTAAATGTAAATATTGCGCGATATAATCATAATGATAATCAAGTTTTTGTAGAAAAAGAGTTCCCATATTTTGTTTCACCACATTATAAAGTTTGTATTGTTCACTGGAATGATGTGAAAGATGAATTTAAAACAGTTCAAGATGTGTTTGATAAAAAACCTACAAATTCTAATGAAATAATAACTGCTCAAGATAATAATACTTTTATTTTTAAAGATTATAATGAAAGTTTTATTAACGATTATACCACACCTGGTATTAAAAAAATTAAAATATTGGTTTTTAACTATGTTGAATATCAAAATAGTACTTGGTTAAATGAATATAAAAATAGTGCACTACCACCATTTAATAAAATTGAACCAATAAGATATAAATTATTAACATCGAGAATATTTTTAGATATACCAATAAGTGAGTTTGAAGATTTTGGTGAATTAGGTGGAAGTGATTATAGAACAATACCATGGCCTCATGTAAATCCAATACTTGGTGGTATTAATAAAGATTCAAAATATTTAAAATCAATTGATGATATATTGGGTGGTGGTAAGATTGGAAATCAAGATATAATTGATGAAACACTTTTACTTGAAGCTAAAGAAAATGATGAACTTGGACAAAACATAGAAAAATTAGATTTAGAACAAGTTAGATATTTTAATAAAAGTTATGATATAGGTGAATTATTAAACATTAATGAAATTGGAACAACAATAGGAAATAATGTTTATTTGGAAAATAGTTATTTATCTGAATTATTAACACCTGAATATTATGAACAATTTGATGTTAATGAAGATGGAATGATAACAAACGAAGATATTGATATTTGGAATAATTTTTATGCAAGACCTGATATAGCTAACGAAGTACAAACTATACTTAATGATATTCAAGAATGGAATGAATTGCCTGCAGCGGGAATATTGGTTGGGACGATGAGGGTATCACATCCGGATAATGTTGATTATGAGGGGTTCTGGATTCAGTCTCAATATTGGAATGGTGAATTAGGAACATGTACTTCAAATGATAATGAATTTGGAGAATGGGATGTATTATTTCCTCCTGGCAACTATGATTCATCTGTAGAAATGGGATTTCCATATGGAACTGAAAGATTACCAGAAGATGCATGTGACGTTTATTTTCCAGAATTTTGTCAAAACAGAAGTTGTACGGTTGTTGAAGTTTCAGAATGTAATAGTAATTATAATTCGGGTATGCGTGTGGCTTATGATTGTTATAACCCTAAACCACCAATTGAAACCATCATGCCACCCACGATTGCAGATGAAGGTTTACTTTTTGAAAATAATCTTGTAGATAATGGTAATTTTAATCAAGGTAATGGAATTAATCTTATTGGAAATCCTATTCCAACAAGTGATGAATTTTATCTAGCATCACCACACACTGCAGAAAATATAACAGAATTTAACAATACAGAAAACGCTATAGAATTTACAATGGGTTACGAAGCTACTTGGGGTTGGTATGTTTATAATAAAAGTTTAGAATTAGAAAATGTTCCAATTATAATTGGTCAAGAATATATAGTAACATTTAAATGGAAAGTTGAAAATTTTATAGATAATGATTTTAGTAATTTAAGATTCCAAATAACAGATGGAGATGGTGGAAATAACATTACATCAACACATATTTTAAATAAATCTATACTTGATGAATCTAATGGATATTATGTTTTTGAACATACATTTGTTGCAACATCTGAAGGTAATCAAAAATGGTTTAGAATTTATAATCCTACTGGTATGATAAACATTCCTGCAAAAGTATATTGGAAAGAATTATCTTTACAGGAAAACCCTTCAACTGGAGGAACTATTTTATTTAATGGTAATTTTTCTACTGGAGATTTGAGTGGTTGGAATATTGGTGGTAATGTGATATTCCTTAATGGTGGGATAAGAATACTTTCAAATAATAATGGTGACCTTTCATATGCACAACAACAAGTATTAACACCCGGTAAAGAATATAAATTCACATACGATGTAATAGATATTTCTTCTACTGGTAATACAGATAATAATATGCATCTTGAAGTGGGAGGACCTGATATAGAAATACCTAATACTTTACCAACTGATGAACCTTCTACAGGAAATTCAATGACTTTTACAGCTAATCAAACAATGTTTACAATAAAAAGGGGAGGCAGCAATACAGTTGTTACCTTTGATAATATTATATTACAAGAATATGAAGACACTTATGTTACAACACCTGAATTATCAGGATGGAGTATTAGTCATTCTCCTAATACGGGTAATACAATATCTTTAAG
>Ga0209337_1001285_pt1 | contig 19234 bp, 30 predicted proteins | sample LinPmetageLP53_FD_184044 | JGI IMG/M metagenome (GOLD analysis project Ga0209337, IMG submission 184044) | Marine viral communities from the Pacific Ocean - LP-53 (SPAdes) (version 2) | ecosystem: Environmental > Aquatic > Marine > Oceanic | place: Pacific Ocean | collected 2010-02-08 | reverse complement strand
GAGGAATCGCGAAATACCTGAGTAGTTTGAAAAATTGTACTGCCATCTATTAAATATAAATTGTCGTCTTCGTCTGACCACCCAAACTCTGTACTATTAGCTTGAAGTATTCTGTATCCACTACCTGTGGCACTTGCCGAGGTATTAACCTTCCACCAAAAACTAAATGTCCAAGTCTTACGATTTGAAGCGCTTCCCGGTGTTCGAGTTAGATACGCGCTATCGGCTGCATTGAAACGGATAGACTGACTTATCTCGTAACCTCTAGAAGGGTTATCCAACCACTGTGAACCGAACATTGTCATTAGCTAAACGCTAACTGCGGAGCGCCTAGTTGAATTGAGCCAGAAGCCTTAACAAAGTACGGAACCACATCAACCGCACTTGCTGCGGTGCTAAGTGTAATGCCGCCTCCAGCGGGGCTTTCGTAGTCCGTTCCAAGGCTAAGAGTTCGAGAACCCGTTCCGTCTTGGATGAACACGAACACGCCAGCCTGACCTACTGATTCCGTGCTTGGGTTAGCCAAGGTCACGTTTCCTGTAAGAGTAAGCACAAAGTTTTGATGAGCAGAAAAATCAATCGTCACACTGCCTGTGTTGGACGTATCGGTGTCCGTCTCTGCAAGAATGATTGTGCCACCGTTAAGCTGCCCAGCGACCGTCACATTCGTGGTGCCTGTCGGAATCTCAATGACATCCGCATCGGCATCGTTCTTGATTGTGACATCGTTGGTCGAACCTTGGCCCGTAAGAATCAAGCCCTCCGCTGCGGTATAGCCCATTGCAGCGTTATCACCGGCAGAGGTGTCGCCGTCAGCGTTTACTGTAGCGGCAGTTACGTCGCCCACAATATCAACGTCAGTGCCACCAGTAGCAACGGATAAAACCGTTGCATCAGCATCGTTAACAATTGTTACGTCATTGGTCGAGCCTTGTCCCGTTAAGATAAGGCCTAGAGCAGCCGTGTAACCTATAGCTGCGTTGTCTCCGGCAGAAGTATCCCCCGCTGGTTCGACAGTACCTGTAGCAATTAAGTTACCCCCCGCCGAAACGTTGCCTACTACCGTGACATCTGTGCCTCCCGTAGGAATCTCCAAGACATCGGCGTCGGCATCGTTTTTAATAGTTACGTCATTAGTAGAGCCTTGGCCCGTCAGGATAAGGCCTTCGGCTGCGGTATAGCCAATAGCTGCATCATCTCCAGAAGCTGTGTCCGAAGTCAGGTTTACCTTTCCAAAAGAAAGGGAGTTGGCAAAAATACTCGCTACAGCAGCTCCACTGCCAGCACCGTCTGCATAAATAATGCTTGCGCCGCCATTAGGGACACTTACGTTAGCTCCGCTACCTTGCGTAAAAGTTGCGGTCTGGCCCGAACTATTAACAACAAAATACAACTTGTCTTGGTCATTGGGGCTAATTGTAATGGTGTTTGTGCCAGAAGGAGATCCCCCTAAGACAAGAACCTTATACATGCCATCTGTGAGAGAGCCATCGGTAGTAGTTAGCGTTGTAGTAGTTCCGCTCAAACTCAAGGAGACCACGCCATTGATGGCACGATCAATAATGTCCATGTTGGTATTTGTGGTGTCACCCCACGTGCCCGATTGATCTCCGGTGGCGGGTTTTTCAATTCCCAAGTTTGAAGTATAGGATGAAGTCATTACTCTGTCCTTATGCCGCTATATCCGCCCAACTTGGAGTTTGACTTGGTGATACACCACTCCAGCTTGGGCTTTGACTTGGTGCCACACCACTCCAGCTTGGGCTTTGGTCGGGAACTATTGTTCCCCATATGTTAACTCTACCAGAAGAACCCGTCGCGGACAAACCACTTACTTCGATCCTTGTCACCGTCGTTACCGTTACAGAGCCCACAGCGGCTGTTGCAGAAACGCCCGTAACGGATACATCCGCTGCCGCGCCTACGGTGACAGAACCAACCGTGCCCGTGCCCGCAACACCCGTAACCGACAACTCTGAAGCCGCCGCGACGGTAACGCTTCCTACGGCTCCTGTGCTGGAGAGACCCGTAACAGGAACATCCGAAGCCGCGTCTACGGTGACAGAAGCAACCGTGCCCGTGCCCGCAAGACCCGTAACGAGTACAACCGTCGTCTGAATTCCTTCCGCTGAAAACGGAGCTTCTGAAAACGACGACAGCCCAAACATTGTTATTCCTAAGTATTAGCTTCGATTGAATTATGAAACGGTGTGAGGTTTTCGTCGGTCCAAAAATCCCAGCCGACTACAAGTTTCAGATGCTCCACGTTTCTTGCGACAACCGTCGGATCATCTGCGTATGCATCAGGATCAGCGGCGACTGCATCGAGAAGAGTCACGCTATCCATTGCAGCCTGATAGTGCCGTGCGATTTTCTCTGGTGTTTTTACCTCAATGTCGGCCATAACTTAATTCCTTAGTTTTTTTATTACGACGGTTTTGTAGGCCACACCGGATTAACAGGATTGCTAGTATTCGCTGGTAGATCACGTAGCGCCTGACGATATGTCGTCTCTGCATCGCTCATGGTGTGATCAGAAACTCCCCACCAATCAGTAGCGGAAAGACGCCTATTGCGTTCTTCGCGCAACGCCACCCACGGCTCATTTGCTGTGAGACGCACGATCTCTGCATCGATTTCGGCGTCGGTCGGCTGATCGATGTCGGTACTGTCCCAGCGGATTGTGTCGCCGGACACCACCCACTCGGCGTTAGGAGCAAGGCTGCGAAGTGCGTCTGTTTTTGTCGCCATCTTTATGCTCCGATTTCCATCAATGTAATTATGCTGGTAGCATTCCCCGAGGCATCATTACGCTGGGCTTGTAATGTTCCCGACTGGTCGATGCGCTTAATCTGCGTCTTGTATGTAGTTGCATCAGTTGTTGATGGGCTGTCAAGAAATGGCAGGTAATGATTTGTCTGCTGATTCTCAGCATTATTAACCTGCGAAAACTCTTCGATAACAGTTGATCCTCGCAGGATTGCTACTTGGCCACCAGCAGCGCCACCAGCACTTGCCATTGACTGCGACACAAGTACCAAAACCTTGCTTCCACTTGCGCTGGGCGTGATTGCCGCCGTCAAAGTTGTGTCTGCGTATGTAGTAGATGTCGAGTTGACCTGTGTTTGTGTACTGCCCTGTACGACTTGCAAGACTTTACCGCTGGCCGCAGCCGCTTCCCAACCCGCTTCACCGCTGGCATCTACGGTGAGTACATAATCTTCTGTAGCAGTAGTGTCTTTAATAGACCAGTTAATACCGGGAATACGGAACTTAGTTACGCTGCTACCGCCTAGCGTAATCTCATCCTCGACAGAATTACTGGATGGATTTGCGTTGTAGCCTATTATAACACATTTGTTATTTGTAGCCGTTGCCTTGCCCGATCTTGGGCCGATGATAATGTTATTGCCGCCAGAGACTAAATTTTCTCCGGCCTCGTCCGACCCAATTACGATATTGTCAGCGCCAGTTGTCAGAGATTTTGCTGGGTCGGGGCCGATGACAATGTTATCTGCCCCCGTTGTAATTTCCTCACCTGCTTTGTGTCCCAAAAGTGTGTTGTTGCCACCGGTGGTGATGTCGTTTCCGGCTTTTTGGCCTACAGCAGTGTTGCCTGCAATGCCGCTGTTAAGGGACGAGAGAGCAAGCTGTCCAACGCCGGTATTCGCGCTAGTGTTGCCATTTCCGGCGTCATTGCCCAAGTAAAGCGCGTTGTTTCCAGATGTAGCTGCGTCTGACAGGCCGTTGATGGCGGTAGCTCCGCCACCACTGGCGTCGGCCCACGAAATGTCGGTGCCATCGCTGGTCAACACCTGTGTGTTGCTTCCCGGACTCAAAAGCGCCGATGCACCCGAAGCATTGCCGTATAAAATTTTGCCACGAGCGATTGCGTCAACTAGATTCAGTTCTGCGGCAGTCGAGGTCACGCCGTCTAGGATATTGAGCTCGGCAGTCGTCGAGGTTACTCCGTCAAGGATATTAAGTTCTGCGGCAGTCGAGGTCACGCCGTCTAATATGTTAAGTTCCGCGGTTGTCGAGGTTACTCCATCAAGGATATTAAGTTCGGCGGCTGTCGAGGTCACGCCGTCGAGGATATTAAGTTCGGCGGCGGTTGATGTGACGGTTGTTCCGTTGATCGATAAAGCATCTGTTTCAAGGGTGCCGTCAATGTCGGCGTTTCCAGATACGTCTAAGCTGCCAGCGTCTAGTTCGCCCGACAGGGTTACATTCCGCAGGCCCGTGTAATCTTTGTTGGCATCTAGAACGACGGCTTTACTTGCAATCGCTGTGCCTACGGCAGTAGCACCCAAGTCAAGAGCGTTGATCTCGCCAACGACGACCGTAGCTCCATCTAGGATATTGAGTTCGGCGGCTGTGCTAGTGACTGCGGTCGATCCAAGGACGAGACCCGTCATGGTCACCGTAGAATTAAAAGCTGCTGCACCAGCAGCACTGCCATCGATAGTAAGGAAGGTGGTGTCAGCACCGCCGTCAGTACCTTTTAAAATTATATCACTGTCGCTGGCCGCAGCATCAATAGTTATATTACCCGACGAAGTTGTAAGCAAAACAGCAGCATCGCCCGCAGTAATGTTGTCTGCCGCAACGCTGGATGCTGCGCCAGCAGCGGCCCATGAAATGTCGGTTCCGTCCGACGTAAGCACAGTATTAGCACCGCCCGGAGCCAGCAACGCACTCGCCCCACTGGCATTGCCGTAAATGATCTTTCCCCGTGCCACAGCATCAAGCAAATTGATTTCGCTTGCGGTCGAAGTAACGCCGTCGAGTATATTGAGTTCTGCCGTGCTGGCAGTAACACCGTCCAAAATGTTTAGTTCTGCGGCGGTCGAAGTGACGGTTGTGCTGGCAATCGACAAGGCGTCCGTTTCTAAAGTTCCGTCAACGTCAACATTCCCGGAGATATCGAGACTTGCAAAAGTACCGACTCCGGTCGTAGTGATGTTGCTCGAACCGTTGTCGATGGCTCCGAAGCCGGATGTAATGCTTCCGCTATTAAGAGCTCCGGTTGTGACGATATTGCTACTACCCGCCGCTGGCGCTGCACCAAGACTTGTGAGTGCTGCCCCTGCACTGGTGGCGTTGGTACCGCCATTAGCAATGGGCAGCGTGCCGGATACGTCGGTCGTCAGAACAATCGCGCCGCGCGTAATCTCCTGCCCACTCAACGTTAAATAATCCAGAGATCCTGCGAGGGTGACGTTCGTAGAGTTGTCTGTACCAGCAGCATCTACTCCAATCGATGTGCGTAGTGTTGCGCCACTCTCAGCAACAGGATCACCAGAACCGTCCCCAACAATCATCTGACCATCAGTAAGGACGGCCATCGGAGTAATAGCACCAGTTCCTGATCCTAAAAGTACACCCCCGTCCGTTAATGACGAGGCTCCTGTACCGCCATCTGCTACAGCAAGATCAGTAGTTAGGGTAAGTGATGCAGCAGCAATAGCACCTGTATTTACTGTTCCAGCCGCATCTGCATACACAGATTTATCTGCCGGGTAGGTAACAAAAACATCCTTTGTCCCGGCTGAAAAGTTTACAGCCGAGTCAGAGTTTGACGATTCAAGGATAGTGTCGCGGGATAGTGTTGTCCCAGACGCTGTGTACGTCCCAATACCAACTTCCCATTCATTCGCAGACTGGCTAACAATAGCATAGTAAGTTGTGTTGCCGTTCCCGACAGACGCAAATGTATCGAAACCGCTGATGGCACCGCCAAGAGTAACAGTGCCTGTACCAGTAGTTGTGGTTTGTTCCTTAACCCTGTCTTTAAGAACCAGTGCCATGAATAAGACCTAACTAAGCGATACGAATAATTGCGTTACTCGCATCAGCGGTTGGAAACTGAATGGTAAAATCCCCCGCAGTAGAGGCCTTGTCACCGCCAAACGCCAAAATAACTACCGCAGGATCTCCCGAAGCGGAATCATTAAAGATCATTGCTCCGTTTGCCGTAATGGTGGCCGACGAAAAGGTTACGTCCGAAAAATCTGTCAGCGCCGTTGTGCCACTGCTGGTCGGAGTTACGTTAGTCAATGCCGCGCCCTTGGCAGTATACCCGGTGCCGCTTACTTCGTTTGAAGTTGTGTACGCGGTAGTAGAAGCGGCCAACGATGCCGAGCTTGTGTAAAGAGCTAATCGGAAAGTATTTCCGGAGGAATTTGTAAAATTGTGTGTTGCCGTCATTAACTCTTTCTTAAACGACGTACACATTGCCTGCGTAATTGCCATCAGAGCCTCCTTATAGCTTCTGCAAGTTCAGGGTGCCCCGCCTCACACAGAGCGCTGTAAGTTGTAGTTCTATCACTTTTTATGGCCTCTCTCATATAGAAAGCTACTACCGTTTCCATATGCCGTTTGAAAGCATGAGCTTGGTCGCGAAGAGCCGGATGAGCCGTATCTGAAACAGAAATTAACTTTTCAACGCATCTTTCGGCCACCTCTTCCGGAGAAAAACCTCGGTTTTCCGTGGTTTTTACCGTTACAATAGGTTCTTCCGAAATACTTACATCAAACTTAAACATCAGATTTTATCTCGTACAATTAGACCCGTGCGATACGCATCGGTATCTTCAATGGCTTCGCCGTAGTTTTTCAACTGCCCCAAGCTGTTAACAAACTGCTGGGCGTAGTTTTGTATTACGTCGGGCTCTCCCTTCATAAAAGTGTACGCCTCTACGAGACTGCCGTACAACAAGGTGACCGGCGCGTTTTGGCTTAACCACGTTGTGCCAGAGTCTCCCTGTGTGGTTAGGCTGTCGGGGCGATACAGATAATGAATTTCCGCCGTAAAGTTGGCGTTTGGGGTTGGGGCCAAGATGAAATTGCTAACGTCAAAATAACCGTAGTATTTTGGGGTTCCCGTAGTAGACGAGTTTGGGTTGACCGACTGCACAAAATTTACGTCTTTGTACAAAAGAAACTCTTTGTTGGATCCGTTAGTAATAGACAGCGAAAACGGGGCCAAAAAGTCCGTGGGGGCCGCAAGAAATTGATTTCCAGACGTTGTCGTTCCCGTGGCGTTTTTACGAAACACCGTAAGTTGAACACTTTTGAGGATTCTCTCTTCAGTGTTTTTGATGAAGTTATTCAGATTGTTGACAAAAGTCGTTTCGTCGTTTTCTGTGTAATCCTGAATAGCTTGTTTAAGCTCAGAGTAGGTATAGGTCATGTCGTCACCACAGTCACAAAGCCAACGCTAGAGACAAGGTGCGTGTCTACACCTCGGTCGGGAAATCCGCCTCCGCCGACCGGAACATCCATAGGTTCTACGCGATCCGGTCGAGCGTTCTTCAAAGCCTGCGGGTCCGTAACGGGTGGATATGGGTATAGTTGCGGATGCTTGGGCTCGTACTCATCCTTGCCCACCAATAGCCCATTCCACTCTTTTCGCATGTCCTGATAGCGATAACGCTGACCAGAGCGGTCTGAAATAGCGTAAGAGTTTTTTCCTGTGGCAAACTTAGGCATGACGGCTACCTAAGATACTGGTAAGCGGGTTCAATAGTAAACGAGGCCCTGTCTCTGTCTTCCTGAATGGCCCGCTCCATTTCCTCCTCGTACACGGCCTTCAAAAGCTGCACACGTTGTGGAGAACGCTTAATAGCGATGTAATAGGCCAGCCCGGCTGCAAGGCAGGGGTAAAAGCGGAAGGGAACTTCCATCGTATTGGTAAACGCATCCGCGTCGTCCATACGCGTTAACGCGTCATAAAAAAGAACGTCGGTACTGTTTTCGGGAATTGGCCAGATCTTGAGGTTGGGGCTAATCTGACGATCCAAAAAGAATTGAGATGGGCGACCCTCTGTCGTTTTCGTGGGGATGTTTAGATACTCTTCCCGACTAAGACGATCCAAGGAATAGTCGGTACTGTCGCGACGAACCACAACAGATAAGATGTCAATAACATCTGTCCCAATGGTGTACTCGCCGTCGCTTTCCGTAAGCGCCTGAGACCGTTGCGCGATTGTCCACGCGTTTAGGCCCCGGTTAGCCCACTCAGCCAACAAAAGGTTAAGCGAACGCTTTGCGGTCTTGAGATCGTACCCGGTACGAACTTCAAGACCACAACGCTCAAAAGCTTCTTCGATGTAGTCCGATACATCGAGTTCAAAGTCGGTGCTCCCGGAAACCGCCATCAGCTAGTTCACTTTCTCTTTTTGACCATGCCGCCGCCGCGCATTTTCTTAACCATGCCGCCGCCGCGCATTTTCTTGACCATGCCGCCGCCGCGCATTTTCTTGACTGGTCCGCCGCGACCCAACTTGACTCTTGGTTTCATCGCCATTTTAGTCTCCTATTAAACGCCGGTATAGGCGTTCTCGTCGTTGATAAAGCTCTAAAGCGTCTGTCTCCGCCGCGCATTCATCATAGTACCCCTTTTCCTTGAGCTTGTCTGCCGATTGTTGCAGTTTCGAAAGCCTCTGGATAAAAGTAAGGGCATATTCGTCTTCTACCAAAGGATGGAAAACTCCATCATTAAATTGTTCTGATGGATCGTCGGATGGATGGAAACCCATAACCCACATATCTCTATCAATAAAAAAACCTTCCGAAATAGCGTCGTTTAGATCACTTAGGTATTGGTGGTAATCCTCGGGTTCTTTTGTAAAGGCGGTTTCCACCAACAACACTAGATCGTACCGATCTACAAACTCTGAAATTATCTTGTAAAGAGTTTGGTATCCAGACTCGTGCTTAAACAAAACAAGAACTTTGTCGTCCTCCCAACCTCTTCGCGCATAGGGGCACGGAGGAAGGTTGTTAAAGACGGCAGAAGCCCCTTCAAGAGCGTGTTTAGACCATGCTCTTATTTCCATATAAATATCTTTTTCGCGCCCGACCAAAAAATCCATTAGGCGTACCGCGTCCTTTTACGGCGCTCGTCCATTACCGCCCCGCAACCTTTGTGAAAACGAAGATCCCCCGGAGATCCGCCCTTTCGCATACGTCTTACTTTTGCAGCCTTCGTATTGGAGACAACAGTTTTTCCCTTAGATCCGCCGCTCTTTTTTTTACGCGCTGTAGCAGCCCTCTCACTTTGGCTAAGACTTTGAGCTTTGCTGCGAGGAAGGCATCTGTCAGGGTTTTTTTTATCTTTTGATGTCCCGCACTCACCCACGATGTTACCGGAGCTATCAATTCGAACCCAATCTTCATCTAACCACTCCTTTAACTTTCCCATTTAACGACCCTTCCGCTTACCGCCTTTAGATTTTTTGGCGTAATTAGGATCTTTACAATACTTGGACGCCGCTAGGTTAGCGTAGGCCGAGGGGTATGTGTCAAAAGTTCGCTTTGCCCAAGCTTTGCCTTCAGGGCAAATTGTGCCGCCCTTTTTCTTACGTACCACGCCGCCCCTACGCATCCTTACGGGCTTACAGGCTCCGGCTCCCAGTTTAACGCGACTTGTCATGCTATAAACGCCAAAACGGCCCCCACAACAGCAATTAACAAGGCTGTAAGTTGAATAGTGATGCCGCCCAAAATCATCCAGACTTTTTTGTCTAGAGAGGCTACGTCTTTTTCAAGATGAGCTATGTGATTTGTTTCTAGCCGATTGAGAATAGCCTCAATCACAGTGACTTTTTTATCTATTTCTTGAAGGTTGGGCTCGGACATCGGATCACCAAGCCTTACAAGACCAATAACGGGCGCTAAACTTATCCTTGGCTGTATCGCAGGAATGGCGAGACCTAAAATTACTACGGCGTTTTGGTTGGTTTTTTTTGATGGACATATTTGGATCGCCAAATCGAACCAGTTTGATTTCGGTGCCCTTCTTAGCCAAAACAGCGCTTTTTTTTGATTTACCGGGAGTACGCTTGGGCTTGTTAAAACCCCCAAAAGTTTCTCCGCGATAGCTAATTCGACCTGAAGGCAGACGTTTAGCGTCTTTTGTTGTAGCCATAAATTAGTACCCTGAAGTTTGAGTGGCCCGGATGCACCCACCCGAGCCACTGGTTACTTCTAGCTAAACTGTTTCCGCATATACAAAATAACGGTGTACGTATCGGCGGAAGTGTGCCCAACGGTGGTAAACTTAATATCACCGTTTTTACCGCTTCCCGCGTTATTCGTAAGACCGCCAAAAACAGTGTAATCGTGATTTCCACTTTGGTTCTCACCAAGCTCTATGCAAAACGCGTCGGTCGATGCATCCCACAATATCTGAAGCTTCATGCCTATGCACTGCCACCAGATCCGCTCAATAATAACTCCCGTGCAAGTGTCACCATCTGCACTGTTATCCAAACCAGAAACATCTACCTTAGTAACAGCGTCTTCACCCGTACCGTCGGAAACATTAGTAAATTTCATCACCGCATATTTCGGACCGTCCGAAATTGTTTGAGATGTTACTGCGTCAGCCATCGTGACCTCCTTCTAAGAAGAGGAGTTTTCTCTCCCCACTTAAACTACGCGACCTGCACGTACTCAACAATGAACGTAAAAGAGCCCGCTGTGGTTGCGTCCACCGTGTTGGTGATGTTGCAGAAGATGGTCCGTTCTGCGGACGTATATTGGGCGGAAACTGGAGCAGTGGTTGCGCTCTGCGTCGTTGCTACCAATGTAGTAGTTGTCACGTTGCCGACAACGACAGTGGTTCCACCGTCAAGGATTTCATCCGTTACAGCCGCTACGATCTGTGCGCCAGAGGTAGACGTTCCAACCTCATAACCAATATCTCCCGTTCCGATAACTGGAGCGGTGACACAGAAAATCTTGATGTCAGTGATTATGGTGTTGGCTGGCTGGGTAAATTCGCCGATTGCGGGGCTGTCACCCGCTGTAGTGTTTACGGTAACGCCCGTGGCAAAACCAACGTGCTTGACGAACTTGTCTGTGACAATACCCGTAGAGGCAACATCAAAAACCGTAGTTTCCGCGCCCGTTCCGGCGGTTACGGTAATTACTTCAAACCCGTTTTCAGAACGAACGGGACCGTTAAAAGTTGTATTAGCCATTTCGAGCTCCTGTCGTGGCTAGTGTCGGCACATTATGCGCCGTCAGAAACAAATAGATCATAACCCAAAATAAAAGGGGCGGCAATAGCCGCCCCTCTCATTGTAACAACAAAGCTGGGCTTACGCAGCGCCAGCAGTACCGAAGACCGCACGCCAATCAGAGACGCCGAAGCTGTAACGCTCACGGGCCTTGAACCGCATGTTGCCGGTATCAAAGTCACCTTCCATCGCCGTCTTAATCGGAGAGCGATTGAAGTACTTGAAGCCGTTAGGTGCATCAGTTTTGATGAAGAACGCATCCGTATCGGTAAGGTAGTGATTGACCACCGCACCTTCCGGAAGCATGCCCATCGACTTTACGGCGTTCGTGTCGTTATCTGCCGTGCCCGAACGCAGGTTCGAGTTAATGACACGCTCGGCAGTAAACTGAAGCTCTTTCGGAATGAGAAGCTTCATGCCACGAACGGCGATCTTTAGACCGCGCTCGTCAGTAAGACCAGCAATGTCAATCAGCATTTGCTCAAGCGAGGTCTCATTGAGATCCGACGCCGTTGAAAGCTGGTTGCGCTGGTTACCTGACAGACTCGGGTGAGCCGACGAGCAAAGCGCTGCGCCGTCACCAATTGGGTTACCCGTGTCAAAAGCGTTATTAAGAACAGCAGCCGCTTTAATCTGCTTGGTCTGGGACATAGAACGAGCCAGAGCCTTGGTGTAGCGAGAGGCCAGACGATCATAAAGATTGTCTTCGACAGCTTCTTCCGTAATGGAGAAAGCTAGTGCGATGGTCTCATGCTGATACCGAGCAGTGTAGGTCTCCTGCGCGTCGTCAAAGTTGATGGAAGTTCCTTCACCCTTGACCGGCGCAGTGCCGAAGCCACCGAGCATAACTTCTTCTTCGAAGGCTCTGTCCGAGGACTCCTCTTCAAAGATGTCTGCATGCTCGTTCTCGTAACGATCATATTCCAACCCGAACAATGCATTCAGGCCGGGTTCTAGTTCTTTTGCAAGCTGTGCGCGAGAAATAGCCATTTATTTACCCTCCTAAATGCCAGTCGAGTCAGCGGTGGTTTGAGAATCAAACCGTCGCGTACCCGCATTGAAGTGAGCGTTCAAACGAACAATCAGCGGAATACCCGCAGCCGCGTAGTCATTATTGGCTTCGTCATCAACAATGCCAACAATTCGCAGTGGCAGAGTAGCCGTGGTTGCAATCGTAGAAACACCCAAAGCGCTGTTGGACGACCCTGTATTTGTACTACCCGTGCGGGCAGACGTACCGAGCGAAGCATTAGCGAAAACAGCCGCTAGCGCAGTTGCGCGATCTGTCAGGGTTGCATCAGAAGCAACTTTGAAAAGCTGGTTTGGGTTGTCAGCAACAAACGCTTTCACCGGGAAATTGGTGTCAACGCTTACGCTGCCCGAACCGGGCCAATAGTTGATAAAGACCGGCTTTTTTGAAACCGAGTCTTGATATTCAACGCCCATCAGGACACCAAGTGCTTGTGTAGTACCGCCGGACGTAGCTCCGGCCTGATCAATCACGCCCGCTGCAAGCGGAACGCAAATCGAGTACTGAAAAATCGCATTGGTGTTGTTAGAGGCAATTTCGTACTGGGTTACACCAGTCGAGTTAGCGCCACTACCAACAAGCCCGATAGGACGAAGACCGTAGGCAGTTTCTTGGTTTGCCATAGTGGGATTCTCCTAAAGGAGCGGTCACGTTTTATTTCGTGAGCCGCCGAAGGTTACACGAGATTGACGATCAGGTTTGCTAATCGTCATCGAGGAATGTGCGTTCTCGCGCATCATATCAGAATCAACAGCTTGCATTTGATCAGCGTTGCGCTGGCGGAAATAATCGTTCCGTTCTGCAATTGTCTCAACTGGCATACGGGCAAGAAGCAAACCACCCACACCAAACACACCTTCATATTTACCCGATTCGACTACCGGAGCTTCAAAGTCCGGGTATTCATCCTGACGTACAAGTTCCCAGCCTTCACGGAGTTTGGCACTGATGTTCTTTCGATCATCAAAACCACGAGTCTCCGCTCGGATCCATCGATGCTTGTAACCGTCCGGGGCGGGCGGTGCGTCCAACATGGACGGAGGAGCCCACGGCTTACGCCTTTCCGTAGAACTCCGAGTCTGTTGCGTGCGGGACTTCCGCTTTTCTTGTGACGTATCAACTTCGTTGTTTTCAACATCTGACATAGCTTAATCCTTCACGTATTTCGCGTATTCTTCAATCGGCACACCCAGTTTTTTCGCTATTGCGACTTGGCTAGGGGTGAGTCTAACCTTTTTCCCACTACTGCGCCCAGAACTTCCGCGGGATACTGAAGCAACCGTCTGTGCGGGCCGTTTGCTTCCACCGTTAGATTTAAGTTTATGGGGAAACTCATTTCCCATACGCTTGTCTAACTCAGTATAGTAATCATCGCTTGTTGGGTCAAACCCATCTTGTTCCACTAATTTCTTGTGGATTCCGAAGGCGGCGTAAGTCATCGCCTCATCCTGACCAAACCAAGAGTTTCGCGAGGCCCATTGTTCGGCCTGCGGATCAGGGCGTTTTGGCGGCTGTTGCGGCTGTTGCGGCTGTTGCGGCTGTTGCGCCGCCATCTGCGCCTGCTGTTCCGCCTGCTGACGCACCCGATCCTGCTGCATCTTGGCCTGTTGGGCGCGGTCGTTTTCTAAAGCCAACGACGTAAGCTTGCGCTGCGACTCAATAACACCGTTCGTATCGCCAAGATCAATGGCGCGGGCCAGCTCTTGCTCGGCAGTTGCGACCTGCGTCTCAACTCGGCTGCTGTATTCATTGACGTAATTGTTGTCCAGAGCATCCATGCGCTGGCGAAGCTGCTCCGCTTCGCCCTGCACCTGACGAGCATAGTTAATCGCTTCTTCACGCTCGCGCTCGGCGGATCGCATTTTTTTAGTCAATCGATCAATACGCTTCTGAACCGCGCTTTCTGCCTTTTCAAAACGGTCGTCCGACTCGTCCAACTCTTCCGAATCGGCAGCCAGCGGGGCTTCTGGAGCTTCTTGCTCCTCTACCTCTACCTCTACCTCGATATCCGCGTCTTCCGGCGCGTCATCATTTTCAATCACATTTTCATCGGTCATTTTGCTCTCCTAGAAATGAAGAATATCTTCGGGCTCAAGGATCTTGGCCAGAATTTCGTCATCATTTAGAAGACGAACCTCACCACCGTCGATCCTGAACCGGGAACCCGCATACCGGGCAAACATTACCCAGTCTTTTTCCTCGCACCATGCTCCGGTGGAGAATTTTTCCGGGTCTTTGTACGCAAGGGGGCCAACCTTCAAGACGTAGCCGACCTGTGTGGAAACACTTTGTTCCTCAACGGCTTGGTCTGGGAGGATAACGCCGCCCTCTGTCTTGCCCTTACCCCGATAGGGAAGGATCAAAATACGCCAACCCGTGGGGGTCGGCAGGCGTTCTAGGAGGGGTTTCCCGATAGCTTCGGGGTCCAGTACCTTCTCTTTACGATTTTTGTAAATAGAAGAAAGACCTTTTACACCGGTTTTTGCGGCTTCAAGGTCCATTTTTTGGGCTTTAGTCAATACTTCGCTCCTGTTTGTCTAGCAGGCTCTTGAGTTCCTGTTCCACGTGATTAAGGGCCTCTAAGTTGCCCATGAGCTCACGATAATGCTCCATGTCCTTCACGTTGTTAAATTGAAGGATATCAAGGATATTTTCTCTCCGTTCCCGAATAATCCGAAAAGTCGCTTCCGCGAAGAAAATTTCGTCCATGAAGTTACCGCATCTCTTCTGATATGCTCACATGGTCTCCTAGCATGTCAGATACATCTTGTCACTAAGTATTTAGTTTTATTTAAGCGAGAGCTCTTATCCTGCTAACGAGACGCTCGGCTCGGTTCGTAACCTGCTTGTACCAGCGGCTGTCCACCATCTCGTCCGCTGCACGGTTCCAATTTCTCGCATCTACGCCCGCTTTCATGCTTTTAAATTTGGACAAGCGCGGACGGCCCATGTTGAACATCATGTTGGCTATGACCAATTGCGCTTCGTCAGGGAGTTTTGCAAAGTCCGGATACAAGATTTCACAGTCGTACAGCGTAGTTTGTACATCTTCTGTAAAGCATTGGTTTACACGTTCTTTGCTGACAGGCGTTCCCACAGGGTGGCCGTGCTCCAAATCAGAAGAGCGGACAAGATGGCCAAGACCAAACGTGGGAAGAGACAAATGATCCAGATAAATTTCATGTACAACACCTTCGTCCCTAGCCAACTCTTCACGGAGCTTTTTTACTAGTTCGGGAGACATTATTTACTTACCTGTTTGATCTTTTCTACGGTTCTGAGGCCCCCCAACCCGAGAATTCCCATCAAAACAGGCATCATCTCGCTCATGTCCAGCGTCGGCAACTCGATAAGATGACCTGTTTGCGCGAGAACAAATGAGGCAAGCGGAAATATGAGGAAATTAAGGCACATCGCAGCGCCGCACGTCCATCCGATCATAGGACGCCACCCGCTAACAAACACAGAACGATGCGCCGCTTCAGTTTTGTTTACGTCTAACTGGGCGAGGTCGATCTTTGCCAAGTGAAGTGTAAGCTGCGCCTCGATCTCGCGCTCGGCAGCGGCCCGCTTCTCTTTGTCTTCAGGTAAAAACCTCCCAGCCACCTCCATTACTGAGGGCAGGATCGCACCGATTAAACCAATCATGTTGCTTTCCTTTCGTTAGACACAGGCGGATGAACACCGTTATGAATCTTATGTATCCGCTCTGATTCAGATTTGAGATAAGAGATATCAGCCAGAATGCTCGCTACTTGCATGTGATCCCGGCGCAAGTTTTCAGGGCTGTTCAGTTTGGCAAGAATATCAAGTCGCTGCTTTACAACAGCCTCGCCGTTTTCCAAATAATCAATGCGTTGGTCGATATTCCGCAAGCGGGACTCAATGTCATTCAAGGTTTCCAGAATAACCTTAATCTGAATTTTACCAACGGCGGCGGCTCCCGCAACGCTAAAAAGAATGCCGCCAAGAGTTACAATCAGCCTTATGTCGATAGCGCCGTCCATAAGGCCCCCTTAGACTAAAATACGCCCTTGAAATACTGGGGACGAACAATAGAGCATTTACCGCCCCATAAAACTTTTGCCCGTGCGGGCCGCACCAGCGCCACGCATAGTCATTTTGCGAGGAGTGTCGCCCGCCATTGGAGCGGGTGCGGTTTTACCGTACGGGATACGGCCTTGACCCTTAATGTCGGCGTACTCGACCGCCTTGGGAGCCGGACCCGGCGTGTTTGTCACAATCTTTACGCGTGGTTTCATGGCCATAATAGTCTCCTAATGTTACTGGTCTCGTTTAAGAATTTCGCGCTGCATAGCGGAGTCGATACGGGCCGCCGCAACTTTTTCCTGACTTGCCAGCCGCTGCTGGAATTGCTGAGACCGCGTCTGCTGGTTCTGCGCGTCGAGATTGAGCTTGGCCATATCCACCTGCGCGTCTGACTGCTCGGCCTGTGCCTTGATCTGAAGCTCCTGCTGTTTAAGCTGAACCAGAGGATCAGGCTGATCGGACCCTGATACCTGACGACTAAGCTGCTGCACCTGTTGCATGCCCTGCGCCACGTACTGTGCAACCAAGGCTTCCATCTGAAGCATCTGCTCTTCATCCAAAGGCTGACCCTGTTGCGACTGAGACTGCTGAATAAACGCAACAATCGCCTGTTCCCGCGCACCAATTTGCACATGTTCCATGACGTGTTTCTGCAACGTCGTTGCAATCACAGGATTAGCCGCAACCATTGGACCGCTGGCAAACACCAAATGCGCCATGATGTGCGCCTGATGGTCCTGCCCCTCAAAGGCGTGAAGCTGCATCATGTCCAGCGCATCAATGTTTTCCTGCGCGGGATCCTTGGGCTCCGGCTCATCGACCGGAGTACGCTTCATAAGTCGGTCCGCATCTCGAACGCCCAGCGCGTCGTACATGTCCCGGAACACTTCGTTCATGTTGTGCAGTTCAGGAGCCGCAGAAGCTAGCTGTAGCTTGGTCTGGGCCAGCGCAATGCGCTGTGCCTGAGAAAATACATTCGGATCGGAAACCGGAATTACGTCCACGCGGTCGTCAAAGTCTTCCGACTTGACGCTCGAATCCGAGCCCTCAATGCTGTACGGGTACTCGTCCGGCAGGCTCTCCGACATCACCCGTGCCAGCATCTTGAACTCCAAGCGCATAGCGTAATGCAGACGCTTGTGAACTGCCGACATGACCCGCGAGCCCTGCTCCAGCAATGCAATGGTCGTACCGACCGGAGCCTGCTGGTTGCCGTCCCCAACTTTCATATCGGTGATGGTCGCAAAGCGACGACCCGCATCCACAACGAAACCGAGCAGGCTGAACAGCGTTTGGTCAGCGCCCTTAAACGGCAGCAGCATCAGGCTGTCACGAATAGCCCCTCCCGGTGCGTCAACATCCCTGAACTCACCCGGCTGAAGCGGATCGTCGTCGTCGCGAATCCGCAAACCACGAGCTTTGAAGCCCGCCGGAAGGTTTGACAGGGTTCCGGCGTCGATAAGCTGCCTCAGTGCTGCTGTGGCGGTCCGTGACAGCCCGCCAATCGTGTGAATAAGCCCCAAACCGTAAAATCCAAAGCCCGGAAGGAACTTATAATGGACAAAATACTGAATTTTCTTCTTTAGTTCGTCTTCTTCGCGGTAATTCCGGCGAACTGACAGAATTTGGCCATTATCAAGCGAGATTGTGACGATATAAGGCACCTTAATGCCCGTTTCCTCGCCATCTTCGTCAACTTCTTCGTACCCCTCAAGGTCCAAATCAGCATGACACTCCAAAAGGGTACAGTCGTAGTCAATTTGAGAGGGCGAAAACCCGTCAATGCGGTTAATTTCGTCCTGAACCCCGTTATTTTCGTCCTGTCCGGGGTGAACCGGGATGTCCAGATAAAAACCAGACACCTGACGCTTCCGCAAATCGTTCAACGACATGCGAATAACCTGTGTAATGTTGGGACAAGTCTCCAAATCAGCCGTTTCATACGGCACAATCAGGTTTTCAGCCGGTACAAACTTGCTTACCGCCCGATCCAACGTCTCGTCAAAGTAAACCTTTTTGAATGTACTACCCGCCAGAGGTAGATAGAACAGCATCTGGTCTAACTCTGGTGTGTATTCCTCCATCACATTCGTGATGTAGTAGTTCATAAAGTTACAAACGCGCTGCGACTGCTGGTTCTTGGCCGTGGTATCCGCGCCCATAACCACTGTACGCACCGGACCACCCGCGGGCAAAAGCTCGTTAAACGCCTGCGCCTGAAACTGGGTCGCAGCCTCGGCCAAAAGCGGATGTGTCACGCCCGACGCGCCACGGAACGGCTCACTGCGTTCCTCGTAATTAAATCCGAGAAGGTCCAGACCTTTGGAATACGCATCCTCCCAGTCCTGACGGCTGGCCCGGTTGGCGTCATACTCGCCCAAAAGCTCACCGGCGATGCGACCAAGCTCGCGGTCCGGGATTTCCTCGGCCAAATTCACGTAAAAATCGTCGCTATCACCCCGCTGATCGTCCGGATCAAAGTCAACCATGACCGACCCGTCTTCTTCCAGCTCAATTTCAACGGAAGAGTCGCCTTCAAACGGAAGAACATTTTCTTCGTATTGAGAACCCGGAAGCTCTATTTCAATTTCCGCACGCAGATCCTCCTCATCCAACTGAGAAGGTACGTTGCGATCCATTAAACCGCCATTGGGCTCTGAAGCCATCAGGTTTCTCCTGCGTCAGTAATGCGCTCTTATATCATAAACTATTATGAACTTCAGGCAACTTTACATTATTGCCCATCTCAAGAATTTCGCCCAGCAAATGAGGAGCCGTGCAATACCCCCGATTAGGATCCATCATAATCACCGTGTATGTCTTTTTGCCCGCATAAAACAAATAAGGCACCCCCATATTGGAAATGCCCGAAAACAAAAAAACCTCCTCGTACTCTACCATCTGCTTCTCGACTTTTTCTAAGTTCGGCTCGCAAAACGTTTGAGCATAAGAGCCGTGGGCCGTGAAACACGGCACAAGGAACACCAGTAAGGCAATAAGCTTCTTCATCATCGTTGGCTCCATCAAGAGCCGTGGGCCGCTATCTACGTAACACTCTCCTCAGTCCGCGGATCACGGAACTATATTCATTAGAAAGGAATTTTGACGCCCGCCCGGAAAGGAC
>Ga0209337_1001284_pt1 | contig 19237 bp, 20 predicted proteins | sample LinPmetageLP53_FD_184044 | JGI IMG/M metagenome (GOLD analysis project Ga0209337, IMG submission 184044) | Marine viral communities from the Pacific Ocean - LP-53 (SPAdes) (version 2) | ecosystem: Environmental > Aquatic > Marine > Oceanic | place: Pacific Ocean | collected 2010-02-08 | reverse complement strand
TCGCGATAGCTATTCGGGTTATCCAAACATTTCCAAAAATCAATTTCTGGCACGTTCTCGCCACGCTCAATAAGTGCATCACGGTAATGCTCTGCCAGCATTTCGTTCATGCGGCTTTTAGTGTGCCCAATGCAAGCAGTTGTCGCTATTGCATTTGCTAACCATTGATGCAGAGTTTCGCTTGATGCCCCATCAATATTTTCTTTTAACCAGTCGTACATTTGTTTAGTTCCTTTTTGCTAGTGTGATGATTATTCGATTATTAGTGGCGCGTATAGGCAACCAATGCCAACGCCGCCTAATAGAGTTGCGATATAGATACCGTTTGGAAAGCCAGTTGCAACCTCAAGAACAGATGCAGCGATGAAAACTATTGCGAGTAACATAAAAATAATTGTGTCAGTCATAACTAAGCCCCCAACGCTGTTAAAAGCATTTCATACTTAACAAGCGTATGCTTGTAGCCCTTAGCCTTGCAATTATCAGCCTTAGCTTGAATAACAGCAATCAAGCCCTTTGATGCCAGATCTTTATTAGTTGCAACAATCCAAGCACCAATAACGCCTTTTAGTTTTACGGTAGTTATTGAGCTTGATTGTTTGATGATAAGAGTTGGTTTTGTCATTTGCTTAGTCCCTTTGTTTGCTAGTGTTAAATCCTATATATGGACCGTTGGTCTACATTGCAAGCATAAAATGCAAAATAAATGAAATTAATTTAATCAGGCTGTAACAGCGTATATATATAAGTATAGCCCAACAGTCTTATTTACTGTCTACATTATGTATGGTATAAAGTATTGAATGCATAGCAAGCAAAGCACAAAGCAACGCAATGTTGCATGGCATCCAGCTATTGAATTGTATTGAATGAATGAGGATTTACATTTCATTTCACACACAACACAGACAAAGCTTGCGCGGCAATGCAAGGCAAGCTGCAATGCTGGCAAATGCAAGGCCAGAGGGGGCTTCCTGGAAATGCGATGCCCCCGACAGCCGCAGCCGTGCTTTATATATGTTAAATAGTACATACCAACACACAGCCAGCGAGGTGTTATGGCAAAGCTAACAAAGACAAAGCAGACTGAGGTAGAGCAGCTAGTGACAGATGGTCATAGCATAGTGAGTGCTTGTTCATTAGCTAAAGTAAACCGTTCTATGCTTTACAAGCTGATGAAGGATGACGGTGATTTTGAGGCTGTTATTCGTACAGCGCAGCGACAGAGTGCCGAGAAGTCTTTAGAGGAACTGGATGAGTTATACAGTGATGCGCTTCACAAGCGTAAGGACTATGATCCTAATGTCTTGCGTGATTATGCTACTCATGTAAGGTGGAAGGCATCTAAGATTATATCTGACCGCTATGGAGAGGCTAAGACTAGAACTGGTGTAGAGGTTAGTGACGGTACGGTTCGTATAGTTTGGGAGACAGCGGAGCCTAATGCAAGTTAAGATACCTTATAAGCCAAGGCTGTTACAGGCAGAAATGCACCAGAACGTGAGGAGATGGAACGTACTGGTGATGCACAGACGGTTTGGCAAGACAGTGTGGGCAGTTAATCATTTAATTAAACACGCTCTTACTTGTGAGCTTCCTAGACCGAGGGTTGCGTTTGTAGCTCCTACCTTTACTCAAGCTAAGAGAATAGCTTGGGATTATGTTAAATTTTATGCTGGTGTTATTCCAGGTGTTAGCTTTAACGAGACAGAGTTGCGGGTGGACTTCCCTAATGGCTCACGTTTAATGCTTTTGTCTGCTGAAAATCCAGATAGCTTGCGCGGTATTTACCTTGATCTATGCGTCTTTGATGAGTTTGGTATGCAAAATCCGAGGGTATGGGGGGAGGTTGTTAGACCAGCCCTATCCGACAGAGAGGGTGCGGCTGTATTTCTAGGTACACCAGCAGGGCATAATCATTTTTTTGATTTATTGCAAACAGCACAGGATCAAACAGAAGAAGGCTCTGACCAGTGGTACTGGAAAGTTGCCAAAGCAAGTGAGACAGGGCTTGTAAAAGACTTAGAATTGCAAGCAGCCCAATCTCAAATGACACCAGAGCAATACGAGCAAGAATACGAATGTTCGTTTACTGCCGCTATTATAGGGGCTTATTATGGAAAGTTGCTATCTGATGCTGATGATGATGGAAGGATCACAAGGGTTCCATATGATCCCGCTTATCCTGTGCATACCGCTTGGGATTTGGGTATAAACGATTCGACAGCAATCTGGTTTGCACAAATATTTAGAAGTGGAGCGATCAATGTTATTGACTACTATGAAAGCAGCGGTGTTGGGTTGGATCACTACGCTGAAATCCTACGTCAAAAAGATTACTACTGGGGAGATCACCTCGCCCCCCACGACATCGAAGTCAGGGAACTCGGTTCGGGTAAAAGCCGCCTCGAAACGGCGTTCAGCCTCGGCATCAAATTCAAAGTCATCCCGAAAATGAAAGTGGCTGACGGTATCAACGCAGCAAGAATGATGATACCTAAATGCCAATTCGATAAGGATAACTGCAACCAAGGCATTGAAATGCTTAGACAATATAGGCAGGAGTGGGATGACAAAAGAAAATCTTTCAGAGATCATCCGAGGCATGACTACACTTCTCATGCTGCGGATGCGTTTAGGTATCTGGCTGTTGGCATGGAGAATAGACAAGCTCTGGTTCGTCCACCGCAACAAATTGCCGTCAATGAGTACAATCCGTTTTCGTTATGACCCCAGAAAACGAGGACATAAGTGACGTTTTATATTTAATGAGTAGAAGTAATTTTCATAATTGGTTTAGCAAAAAAGAAATAGAACGATATGTAACACCTGCTTTACAAGCTAATCAGTACCTTATGGTAAGAGACAAACAACAGCTTCCTATTTTTTATGCGTCTTGGGGGTTTCCGAATTACAATCAAGTAAGTGAGTATGTTCAAACTTTAGAATTTATGCCAGAGGGGTTTGTAGGCGGGGGGGATGTACCTTGGTTAATTGACTTTATAGCAGAGGGCGGTAAGAGTAATGTTGCAATGGGTTTTCGTAAAGTAAAAAATGTGTTATCAAGTAAAGGATACAATCAATTTTTTGGTTTAAGAGTTGAAACACAGCGTTTAGGTTTTCATCAGTGGGGAAATAATAATGGGCAGTGTAATAAGAACATTTAAAAAGACCGCCAGAGCTTTGACTAAAAATGCTGGAAACATAATTGAAGCTACTATTGAAAAGCCAACAAAAAAAATAGGCAAGGAACTTTTTGATACTGTGGCGGGGACAACTGATGAAGAGCGTAGAGCTATGCTTGGAGAGATGCCCGATTTAGAAATTACGCCAGAAGTAACGCCAGAAATTATCCCTGATGATGTTACGGTTCTTGGGCGTGGCAGAAAACGCATTAAGCGTGCTGGGCAAGCTGGGACAATAATGGAAGAGTACGGTACTTTATCAGCAAAGCCAATTAAGAAGGCAGTAGAGAAAGCATAGTTATGTCATTTTTAAAGCCAAAAGTTTACACACCACCACCACCACCAGTGCCAGAGCCTATAGCTAAACCTGATTTTGAAAAAGCTGCCGCATTGTCTGATGAAGCTGTGTCAAATGAAAGAAAGAAACGCAAAGGGGCTGGGTCAACAGTTGTTGGCGGCGGGATTACTGGTGATGAAACTGAAACAGGTACGTCTAGTTCGCCTACATTATTGGGGTAAGTAATGGATAACACAAAATCTATAGTTAGTCGTTTTGAGTATTTAGAAAGCCAGAGAGCTAATTGGGATAGCCATTACCAAGAACTTGCTGACTATATGCTTCCCCGCAAAGCAGATATTGTACGCAAACGCGCCAGAGGCGAAAAGCGTATGGAGCTTATCTTTGATGGCACTGCATTGCAGTCTGTTGATCTACTTGCTTCATCACTGCATGGTATGCTTACAAGCGGTGCAACACCGTGGTTTCACCTAACTCTAAAGGATGATGAGCTTGGGCGTGATGAAGAAGTCCAAGCATGGCTGGAAGATACTAGCTCTCGTATGATGAGAGCCATAACAATGTCCAACTTTGAAACTGAAGTCCATGAAATGTATGTGGACTTAGTTGTTTTTGGCACAGGCTGTATGTTTGTGGAGATGGACAAGGCTAGTATGCGCTTTAGCACACGGCACATATCAGAGTTTTATGTTGCTGAAGATCAGTTTGGTATTGTTGATACTGTATTCCGTAAGTATGTGTTGCCAGCGCGACAAGCAGTGCAGCGTTTTGGTATAGAAAATGTAAGTACGTTTATCCAAAAAAGATTTGAGAAAAAGCCTGACGAAGAAGTGACTGTCCTTCATTGCGTAATGCCACGCAAAGAACGTGACCCGACTAAACAGGACAACAAAAATATGCCGTTTGCCTCTATGTACATTTGCATGGAAACAAAAATGGTTATGCAAGAAAGTGGGTTTCAGGAGTTCCCATACGTTGTTCCGCGCTTCCTCAAGGCAACTGGAGAAGTGATGGGGCGTTCCCCAGCTATGGTGGCGTTGCCAGATGTTAAGATGTTAAATCTTATGTCAAAGACCATCATACAAGCTGCGCAGAAACTAATAGATCCTCCCTTGTTAGTTCCTGATGACGGATTTCTTCTCCCTGTCCGTACCCAGCCTGGGGGGCTTAACTTCTTTAGAAGTGGCACAAGAGACACAATCACGCCACTGAACACAGGTGCAAACATTCCTATCGGTTTAAACATGGAAGAGCAGCGTAGATCAGCTATACGCTCTGCCTTCTATGTAGACCAGCTTCTAACAGGCGGTTCGCCTAATATGACAGCTACAGAGGTAGTACAACGCCAAGAGGAGCGTATGCGCGTTATAGGGCCAGTATTAGGGCGTTTGATGAACGAGATGCTACGCCCAATGATTGACCGTGTGTTTGCCTTAATGCTTCGCGCAGATATGCTTGCACCGCCACCAGAGATTTTGCAGGGGATTGATGTGGATGTTGAGTATGTATCACCACTAGCTCGCGCACAAAAATCAAGCAGCCTTAACAGCACAATGAAAGCCTTAGAGATATTGCTGCCACTAGCACAAGCGTTGCCAGTTGCAGATCACATTAATGCTGACGGCTTGGTTAATCACGTTATGGATAGCCTTGGTGTTCCTAAGAAAGTTGTAAAACCTCAGTCTGAAGTTGACGCTGCCAGAGAAGAGCAAGCAGCGCAGCAACAGGCTATGATGGAACGTCAGGAAACAACCCAAGACGTACAAGACGTAGCGCAGATAGCGCAAGCGTCTAGGATGGTAGCTAAATGAACGAACAGATAACACAACTTAAAACCATGTACACCGACATATTTGGCAGTACTGCTGGTAAGAAAGTGTTAAGTGATCTTGAGGCAAGATGTAATTGGAGAACCTCAAGCTATGTAGCTGGCGATGCCAACGCTACAGCATTTGAAGAAGGCAAACGTGCAGTCTTACTGCATATCTATAACATGATGAATGAGGAGTAATTTATGTCAGAGCAAGTTGCCGAACAGGTAGCCCAGCCAGAAGTAGCACCATCATTGTTGGAAACTCCAGCAGAGGTTGCACAAGGCGGGTCTGGTAACGGTTTCATGGAAATGATACCAGAAGATTTAAGGGAGCATCCAAGTCTTTCACCTATTAAGGATGTTGGGAATCTAGCGCGTTCTTTTGTTAATGCACAAAAACTTATTGGCGCAGACAAAATACCGTTACCTACAAATCCAACAGAAGAAGATTTAAATAATATATACAGCCGTTTAGGTAGGCCAGAAACCCCAGAGGGTTATGAGTTTGCTACTGACGGTAATGTAGTTACAAAAGAAGTTGCTACAGAATTTAGTGGAGTGGCGCACAAACTTGGTCTTTCACCACAACAAGCGGCTGGAATACTGGATTATTATAAAGGCTCTGTTGGGCAAAGCACAGAACAGATGGAGCAAATGGCTCAAGAGCAAGCAGAAAAAACAACCAATGATTTAAAACGAGAATGGGGAAACTCATTTGAAGATAAACTTTCTTCTGCAAAAGATGTTATTGAGCAATTTGCTGGGTTAGATATGCTGCAAATGCGTCTTGAGGATGGTACAAAAGTTGGCAACCACCCTGCTTTTATTAAAGCATTTGCTGCCATAGGCGATTTTAAATCCACAGTAACAAGTGAAGATACAATTAATGATGGTGCTAGAGGGTCTGTGTTTACACCAGTCCAAGCGCAAGCAGAGATTGATGCTATTATGAATGACAAGAGCCATCCTTATCATGACAGGAAAAATGTTTCAGGGCGGCAGAGGGCTATAGAACACGTTAATAGTTTGTTCACAATGGTTCATGGAAGTGAATAATAATGGAAGATGAATTATCCCCATTGGCAATTCGCTTAGAATGTCTTAGAATGGCAGTAGAGTTTGGTACGCAACGTGATGTTACTAACCCAGTTGAACTGGCTGAAAAATATCACGCTTGGGTAACGAAAGAGGGTAGCGGTGCAAACCGTCCTCAAGACAATCGGATAGACGATAGCCTGATGGTGGCTCAAAAACCTAGAAGTGTCCGTAAGGGTAGCGCATCGAAATTAGTGTAACTTAAACCGTGTGAACTTAGGAGACATAATATGTCATCAGAAATCACCACGGCATTTGTGCAACAATACTCTGCTAACGTGCAGATGTTATCACAGCAGATGGGTTCCCGTTTGCGTGATACGGTGCGGATTGAGAATATTGTTGGTAAAAATGCCTTCATAGACCAGATTGGTGTAGCGACAGCGCAGCTTCGTACATCAAGAAATGCCGACACACCTCAAATTGATACCCCACATGGGCGTAGACGTTTGTCCCTAGCTGACTACGAGTATGCTGATCTAATTGACGATCAGGATAAAGTTCGTATGTTGATTGATCCGACTTCATCTTATGCTCAAGCGGCTGCTGCTGCTATGGGTCGTGCGATGGATGACGTTATCATCTCTGCTGCAACTGGTGCTGCCTCAACAGGCGAAACTGGTTCTGGCACAGCAAACCTAGATGCAACCGCCAACTCTGTTGGTTCAGCATCATCAAACGATGGATTGACCGTTGCAAAGCTAACTGAAGCAAAACGCAAGTTAGACCTAGCTGACGTTGACCCATCTATCCCACGTTTCATTGCAGTTGGCCCAAAGCAGATTGAAGATTTGCTCGGAACAACTCAGGTAACTAGCAGCGATTTCAATACCGTAAAGGCATTGGTTTCTGGGGATGTGGACACCTTCATGGGCTTCCGCTTTGTCATGTCGAACCGCTTGGCTGTTTCTGCCACAGATGTTCGCACTTGCTTTGCTTGGGCTGAAGATGGTCTTACCTTGGGTATAGGTAAAGACATTTCCGCTAGGATTGATGAACGCGCAGACAAAGGTTATGCAACCCAAGTTTACTACTGTATGTCGATTGGATCGACACGCATGGAAGAAAACAAGGTTTGCCAAATCTTCTGTGATGAAACCCCAGACTAATAGGAGCTAGAGATGACTACTAAAAATTCTGACTTGGTAGCAAATCTTGAGGCTTCCCCTCAAGTTGCTAATAAAGCCCAAGAGCTACAAGGTGTACTCCGAATAGCTCAAGGGAATGTTGCTTTGGCGGCTGGTGATAGCACTGACGATGATATCGTTATGCTCGCACCGATTCCAAGCAATGCATCCATTGTATCTTTGCAAGTAGGCGCAGATGGTTTGGGTGGAAGCTGCACATACAATGTCGGTATCTACACTGATGCTGGTGCTGTAAAAGACGAAGATTTCTTTGCTACTTCTGTTGCCGATGGTGCAGCATTAGCAGAGCTTCGTTATGAAGCAGCTAACCTTAACACCACTGGACAGCAGCTATACACAATGGCTGGTGACAGCACTGATCCAGGCGGGTTCTACTACATTGCCGCAACTTTCAATGCGACAGGTGGAACTGGTGGTGATATGGCTTTCATCATTGAGTATGTTGTAAACTAGACAAGTTAGAAGGGGCGGTACACCTCGCTGCCCCTTCTCCCCTTTAGGAGTTTGCTATGTCCTCAGTGGTTGACATTTGTAATGAAGCTATGGATTTGTTGGGTGCGGCAACGATTACGTCACTAACCGAGAACTCCAAAGAAGCTAGGCTTTGTAATAGAAAATTTGAACTTACAAGGGATGCGGTTCTACGCGCACATCCTTGGAACGCTGCTATAGCAAGAGCAGAACTGGCGGCTAACAGTGTTGGCCCTGCCTTTGGTTTTACCCATCAATTTCAATTACCCGCTGACCCTTACTGTTTGAGGGTTCTTTCTTATTGGAACACTAACGTAAACAATGATCTTGCTGCGTATGATAGCAACAGAATGTTTAAGATAGAAGGGCGTAAAATTTTAAGCAACGATGATGCTTGCAAAATTATTTATATATCTAGGCTAGAAGATACAGAGGATTATGATGCTTTGTTGTCTAATGCCATAGCCCACAGGCTTGCGGCTGATACAGCTTATGCAATTACTGGTAGCAACTCTGTAGCACAACAAATGTTCAGCCTTTATGAATCAAGACTAAAAGAAGCAAAGGGTGTGGATTCTATGGAAGGCTACCCAGAACAGCCAGTAGCGGATTACTTTATCGACATAAGGTATTAACATATGGCTCGCGTATCCAGTATCCTAACAAACTTCCGCGCTGGTGCTATATCGCCACGGCTTGAAGGTAGGATTGATTTAGAAAAATATAACCAATCTGTTAAGACATTGCAGAATATGGTTGTGTTTCCTCAAGGCGGGATAGCTAGGCGGCCTGGAACTAACTACGCTGGCACTACAAAAGACGGTGGCACAGCAAGGCTAATTGACTTCGAGTTTAGTGATGAGCAAGCGTATGTGCTTGAGTTTGGTTTAAATTACATTCGCATCTACAAAGATGGTGGCATTGTAACTGAGGCCACAAAGGCAATCACAGCAATTACTGCCGCTAACCCTGCTGTTGTAACATCTAATGGGCATGGATACAGCAACGGTGATCGCGTTATGATTAGCGGTGTTGTTGGCATGACACAGGTAAATAACCGCGAGTTTACTGTAGCTGGCACAGCAACAAATACATTTCAGTTAAGCGGTGTAAACAGTTCTGCATTTACAGCTTATGACAGTAGTGGCACTGCTGGTAAGATTGTAGAGGTAACAACTACATATACAGCAGCGCAAGTGTTTGAAATAAACTATACTCAATCTGCTGATATTATTTATTTAGCACACAAAAGCCACGAACCAGCAAAGCTAACAAGAACATCAGCCCATGCTGGTTGGAGTTTGTCAGATATAGACTTTGTTGATGGCCCATACTTAGATGAGAATATTACCGACATATCCATATATTCTTCCGCTAACACAGGAAGCGTAACACTTACGGCATCTGCCAGTTTGTTTGTGGCTGCTGATGTAGGGCGGTTAATAAGGTTGCGAGAAGTTATAGAAGTGCAACATGATTTATGGGTTGCAAGCTCAAATTATGACCAGAATGATTTAGTTAGATTTGGTAATAATGTTTACAAAAAGACAGACAGCGGTACAGATGCCTCTGGGCTAACCCCACCAGTTCACCTGTCTGGTTCTGAAACATACGGTGCTATTACTTGGGCTTATCAACATAGTGGCTCTGGATACTTAAAAATAACAGCTTTTAGTAGCGCAACTGCGGTTACAGCATTGTTTAAGAATGACGCTGGTGTTTTGCCAGCAAGCGTTGTTAGTAGCAGCAATACCACAACCCGTTGGTCATTGGGTGCTTTTGGCGGCACACAAGGCCAGCCAAGGGCTGTTGGCTTCTACGAGCAGCGTTTGTACTTCGCTGGCACGACAGGCCAGCCACAGACAATATTTGGGAGTGTTTCTGCTGACTTTGAAAACCATACTCCAGGCACCATAGATGATAGTGCAGTAAACTTTACGATTGCATCTGACAAAGTAAACGTAATCAAACATCTTCTGCCAGCAAGATTTCTGCAAATTCTTACAACTAGCGCAGAGTTTACGCTATCTGGTGGTTCTGGAACTACTCCAGTATCGCCAACTAACGTTAATGTGTTGCGTGAAACTACGTTTGGCACATCAGATGTAAGACCATTAAGGGCTGGCAACAGCACAATTCTTATTCAAAAAGGCCAAGAAAAAGTAAAAGAGATTACATTTGATCTGGATACTGACGGATTACTAGGGATTGATCTGAGTATTTTAGCAGACCATTTACCTCGCGGTGGCCTGACTGACATGGTTTGGCAGCAAGAGCCAGAGCTAGTTCTTTGGTTTGTTCACGCTGATGGCAGACTTATAGGGCTAACTTATGACCGCGCTAACGGTGCTATCGGGTGGCATGAACATCCTCTGGGCGGCAAGTTTGGCGAGGCCACTGTAACTGTTGCTGATTATGCAAATATAGCAGTTGGATCAACGATTACTCTTACCAAGAGTGATGGTACTTCAGTCACCTTTACAAGTGAAGCTGCTGGTGGCTCTGCCCCAACGGATACATCTTTAGGTTGGAGGCCAAACGAAAGCAACAACACAACGGCTGACAACATCTTTACCCGCATCAATGCTCATGCAGATTTTACTGTGGCTAATCCAGCGGCAGCGGTTGTTACAATCAAAGAGACAGCCCCAGAAAATCAGGGGTTTTTGACCGTTGCAACGTCAGATAGCACAAGGCTTGCCGCCACAAGTGAGGGCAGGGCTGTAGCAGAAAGCCTGACATCTATACCTAGTGGCTCTGAGGATCAGATATATTTATCTGTAAAGCGTACAATAGATGGGGCAACTACAAGGCAGATTAGCTTTATTAAATCGTTTTACTTTAATGATGATATTACTGACGCTTTCTTTGTGGATAATGGGCTAACTTACAACAGCACAGCTACAACAACCATAACAGGTATCAATCACCTAGAAGGCCAGACATTAGCGGTTCTGGCTGATGGCTCTGCTCATGCTGATAAGATTGTATCAGGCGGCACAGTAACACTGGATCGCAGCGCATCTAAAGTGCATCTAGGCCACGGTTATACATCCTTTGTGGAAACCCTACGGCTAGAAGCTGGTGCAGATGATGGTATTGCACAAGGCAAGATCAAACGTATTCATGGCGTAACTGCTAGGTTTAACAACACTGTTGGCGCAGAGATAGGGCCATCTACAGCAAACCTAGACAGAGTACCTTTCCGCGACAGTAGTATGTCTATGAACGAAGCTGTGCCTATGTTTAATGGAGATAAAGAAGTATCGTTTCCATCTGGGTATGACAACGATGCACAAATTGTGATACAACAAACACAGCCATTACCAATGTCGGTACTGGCAATTATGAGAAGGTCTAATACTTTTGACGCTTAATATTGTGCCATTCAAAAAGGAACACATTGAGCAAATTGAAACCCGTTACCATTTTCCAGATGCGGCAAAGGTAGCATTTACAAGTGATAGTTCTATGGTGGCTTACACAGGTATGATGGATAACAAGATATTCGCTTTAGGTGGCGTGTATCAGTTATGGCAGGGCGTGGCTGAAGCGTTCTTTATTATGTCATCATATGCCTATGATAAACCACTAACGGCAGCTAAATACTCACGCGCTATGTTAGATCACATACAAGAAGAAAACAATTACAATAGATTACAAGCTAGTGTCAGTTGCAATGACGATGAGGCTGTGCGCTTTATAGGTTGGTTGGGTTTTGAAAATGAGGGGCTAATGAGAAAGTTTGGGCTAGATGGCACTGACTACTATCGTTATGCGAGGGTGCAGTAATGAGCGAAGCGGCAGCAGCAGGGGGCGTTCTTGGTGGCGTAATGAATTTTAAAGGCCAACAAGCTCAAGCAAAACAAGTGCAGAAGATTGCTGAATATAATGCCAAGGTTGCTGAAAATGAAAAGATTGTCCTTGCTGAAGTTAAAGCGGATCAAGAAGTAAGTCTGCGTAAAGAGTCTGAGCGTTTGGTTGGCACACAAAGATTGATGACCGCTGCCTCTGGGGTGCAAATGACAGGCAGCCCAATGACGGCTGCGGCTGACACATTTTTTGCCACTCAAATGGATGCTTTGAATATCCAACAGGCAAGCTCAAGAGAACAAGCTATGAAAACAGAGCAAGCAGCAATGACAAGGCTTGAAGGAAAAGCAAAGGCTTCTGGTTTGAAGTATCAATCATACGCAAGCTTAGTAAATAGCGGCTCTAAAGCTGCAACTTTGATGGGATAAGATATGCCAAAAATACCTCTATATAATCAAGGGCTAGGCCAGACAGTAACGACAAAGCCAATACAAGGTGTTCGTGCTAATGAAGGTGCATTTACTGCTTCTCAAAAAGGTTTTTCTGCCTTTGGCGGTGCTATAGAGGACGCTGCTTTTAAATTTGGCATGGAAGAAAAGAAAGCTGAAACTGATCGTTATAGAAACAAGGTTAACACTGACGTTAACCAAGAGATGAACAATTTTACCATGAACTCTGAGGCTACAACTGTAGCTGAGTATCAGGCGTTAGCAGATAAAAAACGCATTGAACTGCGTAATAAACATCTGTCTGGGTTAGAAGGCAAGCTAACAAAAAACCAATTTCGTGATGTATCTATGCAGTTTGACAATACCTTTGCTGCAAAAGTAGCAACTGGTAGCCAGCAAGCTCACAACAAACATCAAGCTATACGGACAGAACAAGTAAACACCACTGTTGACGATACCTTATCTCAGCTTAGAAGCCTTGATCCCAGCAGCCAACTTTATCAAGATATTCAAACTGGTTTGGATGAAGGGTTTGATAGATGGGCTTCACAAGGCATTAGTCCAAAGTACAGCAAGACAACATACCGCAAAGAACTTTCTAATAGCCGTTATGTGAATGATATTAATAGTGTCAATTCTCAAGACGGAATTAACAAAATGCGAGAACAACTTGACAGGGACAAGCCCAATATGAAAGCGGCTGAGTATGCGGCTAGGAATGCTGGGATTCTTGCTAAAGAAAAAATTGTTGACGCAGAGGAAGTTAACACTGCCCATGCGTACATAATTGAAAACATTGAAGATTTTACTGACGAACAATTTGATAAAGCTATTGAAGATATTAGAAATGGGAAAACTGTTAGTTTAGAAACCGTAGCATCTATGGAAGCTGGAGAGGGAGAAAAAACTATTAGCTTCAGCACAATGAAATCCACTAATAGGGGTTCATTAATTTCAATGCTAACTCAATCAAGAAAATCAGATGAGGGCGAAACTATTAGCGCAAATCTTAACCTTCTGGATCAAAGCATACAAAACATGAGCCTTGCTGATTTAAAAAAAATGGAGAATGACACATATGAAGAAAAAAATGGAAGTTTTGTTCTTTATCCTGACATAAAAAAACGTAGCGGTAGGCAAGCTATGAGAGCTTCTATAAATGCTGAAATTAACGAAAGGGCTAAACGTGCTGTAGCAAATTCATTGGTTGTAATAGATCGTGTTAAAAGTCAAGTTATAGCTGCTGACGGTCAGGTCACTCCAGAAATGACAGCCCAAATAGGAAATGCAGCAAAAACCTTTAGATTGGCTGAAATGTATTCCGAGGCAGACGCTTTGGAATTGGAGTTTGCTGCTACAGCAGAAGCCTCAAGGCAGTTTAAAAGAATAGAATTTGCTAGTGCTGAACAAACGGCTGCGGCTTTAAAAGAAGCTGGGAAAAAAGAAAACATAGCAACACCAGAAGGCGCAAAAGTTTTTTCAATGTTAAAGAAAAGAATAATTGAAAGAGATAAATTGCAAGAAGATAATTTTGTTGGGTATTACATGAGCAAAAACACAGAAGTGGATCAGACTTCTGAAAATTTTGTTACAGACATGATTACCATGCAAACAAAAATGGGGGTTGCTCCGTCAAAAATTAGAGTAACCACTAATGCTCAACTTGATGTATTTGTTTCACAGTTTGAGGCCGCTGACCCTAAAGATAAAGGTGGTTTGATGGATGCCTTTTTAAATAAGTTTGGCACTGAAAATGAAAATAGAGTTATGCGTCATTTAATGGAAACCAACAAAATTAGTAAAGTTGATAATGTCGTAGCTGCTTATCCTAACAATGCTAATATAAATATGGTTGCTGCGACAGGTACTAAAGAAGGTCAAAAAACAATTAAAGATTTTAACAGTACTGATGATATAAAACAGATTAACGAAGCAACAGATATTATTATGCAGAATTACGGGGCAAGTAATGTTGGCAATTTTATAGATGACACTAGAGGTGGGGGAACTATAGATCGCGTCAATCATAATCTTGGTATAAAAACTATTGTTAGGGACACGGCTGCGTATATCCGCGCTTCAGCCAATGGAACCACAACCCATCAAAAAGCGGTGGAAATGGCTTATAATACCGTTATTGGGAATAACTTTGTTTTCCCCACAATAAACAAAACAGTGATAAGATTACCAAAAAATTTAAGCGGTGTTCAAAAAGACATTAAAGTAGTTTTAGAAAGCAGTCTTTCTTTAAACAGAGAGCGTTTATCCGATGCGATTGACTACCCCCCAGCCCCATCAGGGACAACACAAGAAATTGCCAATGAGCAATACTTAAATGACTTACAAGCTGAAGGCACTTGGAGAACTACACAAAGCGGAACTGGTGCTTATCTTGTTGACCAAACAGGAAATCTTGTTCCTAAAAGTGATGGAAGTGGGTTTGTAACAGTCACCTTCGATCAGGTTTTGGAATACGCTGAAGGAATCCCAGAACGCCAAAAGGGAGATGGTGGCTTTGCAAAAACTTTTAGAACAAAATACTTCGCCACTAATGGTTTCTTTTAATGGTTGATGTTTACATACCAGAGCAAAAAGACAATAAGGTTCTGCGAGAACAGTATTTTGATTATGCAAAAGCCTCAACATCAGATGTTTTAGCGGCTTCGTTTGAGGAAGGTATATACCTTAATCCATTAAATGCTTTTGGAAGATTGATGGATCAGGGTTTTGGAAAAGGTCAAGAAGGCACTAATTTTACTGTTGATGAGTGGAGCGAAAGCGAGTTTTACCGAGATGGTATAGAAGTCGGCAGTGAAGGTATAAGCACTGGCATGGCCTCATTGCTTGCAGACCGCTACGATAAACGTGAAAGTTTTAGAACAACCCTTGGCAGATCAAGGGGCGGTTTTGGTTTAGGCACTGCACAATTTGGCGCTTCAATCGCAGCTAGTGTTATTGACCCTATAAATATAGCTTCCGCTTTTATCCCCTCTGTAACCCTGATGAGAGGCGCAACAATGGCGGCTAGGATGGGCAGAGTAAAAGGTAGCCGCCTTATGACAGGTGCTATAGATGGGGCTATTGGCGGTGCTGTTGTAGAGCCTTTGGTTATTGGTGCTGCCTACGCTGAACAGGATCGTGAGTATGGTTTAATAGATAGTTTTTTAAACGTAACTGTAGGTGCTGCTTTGGGTGGTGCTATATTTTACGGTGCTGGAAAAATATCTGACCGTTATGCAAAACTGCCTCAAAGAACAAAAGATGAGGCGCAACACACATCTGTAGGCCAAGTTATAAAAGGTGAAAATGTATCTGTAAAAGATATTGTTGAAGCTGGCGAAGCGAGGGTTGCCGCTAGAGCCGCTGAAAAAGCTGAGTTAGAAAAACCTAAATCTCCATATGACGATGACTACGAAATAGTAGATTTTCTTGATCCAGAAAAGCCACGCCCATTATCAAATATGTCTGAAGAAGAATTAGACACAACTCTTCAGCAAATTGACGCTCAAATAGAAACTGCTTCACTTTCGGAAGATAGGCTTTTAATTGAAAAGCTAGAGACTGACAAAGAAGCCATAGTAATACAAAAGCGCAGAAACGATGGTGAAACTGTTGAGCGTCCAGCAGAGCCAGATGTAGAGGCTGAGTTAAATTTAGGGGACACTTCCAGAATAGAATCTTCAATAGAAGAAATAAACAAAAAAACAGAAGAGTTAGAAACGGAAATAAAAACTATAGAAGACGGGGTAAAGGAAAGGCAGAAATTTGCGCCAAAAGGATCGCGTTTATCAAAGCCAATGAACGCTTATGACAAAGCAAAAATAAAAGATAACCAACAACAAATAGAGAAGTTGGAGTTAGAAAAACAAGAATTAGAAACAAAACTTTCTCAAACCTTGGTTTCCCAAAATCAAGCACAGCAAGACGTTTCTGCTCCAGAAGTCCAAGAGCCAGTGCCAGAGCCTAGCAATTTAGGAAATTTGTCTGAATACTCTAACGATCTAAAAGAGTTAAATGCTCAAGAGCTAGAACAAGCTGAGTTTGTTGCTAACGACATAGATGCAGAAAGCAATATTTTGTTAGAAGAAGTAAGAGGCCCAGAAAATTTAGCTTTGCTTCCTAAAGATGCTAGAAATGATTTAGACGAGATAATTAATTTAGAAGCCAAGATAGAAAAGTACGAAACGCTAGTTGAGGCGGGTCGGGCTTGTATAGTTAGGAGCAAAAGCGGATGAGTTGTTCTGAGGTAATTATAGATGCCGCTAGAAGAGAAGGCATAATATTCGACAAAGAAGAAGCCCAAGATATTGTGGATATTCTTGAAGAACGTCTGTCAAGGCGCGTTGAAAACGCTCTTGCTGATGAATACACAGACATATTTAAACTGGCTAGAAACATTGCCAAGCAAGCTAAGATCAATGCTGTTATTGAAAAAAGGGCAAGAATACTTAATGCTAAAGCATACATTGATATTATGTCTACCCTTAAAAAGAACCCAGATGATCCATCAGAAGCGTTATCAGGTGTTTTAGTTGGTACTGCAAAACTAGGAAATCTTGATAGCGTTGATGCAAGGCAACACGCTTTAAATACACACTACCAAGGAACTTTGCTAGCAGCTTTACAAGACGCTGACCTTGAGGCTGTGTTTAAAAACAAAGATTTTGAAGAGCTTATTTATAGAGCTATGTTTGACGGAGATAAATTTGACGTTAGACAAGCTGGCGGTGCAGAGGCCAAACAAGTGGCTAACATTATAAAACGTCACCAGAAAATGCGTCTTGATAGAAAAAATCTTCATGGGGCTGTTATTGCAGAATTAGAAAACTACGCAGTCCGTCAAGGGCATGACCCTATTTTGCTTAGAAACGGTGCTAAAACAGCAGACGAACTAAGGGCAGCAAAGAAAAACTGGGTTGACTACATGATGGAAGATGGAAGGTTAAGCGCAAAAACATTTGATAACAAACCAGCGTTTACGGAAGTTGATGGCAAAAAAGTTCCCTACACTAATAATATGTTTCTTGGAGATATGTGGGATAACCTCGTTAGCGGTCAGCACCAGACCGTTGGTAGCCCTGATGGAAGTATGGATAAGGTTTTGGCCTTTAAGGGGCAAGCTAACATGGCAAAGAAGTTAAGCCAAAGCCGCACTATACACTTTGCTAATGGCAAGGCTGCACATGATTATTCAAAAAAATACACTCGCATGAGTTTGGTTGATGCCGTTATGTCTGGGATTGACCATGACGCACAAGCTCTTGGCTTAATGGAAAAACTTGGCACAAACCCAGCGGCTATGTTTGACAGGATTTTGGGAGACTTACAAGATAGCAACAGAACTGATATAATTACCCTTAATAGAATAAATGTAGTCAGACTTAAAAATCAATTTAAAGAGATAGACGGAAGCAGTAAGGCTCGCGGTGCTGGCAAACCTGTGATGTTTGGAGCGGATTTTGCTGGGCTTGCTTCTGGTTGGCGTATGGTACAGTCAATGGCAAAGTTAGGGTCGGCAACTATTTCATCATTTGGCGATATAGCTACCAATGCCACCTTTATAAATTCTCACACTGACAGGGGAATATTTGGCTCATACGCTAAAGCTCTTTCGTTTGCATTTAAGTTGTTTCCTCGCAAAGAACAAAAAAGACTAGCCTACCTTTTAGGCGTTGGCATTGAAGGGGCTATGGGCAGCACACACGCTAGGTTTGGTGCTAATGATAGCTTGCCTGGGATGGTAGGAAAGGCGCAGCAGTTTTACTTTAGGCTAAATCTAATGACGTTCTGGAATGATGCACAAAAATCAGGTGTTGCTAAAATATTAGCGGCTGACTTGGCTACTTATAAAAATGATGTTTTTGGAAACCTTAACATTAGAACGCGAAACGGTTTAAAGCGATATGGCATTGAAGAAGCAGAGTGGGATGTAATGCGCCAAATGGATATGGTTGCAGCAGATGGGCGTGAATATATGTTTGCTGGAGGAATCGACAATATTTCTAGCGATGTTATAGAGGCTGCTACTTTAGCAAAAGTTAATGCTGGCAGAACACGAAAAATCAAAAAACCAACTCAAGCTGCAATTGACAAATACAAAAATGATTTAGCAACAAAATATTCTATGTATATAACAGATTCCGCTGACACTGCCATCCCAACCCCAGGTGCTAAAGAAAGAGCTTATATGAATTTGGGGAGTGAAAGGGGAACTGTTCTTGGTGAAAGCATTAGAGCTTTTATGCAGTTTAAAGCGTTTCCTATTACCTATGTAACGAAAGCAGCGCAAAGGCAGCGTTACGCTAAGATCGAAGAGGGCAAAAGCGGTGTTTTAGGTATAGCACAGATGATGGTTGGGACAACTATGATGGGCTACTTGTCTGTAACTATGAAAGATATTATGAAGGGCAAGAAGCCAGAAGAAGTGTTTGGTGATGAGTACGGACTAAACCCTAAGTTACTTACCAGAGCCATTGTTCAAGGTGGGGGTATGGGTATCTATGGAGACTTTTTATTTGGCGAGCATATGAAGTACGGCAGGGGTTTACTTTCTTCAATGGCTGGCCCTACATTTGGCAATATTGAACAAATTGACAAAATATACAGCGGTTTGAAATCTGGTGAAACTGACCTAATGACTAAAAGTGCAGTTAATTTTGCTAAAAGCAATGTGCCTGGGATTAACCTGTTTTACACAAAGACTGCTTTAGATTATTTGTTCATTCACGGCATGATGGAACACGTTAACCCAGGCTACTTAAGAAGAATGGAAAAAAGAATGAAAGATGACACAGGGCAGACATTCTACTTCCCACCTAGCCAATCAGCGAATAGATTTTAACACTCTTTCTAAAAGGGCAACATTCTGGTACATTAAGCAAGTGTTTGGAGACAGAAAATGACAGTTAGCAGCACAACCACAAAGAATAGTTATAGCGGCAACGCCAGTACAACTGTCTTTGCTT
>Ga0209337_1001283_pt1 | contig 19240 bp, 6 predicted proteins | sample LinPmetageLP53_FD_184044 | JGI IMG/M metagenome (GOLD analysis project Ga0209337, IMG submission 184044) | Marine viral communities from the Pacific Ocean - LP-53 (SPAdes) (version 2) | ecosystem: Environmental > Aquatic > Marine > Oceanic | place: Pacific Ocean | collected 2010-02-08 | reverse complement strand
ACTATACAGAAGACCAACAGGACCTTATAGAATCGTTATGGGACCAATATGATAGTTATAGGGATTTGGCTAGCTCGTTCTGTAGGGTTGAGGTTGTATTAGTTTAACGACCTACCTTAGCAAACATTCCTTGGAAAATTTCTTCGATTGCACCTATTACGGCATACTGGTCGTCACCCCAGTTTGATTTATGTTTATCTATAATTTTATCTACGACAAATCTTAAATCTTTTTCTAGTGAATCCCATTTGTCAGGACCTTCACTTTCCCACCAGTTATCATCCTCATTAATTTTATTAACAATTCTTTTTAACTGTTCTTCAGATATAATTATTTTATTTGCCATTAGACCAATACCTTATGTACTTTTTTCTTTTTCATCTCAGATAGAACCTTAACCTTCTTAATTAGAAGGTTAAGTTTTTTATCTATCTGTTTATAAGTAAGTTTTTCTTCTTTTACCATTTATTTGTTTTTAACTTTGTGCACAGAATGCATTACATGATGGACTACCCGTCGACTGATTTTCAAACTGAAAACAACTACCACCCGCAAAATATGGTATACAAGGTAAGACATAAGTTTGCCCAAAACTAGGAGATGATGAGATAGTATTTGTGTAAATACCGTTAATACTTCTGTAACAACCTATACCTGTTCCTATAGGGTATGGTGCATTTGCACATACAAAACCATCTGTACCACTTTTAGTAAAGTCATTACCCCAGTTATTCCTAGGTCCTGTAGGTACGTTAACCGCTAGGGGAATAATTGTTGTCGGTGTGGTTACTGTGGTTTCTATAGTTGGTGTAAGTTCTGCTTCTATTGCATTGGCATCACCACACCCAGGGGGACTCCATTCTATACATTTGGATAGCCCATCAGGTCCCGTCTGATACTGTCTACAAATACAAGGTCCATCACCCACTGTAGTCATATCTATTGTTGGATAAATTCTGTTTTTTGCTTTAAATCTTAGTCTCATAATTATTAATTTTATTTATTATTTAGTATCCTCCTTCTCTACCTGAATCTTCATATGGTTCACCTCCTCCATCACTACCTTCATCAGTATCTTCCGGGTTTTCCGTACATCTTGAACATAAGTAATCGTAACATCCAGATGGTGGTGTTCCCACCCCACCTAACGCACACCACTCACAACAACTACCTTTAAATCCACCACCATCTGATGACCCACCACCACCACTAGATGGACCTGGGTTTGTTGCTGGTAAGTCAAATGGACTTACAGGTTGACGTACAATAACTTCCGGTTCTTCAACTGGAGTAAGTTTATTTTGTTCTCTTTGATAAAGGAATAGGTTACGGTCATAATTACTTTCTATAGGTTGTTTTTTAACACTGTTGAATCTATCTACCGCTTCTTTATGTGTTGAACACGCCATCCAACCCATGGTTTCACCATCCGAACACAGATGATTATGAGTTCCCACACAACCTAATCTCTTAGCTAAATCTGAAGCTCCGGATGGTCTAGAATATAATGGTATACCATCTACATAACATAAAATACTAGTAGGTTTAAACCTATCTTCTAAATCTTCTAAAGTTAAACATCCGTTAAATAGACACACCCCATTTTGTGGGTCGTCACAATACTCACATCCATCCCCTTTAAATCCTCTAGACTTAAGTGTTTCTAATTTATCAACCGCTTTACTTAATTCTTCTGCTACTACACCTATCGGAATATTATAGTAGTCAGATATTGCGACAACCATTTCTGATGGTGCGTGAACCACATCTATTGGACCAGAAGGACCATTTGGTTTACAACCACAATTATCTACATCCCAAATATAACCTGGTAGACATGATTGATATTGGTCACAGTCACACTGACATGTACTCCAGTTGTATGTCCATCCATCTACACAAGACACTGGGTATGGACAAGGTCCACTACCATCACATGGTACTTCTATATCATCTAATTTACATTTACATATTGGGTCGTTTAGTAGTAGTTGATATATTTGACCAAATTTATTCATACAACATTTCCAACAAATTGGTGTCTCTCCTTCACATTGTGATTGACATTGTGCGAGAGCATTTCCAAAGAATGGTGCTCCTGCCGCTGTAACCGGTGTAAATTGACATGCTTGACCTAAACATGGAACACAAGTAGGTATCACAACAGGTCCTGGGCCTTCAGTTTGACAATTATAACTTGGTCCTTCAGGAGAACACATTCCAGCTGCAACCGCTGCTGTACAATCAGCTGGTGTAGCGTAAGGTCCTATCGTTCCTGGTATTAAACTTACACACGCTCCATTTGGACAATCATACCACTGGTTCTTACAACAGTTTTGTGTATTTTGTTTACATGCAAGAAGACTAGGGTATGTTGGTGCTCCTGGAGGTGGTGTCCCCATTTTACATTCACAACCTGTAAGAGGTTTAGTGTTACAATACCATTCATCTTCACAACAATCAATTTCACAAGCTGCTGATGTTGAGTAGTAGTTTTGTGTTGGTGTATGTCCTGTACCTGGTATTTGTGGACAATGACAATCTTCACTTTTACAAATACATGGAGTAATTGTTCCTAGTTGAACTCTTCCTGGGTTTTCTCCTGGTATATCTGAAAGTGCCGACAATATGGTTGAGTAACTTGTATTTGGGCTATAATTAACCATTAGGTAATTATTAATCCCGTTTGATTGATTTAAAGAGGTTATAAAGTTAGCCCAACTAGTTTGTGGTCCCGTATTAATATTATATTGATGTCCCGCTGGCCATCCATTACTATAACTTATACTATCAAAGTAATGGTACACAGATTGATTACACACAACTCCACTACATTGTGAACCTTGTATGTAATATGCTGGTGCTTCTTGGTCGTATTTGTATGCTGAGAAACTAGCTTGAGGTAAGAAATTACTAAAGTAATTTAATATATTCGTTGTTAATTGACCTAACCCAATAGGTAATACGTTACAGTTTGATACTGGAATACTTTGTTTCGCTTCACATATTGTAATATTAGATGATGAACCACTTATACATTCGTACTCAACACAAATTAACTGACATTGAGCTAATGAAGTAAAGTTTCCAGTTCCTGAATTATTAGCTACACAACCAGTCGTTGTACAATCATAAGTTTCTTCACAACAAGCTGAATAACATGATGAGTATTGGTTTATGTTGTAAGGTGTTGCTCCTGTTCCTGGAATTAATAAACAATCACATTTTGAGTCTTTACACTCACACCATCTAAAGAATGGGTCTAATATCATAGGGACAGCTAAATCACCTAATAGATTTTGTATATCACTTAATGATGATGATAGACTTGCTCCTGGAATACCCAACCAAGTATCTATAAATTGTATTATACTAGCCCAATTATTGAATGGTCCTCCAACGTAACCACCTGATGAATACTTGATGGTTATACTATCCATTATAACGTAATCACCTAGATATTGAGTTGTCGGTGGGAAACCAAAAGTAACTTCGTTTGGACAATTAGATGAGAACGGTGCTTGTACACCCGCTAATGTCACTGTATAGTCAGTAAAGATTGCGTTTTGCATATTATTCACTTGTGGTGATATAGGTGTTGTTGTACTATCACCAAAATAACCCATAATATCATTTGGTGAACCAACCGCTGGAGTAGATGTTTTAGTTGCACAAAGTCCAATCATTATAGCTGACCCTGGTTGACACTCGTATTGTTGACACACTTGTTGACACTGTGTTAACGATGTAAAAGCTCCAAGACCGTTTCCGTTATTAACACATCCGTTGATTGTACAATCGTATGTAGGACAACAAGCCGATAAACAATCGTTTTGTGTACTATATGGACCTGAACCATCAAATAATTCTATACATGTTCCACGACATGGTGATGTATCACATACACAGAATTCCCATTTAACCTCGATTCTCGCCATTTCTTCAACATCTTGGAAATTCATCGTATATTGGAATACGTGATTTGTACCGTATTGAAGTGCGTTTGCGTTTAATTCATCTATCACACTTGCCCATGTATAGTATGGTCCATTTGCTGTTATATCGTATGGGTAAGTAGAACAGTTAATTTCTAGAATTCTTGCCCAATGAGCATTAAACGTGTTTCCAAGTACTGGACAAGGTGTGTCACCCATCGCTAAAGGAACTACTGGTTGACCCATATAGAACCCTGCTTGTGCTCCTGGTACTGGTGGCATTCCGTGTTCAAACTTCATAGAACTAAATCCAGCGTTCCAAGTTGCCCATCCACCAGCTGCTATTGTAGAGATTGCTACTGTGTATGATAACCCTTGAGTGTTTATGTCTGTAGCGTTCGCACATGAGTCGAAAGTTGTGTTGTTACTTGTATCACACGACCAAGTACTTCCAGAACAACAATTTATTTCACATAGTGCTGATGTTGGGTATTGTCCATTAGGACCTAAAACTTCCTGACAATAACAATCATTTCCTGGTGTACATTGACAAGAACCTGCACCATAACCCATACCACCATTACCACCGTTTTGATTAATTCCTGCAAATACTTGTGTATTTGTCATCTGTAAATTCACTAGAGTTCCATTATACTTAATACCCTCGGCTGCCAATTGATTTATCAGACCAGCCCATGATGCATCCTGGAGTACACCAGTATTCCCAAATGGATTAACATTAAGTTGAGCTTGGACGTGAGTTAGTTTATTCCAAGCCCAAATGCTGTTTGGTGTTGCAATTGGTGATGTGTCGGTACATGGATTTGGTAATGAAGCTGCGTTATTTAGTACATATCTAATATCAGTTACATTAGTAAATTGTAATCCATTAACTGGGTCCGCTATATAACCTATTACACTATTTACATTAGATGCATTAGTATTTGTAAATGCTTGTTGTGGTATGGTATTTTTACTACCACAACTACTATTTAAAACACTACTTCCTGTAGTTGCACTTATACAATCATAAGTTATTACAGTAGGACAATCTCTATCACAAGCTACCCAAGGTACGTATTGTGCGTGTAGGTATGTGTTAAGTGTAATACTATTTGTATAGTCTGTGTGGGAATCCCAAGGTGTTATAAAATCATGTGGACATGGATTACTTCCACAGTAATCTAATACACGTACGTAACAACATCTATTACCATAAGGGTCAGTAAATAACACCACATCACCTGGGTAGTAGGATAGTCCACTTACCCACGATGAAACTCCACCCGCAGGGATAGGGTTGGTAGATATAGTTTGTTGTATTGTTTGATTCTGACTTATCCATATTTCATAAGTTAATGATGTACAATCGAAACAATTACAACAACCTTCACCCGCTTGAATTAATCCAACAGGTGGTTGAGCTGCTTGACATAAAGCTAGTGTTGGGTACCAATTACAAGAAAGTGGGTTAACCAATGTTGTTGTTAAGTCACAAAGACATGGAGTTGATGTTTGATAATCACACCCACAACCAAAATTACATTGTGTTTGACAGTCTATCTGTGATGTAAATGGTCCAGCTGCATAGGTTTGTGGTATGGTACCACCTGGGTACGCTTGACAACCTACAATGTCTTGACAGAACCAAGCATCTCCCGATTCAATAAATGTACAGGATGTGTTGTTAGATACTGATGGACCGTAGAATACATTAGTCGCTCCATTTACTTTATTACTATTTTGGTTGACTAGTGTTAGTGTTTGTGTCGCTACCGGTGCAAATTGTAAAGGTGTTACATTAACTAATAACTCAATAACTCTTCTATCAGTGGTTATACCAAATATTTGTGTTGAAGCGTCATTTACACCATAAAGTGAATCTATCGATTCTCCTGGTAATAAACCAGTAATTTGGCTATACTCTAATAATGCACCAGCTGGGTGAGTAAATTTACCAACATAGTATGTTGAACCACTACCATAAGTAATAATTGTATGTGCTGGTGACGGACCACCTGGAGATTCATCCCATAAAATATCCCCAGTACAAGTTAACCCACTTGGTATTGGGTATAGATTTGTTGTTATAGCTACAGGTCCTGAGATATCCACTTCTGTCACATAATCATTCGCTACTAATAATATATTTGGATTATTAGTTGGGGTTAGACCTTTTCCAAGAGCTTGGTTTACAAGTATTGCTCTATTAAATATGTGACTAAATGGACACCAGGTTACATCATATTCTCTAATCTCATGTGTGTTATATGTCCATAGTTTATTTTGTCTTGCTGCGATATCATAATTATCAAAACCAAAGTCATCAAATAGTTTTTGAGTTACATTACCTGAGTGGTCATAGTACAACACACCTTCTTCTATTCCGGTAATTATCACACCACACTCCTCAACACACACCGCGGAACAACATATTTGTTCACAAGTTGCTGATTGAGTTATAGAGTATCCACTAGTGTGTCCAGTACCTGGTATTAGTACACAACCACAAGGGTCTTCAGCACATACACACCCTTCCCAAACCGGAACCAATTCTAATGGTTCACTTGTTACGGTACTACATCCACAATAGCTATGACCACCTACAGTAAAATTGGATGAAGCAATTGATTGCATCTGAGCTTTAACGGTTGCATATGGTGTATTAAGAGTAATCCCTAGTCCAGGTAATACGGTATTAGTGTAACTAACGAAATCACTCCACTTAGTAAATTGTTGGGGGCCATTACCATCTAGATAGTTTATAGAAAAGTGTACTAAAAAGCCTCTATAAGCTTGTGAGTCATTTGGGTAATTATTTAATGTCGAGTTGTATGGAAGACATCTGTTTGATTGTGCACATGATGGGATTGAACTTAAAGGATTAAGAACATAATAACCACATGGCCAATCAACAACTACATTCATTAGAGTTGTAGTTTGAAGTCCGTTTAGTGGGTCTGATACATATTCTAAAACTTCCTGCATACTCGCGACTATATTCAAGTTAACAGCATTATCACAACTACTAGTTTGTGTAACTGTTGTTGCTGTTAATATTTCTTGTACTTCGAATAGACTTTGTACACTATTCACAGAACCATATCCATTAAGTTGTAAATCATTTAATGTGTCTGTCCATGTATTATAAGGACCATTAAACATAGGTGTGTTAGCTTGACCAGCAGTATAATTAATTGGTCTAATAAAACAACTCACTAGCCTAGTCCAAGTACCATTAGTTGCTGTACAAAGTGTTACATTACCCATCGTAGCTGAACATCCTACCGCACAATCCCATTTGAAGAGACCAAAATCTGTACCTTGTAACCCATTAGGTTGGTCGGCAAAGTGTTGTAAAGCGTCATACGCTCCACCAAGGTATATATTACTTCCAGGATTTCCTGGGTATTGTGGCAACATTGCACCTGGTGTATAAGGGAAAGGTAGGGCGGTTTGTCCACTACAGGAATCCATTAATGTTGTACCACTTTCACAAATCCATTCTTGACACTCATCGACACAATCAGCATACTGGTTTATATTGTATACACCAGTACCATTACCTGGGTCAACACAACCATTTATTGTACAATCATAAGTTATTGGGTGTCCTGAAGGACAACATACTTGTTCACAAGCTGCGGATGTTGGGTAGTGGTTGCTATTCGGAACTTCTATACATTCACACGCATCTTCGTCAAAGTAACAAGTACATGGTTCTAGTACCGCTATAAATCTACCCTGATTAAAAGTTGTGTTTAACCATAGGAATTGGGAAGTCATTGCCGTTGTAATTTGGTGACCTAGTACTTGTGCTGCCGTTACAAATAAATCCCAAGAAGGATATGGTGTATAGTCATAAACAAGTGCATGTGCTATAGATATCATTCTATATGTTGGGTAGTTGTTTGCCCCATAAACTATGTTACTCCCACCAGGGAAACAATTTGTAGTACCCGTACAAGAAGCTGTACTTCCTGAACAATACTCAAAAGTAACTGATGAAAAGTGTGTTGTTGGATTAAAGTAGTTAAAGTCTGTTAATATTGTCTCTACTTGTCCTTGTCCGTTATTACCTCCGGTTCCACCACCTAAGTTTTGTGGTGGTGAGAAGTTTGGTATACCGTTTAAATCTGTTGTGGTACTAGTAAATGGATATTGTATATTGTTAGTTGAAATAGCTGGAGAATCAATATATAAATCAATGGATGGGTCACAACTATATATTGAGGTACCCGTGATACACTCCCAACTTGTTTCTGGGAAACATCGTGTATTAACTAATGGGTCTTCACAATCTGTTTGTGACATGTAGAAGTTACCTATTGGGTTTTGTACATTAATACATGTTCCTTGTGGTACCCCGTTTGCGTAGTAACAAGTCCATCCAGTATTTGGACAACAGACTTCAATACAATCTGGTTCGTTTAGGTATGTACCGCCACTTGTAAATAATTCATAACAGTAACAATCCGCTGAAGAACAACATTCTTTTGTTATTATATCACAATCATAACTACCAGTTCCAACAATATTAGATAAAGCTGTACAAACACCAGATACTGTCATGTTTGTGTTTAATGAGGTTACAGTTGCTGCCGCTGTGTAGAAGTCATTCCAATTATGATACTGGAATCCACCGGTAACTAAAGGATGAGAAATACTTTCTACGTAATTTATCTTTTTATAACCGTTAATTACCGTATTGAATGGGAATCCTAGTTGTATATAAATATCTTTATAACAATCTTGCCAATTATAAGAAGTTGCACTAACAGTCGACCAAACATCATTCCATGTGTGTGTAGGGGTTTGTAACCCATCCTCATCAAATAGGGTTATATATTTTTTACCCGCAAAATAACTAGCTGGTGCATTTTGACGGTAATTATCTAATACCGCCCATGGAGAATCTAAAGCTCCCATGTATGTTTTAGCACTACATATAGGTTGCATTGGTCCCTCACTTGCACAATCCCATGAAGTTGCGGTAGTCGCTGAACAACAAGCTGAGTAACACTCTGCTGATGTGGTATAAGTTCCACCAGTACCAATAACTTCAACACACTCACACTCGTCTTCTCTACAAGTACACATTGCTACACAAGTAGGTAAACTATGTCCTGATTGAGCCATATAGTGACTATTCACAATACTATAACTCATACCGGATAATATTCCTGTAACCCCTTCCGCTTGTAGTTGTGCTATAAATCCATCCCAAGTTGCGTATGAAAGGTTGTTATTAACATACGGTGAACTCATTGGTAGTATTTCATATAAGATACCTCCGTTAGGTCCTGGACATACATCATCAACCCCAAATGCTGGTGTTGTTGATTCGTATTTTAAAGTGTTAAATTGTGCACTTGGTGCGTTTACTGTTATCCAGTCCCACGCGTCAACAGCGTTAGTGAATTGATTAGGGTAATCTATTTGTGTTCTCCCTGAACAAGTGTCTAATATGGTTCCCGCTGAACAATTCCATGTAGTAGCTGTAAAACAACATGATGTTTCTGCCGCTCCAGATGTTGTAAACGGACCTACAGCGTTACCTGGTATTACAACCGAACCATTATCACACAAAGTATAACAAGGTGATTCTTGACAACTACACATAGACCAAATATAATCTACACCAACAAAAGAATTTTGTGACTGAGCCCATGGTCCTACAATTTCTTGAATTACATGGTAAGCATACATACCACTGTTAACGTTAGCCCCTAACCCTATAAAGAAATTAACTAGTGAACTCCAAGTTGTAAATGTTTGTGGGAAATTAGGTGATGTACCACCACTTGCTATAATTACTATACTATCTAGTACCGCTAAATAACCTGCACTTTGAATCAGTCCTACACCTGGAACATTTTCTAGAACATATGGTCCAGGACATAAATTATTAGTACTAGTTATTCCTTCAGCAAGTAATTGTGTTTGTGACATACTAAATGAGTAACTACCAAAACTGGTGAATTGGTCATTTTCTGCCAACCAACCTAGAGCTCCATATCCATTACCACCAACCCATGGTGAATCTACCCCATAACTTGAGTCTATAACTCCACCGTTAGGTCCTATAATTTGTTGACCTGAACAAGAATTTATAATAACTTCAGGTACACAGTACCATTCTACTTGACAACTACCTGTACAAGATGAGAAACTTCCGTATGTGTGTCCCGTATTAGGATGTTCGGTACATCCAGTTGCGTTTGTAAGACAGTCGGTAATACATTCCCAAGACCTACACTCAGCAGTACACGAAGAGAAGTTTAAATAAGTACCACCACTTCCTATTTGTTGTTGACACCCTTGTTGGTTATTTGGTGAAGATGGGTCGTAGATACAATTATACGAATTACATCCCGATGCCACTACATTGTAGTCAGTATGAGTTCCTGTAGCTCCAGTACCTATTAGTGATGTCGTTCCAGTAGTGGTACAACTCCAAGAAATACAAGCTCCTGTACAAGAAGCTAAAGAACTAAATGTTCCACCGGTATTAGGGGAAGTAACACATCCGTTAATCGTACATTCATAAGAAATACAATTACCTGTACATTCATTAAAAGTAGCGTATGGGTATAAGTATGTCATTTGAGTACATGCTGATAGACATTGTGTTCCACCAGTACCTTGTGCTGTTGTTGACTCCGATAAGAAGTCTGTTATGTCATTATCAAAACCTTGTTGTGTAAATGAAGAGAAACCAATATTATAGTTCCATCCTTTATCTCTTAAATTACCGTAACCTTCTAAAACATATGGGTTACTAACCTCTAAAGCTGTTAAATCAGCTATTTCACATAGTGTTGGTGTCCCTATGCTCATCCCACCTGAAGCTTGTGTTCTAGGTGCTGTTCCAGGTAACCAGTTTTGTCCCTGTGGTCCTGGAGTCATAGTTCCTTTGTCAATACACGCCACAACGTGTAGAGCGAATATTCTATTTCTATTAGTTATCGCGTTTCCACCGAAAACAGTACTACTATTCGTAGGGTACATAAGTGCGTTAAATGTTCCTGTAGCTGCTGTTACCGCGTTGAAACTTGTGGTAAATGCTGTATAATCTTGTCTCCATGTTTCCGTTACTTGGTCATCTAACTGATTGGCTACTAAACCAGCGTATTGTGGTTCAATACAACCTGGTACACCACAACCAATATCATCACCATGGTAAACATAATCTGAAATGTTAGATGGTGTCATTGGTCCAAAATTAGGTCTAGCGGATTCATCTATAAATGTAACAGCTATAACGTCATCTGTATTTGTTGCTGTTGGTGCCGGTCCATTTGCCAATACTTGTGGGGATAAGAATGGGAACGGAGTTCCTGCGACACAATTATCATATATACCTGTAATTGATAGACTTTGAGCCCATTGGTATATGAGACCCGCATTTGCGTTGTCCAGAGTGGATGAAGTGTTCCCATCCGCAAATGCTCCTGTGTATATAGAAGTTGCCCAACCTAACCATCTTTCATCATTAATTAATGTGTGATATAAATTACCACTAAATCCTGGTATGGAAGCAACCCAAGAATTCATACCTAAAATTGCTTGTTTTACCGCGTCTTGTGACATAGAAGTAGTGTCATAGTATGCGTATATTTTACTTGTTGTTGTGGTTATTCCGGTAACAACCTGGAAACAACCCCAATGTATACAGGTTGCTGTACACGCACTTTCTGTACTATATGTACCACCTGTTCCGTAATAAGGTGCGTTATATAGTTGACAACAGTCTGTTGTACATTCCCATGAAGTACATGATGCGGTACACGATGACATTGCTGAGAATGTTCCACCCGTACCCACTTGTACTGTACAACCGGTAGTGTAACAATTAACTGATTGACAAGTTGCTGTACAAGTTGTGTACCCTAAGAATGAGTTAGTTGAGTTAAAGTAAGTTCCTCCAGAACCAACTACTGGTGTACAATCATTTGTGCCACAGTCATAAGATGTACAAGCTGTTTGACATTGAGCTAAACCTTGTACTGTGTACGGATATGTACCACCTGAATTATTTTGAACTACACACCCATTAACTGAACAGGTATAAGTTTTACAACTACCTGTACAATCTGATAATAGGTAGTATGTGTGACCTGAACCTTCTATTTCCACACAACCAGAATCGGCTGCCGCAGTTACATTTACACATTCAAAACCAATACAAGCTGCAGAACATGCTCCTGAAGTTGCGTACTGACCTCCGGTACCATAATATTGTACACCTGGAAATGGTGTTGCTGGTGGTTGATTATATAAAACACACCCATCTGTAGAACAGTCGTAAGAAGTACATGGTGAGTCTTCACATTCTTGTAAAGTAGAATAGGTACCTCCTGTACCTGTTGTGTCTTCTACACAACCATTTAACCCACACTCCCAAGAAGTACAAGATGCGGTACAAGCTGTTAATGTAGAGAAAGTACCACCACTACCATTTTGTGTTACACATCCTTGTCCTGTACAATTAAATGAAATACACTCAGAATCACATATATTTGAGTCTGTATAAGTTCCACCTGTACCTACTTGACTGGTACATCCAGTTGGTCCACATTCATATGATAAACATTGACTTACACATTGTGCTGTCGCGGCTGCGAAATTTCCTTGGTTAAAGAACGTACCACCACTACCAATTTGGTTGACACATCCCGTATTAGTACATTCCGTAGATTGACATTGTGCGGTACAAGCATCTAGAGTTTGGTAATCCCCAAATACATTATTAGTTTGTACACAACCTATATCACTACAATTATATGTAGAACATCCGGTTAGACAATCATTAACATCATTAAAGGCTCCACTATTATTAGGTATTGGGCTACATCCCGCTATTGTTCCCGTAAAATTAGGTTGGCCTATCACTTGGTTTACAACAGTTGGGTCACAATTAAAACTAGTACAAGCCGATATACAGTCATTTAATAAATTATATTCACCAAACTGAGCTATACCTGGTTCACCAATACAACCACTATCATCACATACAAATTTTTGACAATTTGTTACACACGATAATTGTGCATCTAACACACCAATTGCGGTAGAGTTTAGGGTGTTAAAGTAAGTACCCCCAGAACCATAAGATGTGGCATAATCGATTATACCATTGGCTCCAACATAAGGTACATTAAATATACTACAACCACTAGTTGTACATGTATAAGATTGACATGCTGCTGTACATGCTGATAAACTACCATATTGTCCATCAGATACGTTTATTATACAACCAGTAGGTGAACAATCGTAATTTACACAATTTCCTGTACACGCTGATAATTCTAGGTGTGGGTATAATCTTCCTGGACCCGCTAAAGTTTCTGCTGAAATACAAATGGTTTCACCAGTTTGTTGTGATGTACTAGCACTTAAGAATTGGGTTAGGTCATTATTAAAAGTATTAGCGTTATAGACTGGGAATCTTGTGCTCATACCCCAACCCATTGTCTCTAATCCACCCCAATTTAGAGATATACCACTAACACTAGTACCAGTAGCACCACTATAAAATCTTGCGGAGCTAGTAGTGTTAGGTGTACTCATGTAAGGATTAGACCCTTCTAAAAGGTTCATATTGAATGGAGCGTATCCTGGAGGGCCGGTAAGTTCCATACCATTGTTTTCATCCCAATTACCAGTTCCTGTCGTACGTGGTGCTGTACCAGCACTCCATACACCAGTAAATGGAACATTAGAATCAAAATCACCTAAGTTACCCACAGATATCCCAGCTAAAGCATGTCTTGAGAAACTTTTATTTTTGTTGGTTAAGGCACCACTTGGACTTGTTGGGTATAAAAAAGCTCTATAAGGAATTTCTCTTGTTTCTGTTGATGAGGAATATATTGATGAGCCACTACATCCCCCTTCTAACCATTCCCACATGTTTACGTAGTTAGAGTAGTGAGTCCTCCATATATTTGATGGTGCAGACCCCCAACCACTACTACCGTGGTAGTTCGGGCTGGTCTCGTCAGCAAAAATAATTGCTAATACGTCATCCTCCGTAGATGCGGTTGGTCCCCAGTAAGGCATCGTCACGAGACCATTCATAGGTGCGTTAGGGTTACTAGGGTTAGTATTTGTGAACCCGTACTGTCCTAATTGCCCTACAACATTATTTAAATCAGTAAGAAAATTACCATTATTAATTGAGGCTGGTGCACTGAAAAATGTTGACCAGTGTGATAAGTCTGGATATCCTTGACTAGTATAGGAATTCCCAAAATTATCGTCATCGATACCCATTGCCCATTTCATACCTGCTGTCATTAGACTGTAGGAGAGGTTTGGAGGAGCTTGGTTCCAACCACCCGCACCCGCAGGATTGTTAAGGGCTCCTGACCATGGACTTACTGGTCCATATGGTGCTGTTGGCCAACCAAGCCAATTTTCACTAACACCGAATTGGTGATTTTGAACACCGTTCCAACCTGTTAGGTTATCTAAATAATCTCGTAAGCCCCAATAAGCTTGTCTTACTTTCGCTACACTCATTGATGTTGCGTCGTAGTATACGTAAACTTTTGTATTTTCTGTAATTCCTAAATCATCATAGCATTTCCACCCAATACAACCTTCTTGACACTCGTTTCTAGTAGTGTATGTATTATCTAATGATAGGTTACCGTATCCTGGTACTTCCACACAACCACAAATTTCTGTACACTCATAATGAACACAAGTTGCGGTACACGCTGATAGTGTTGCTGTACCTCCAGTTCCTTCACCCAATGTGCATCCTGTCATAGTACATGTATATGAAGTACAACTTGCTGTACATGCTGATAAATTAATAAAACTTCCACTGTTTCCAGGAACAGAATAACACCCAAATGCACCACAATCATAAGATGTTATGTTTTGAGGAAAACAGATTGATTGACAAGCGACTTCCGTACTATGTGGGTAATCAAGAGTCCCAGAAGTTTCGGCTGATACACATGTGATTAATGCGTTAGTATATGTCCCCACTAAATTATCTAGGACAGCTCCCAAATCACTAGCTTGTGCTCCAGAAAAACTAATATCATAAGTCCAACCAAGTTGGTCTAACCCACCCCAATTACCTGTTGGTGATTCAGCAAAGGCTACTCCAGTATTTGGGTCTACTGGCCACGCTGAGCTAAAACATCCGAATCCCGATGGGTCCCAATACATACATAAAGGGTCAGAACCTGACCCACCACCCATATTGGTGTAAAATGGAAAATACTGAGCTGTAGGTGTAGACCAAAAAGGGTTTTCAATTTCCACCCCGGTCACCCCAACATAAGTGTAACTACCTGGTATAGTAGGGTCAGTATCTTGAGTCATACCTATAGCACAAATACTATTAGGTCCTGATATAGAGCCGGGACCAGTTTGAGCAATCCAGGTACCATCTAAAGTTCCTGTACCACCTGCTGCTGTTATATCTTGATTTCCACTATCAATTGCTGCGGTAATACCCAGCGCAAATTTTCTTTCGTTAGCTTCCCACCCAAAACTTGTGTGCCAATTACCGGTACCACCACCTTGAGAACTAGCTGAACGGGGCAACATTACAGATTTTAATGAACCTCCATTAGCAGTTACACCTGACATTGTTATATAATGCCACATATAACCCGCAGCATAAGGCATCATCGGCATATTTCCAGTTGGGCTATTCCCAAAGTTGGTACCAATTGGGGTACTAGGAAGTGTGAATCCTTGGTCGTAAACACCAAAGCCTATACCTTCTATATTATAACTTTGGTCTATTATCGTAACAACTATAATATTTTCATCATATTCTGCTTTTTTAACCCCACCGCCTACAATAGAAGTTATATGTGTTGGACAATAACACTGATTAGCTGGTGTACCATTGGAACTTTGTAACATATTGGTGTTCCAAGAAAAAGTCATGTCATTCTCAACGTCAAATATATGGAACTCTCTCCCATATTCAGCTGGTAGGCCTGTAATATCCCAACAATTAGTTTGACCAAAAGGAGGGCTAGTTAATAACCCATTTCTTACTAAGTCATGTTTATAGACTGCTGTAGGCCAATGTAGCCAATCTTCACCATCAGTTAGTATATGATATGCGTCTCCTTGCCATCCATTAGATTGTAAGGTTGTTGTGTATGCAGTTGCTGCAGTGAACATAGGGACTATATCAGGTCCATATGAACCAGAAGCATCATATATAAAGTAGAGTTTAGTATCTGCAGAAATTTGTTCTGGACATCCCCATTTAAAACACACGGATTGACAAGACTGCAAGTTAGGGTATAAACCTGAAGGATTTTGAATACATCCTATAGGGGTACAATTATAGTTGGCCATAAATTAATATATATTTCATTTTATTTATAAAAAACGCACTGAATGCGTCACATGTTATAAATAAATATCCCAAACTTTTGATTTGGGATATCTAATACTTATATAATATTTTAAACTTTTAACTTTACTACTCTAATACTACTTTTAAATGTGAGTCCCAAGTAATTCCTGCGAAGTTATATGGTCCTTGGTCTATAGATAAAGCTACAGTACCATCACTATATTCTGTAACATTCATTGTTACCCACCATACAGTAGGGGGGTCGTTTTGATTACATGGTCTGAACTCTAATTGTAGGTTTATTACACCTGGACTATACGTATAATCTAGAATGTAAAGTGGTAAAGTCATTTCCCCAAAATTCCAAGCGTGACTAGGAGATGCGTTTCCATTTGTAGGGTATACTGTGGTCCAGAATCTACCTTCTTGTGTTGGTGTTGGGAAGTCCACTTTTCCATTACCTATTCCGTTAGGGTAGTCAGTGTGATATATAGGACTTGTAAAATGTGTACTAACATATGAATAAGATGTGTCAAAATGTTGTGATGTTAATTCAGAACAGTTGATTTCGTACTCAGCTCTTTTCACATTATAACTTTTACCCTCACCTATGAATGTTGTTGATGGGGACAATACGGTAACTCCGTTGTTGTTTCCGTTTGCTACAATTAAATCATGATTTAATTCTGCTGATAATTCACCATTATCAGTATTTGTTATGGTGTCACCATTATTAAGATTTAACGTATCACCATTATTTATGTTATTTGTGATACTTGGGTTTTGTGGTATTGGTTGTAATAAATCATCTTCTTTTTGGCAAGACGATAAAACTGTTAATACTATCAGTAGATTTAGGATTAGATTTTTCATTTTGTAGTGGGGGTGTTTAGTTAAACATTAATTTAATTGTACTACAAAGATAAGTAAATATTATTAAACCACCAAATATTATAGACTAAAATTTACTTGTAGAAGGTACCTTAGCCATTTCTGAATTATATACACCAAGTTTTTCACATAGAGTTTTCATTGCAACAGCAACAAAATCTTTTGGCCCAATAAATTCTTTACCCATACCCATTTTAGTTTCAGGGTTAATATACTGTACCCCATTTTCAAGTTTATCTAGGTTACTAGAACATTTATATTGTATAAAACCTTTGTTATCTGTTAAAGCTAATTTAACACCAACAATTTGTCCTTTTTTATTTTTTAATGGTTTAGGGTTATTTTTAGAGGCTCCCGCAAAGATAACTGTATCGATTAATCCCTTAGTGAATACACCACCTTTTTTCTTTTGATTATCTCTTGATTTTTTATCACTGTAAATATTTACTTGTTGGCCCGATATTTTGTTTCTAAAATAATTTTGAAAATCTCTTTTAGCTGCATCTATTTTAGCGTCGTCTCTTGTTTTATTTATTACTGGTTTTTCACTACTTGTTTTATCATCTTTCACTTCAGCATTTTCCCCATCCCAATCAGCAGTTTTTGTTTTTTCTCTATAAAAGGTAACATCACCATCTCCACGATTTAAAGTTTTAACTTCGTACTTATCTACCGGTTCTGGTGTTTCTCCTTGAGTGAACCCTAGATTAATCAGTTCTTTACTCTCTTTGTCAAAGTCGTACTTTATTTTTCCCTTCTCTACACTACTTTGTTCCACGACAATATTATTTGTGTTTTTAAACGACTCATGTAGTCCAAGAATCCTATTCTTTTCCTCGTCTGATACTGTAAATCTTTTTTTCATAGTAATTGTTTTCTTAATAAATATATGTTAAATGTAGAATATACCAAATTAATATTGTATCTTTGTCGTATGAATATATACCTATTTGATTTCGATAACACAATTGTCGAATTACCCTACAAAGAAACAATACAGTATCTAGACCAAAAAGAGAGTCTAGACCCAAAATTAAATTTCAAACTAATCCAAAAAACAAGAGAAGATTATCTCCAAGCTATGAATTATGACCCTGATGGTCTATTCTTAATTCTATCCAATAGAATTGTTGAGGTTGGGGAGTCTCTGAAAACTTTACTTAAAGAGTTAGGTTATGAGTTTGAAGATTATTACTTAATAGATGGTGATGACCGTAATAAAGGAAATCGTGTAAGAAAAATTTTAAATAAATATAAAACTTGTAAATCTATCAAGTTCTGGGAAGATAAAGATAAACACATTAACTCAGTAAAAGAGGCTATGAAAGATTATCCTGAAGTAGAATTAGAAATAATCAAAACCGATTTAACCAAATAAGGTTATCCAGTTAAAAGGAATGTTTGGTTGTTGTTGACAAACATTATTTTTCACATAAAAATCATTAACCTTATTTGTATAAGCTTTAGCTGATTGATACCCACTTAATTCTTTACCCGTAAAGACCTCCCTCTCATCTTCACTTTGTTGTCCAGCAAACCCAAAACTCTTTACTCCGGTATTTGCATTACAAGACCAATTACTACCTTTACACCCAAAACTAAAAGCGTTATTGCCCATACAAGCATAACACTCACACCCTAAATAGTCCGCAGCTTCTTTTAACATTGTTAGTTTTTCCGCACCCTTACAGGCTGTAAAATAAACTTTTGTTTTAGAATTCACTACAGGTTTAACGTGTTTCAAAAAGTCAGTTTTAAACGCATACCTAGCCCCTGTTTCCCAAAGAATTTCGTCAGTTTTGATGTACTTACGAGTTTCTTCATCCCAATATTCTTTATACCCTTTTCTTCCTCCTTTTTGTGTACTTAGTAAATTACCTGGAGAACCATGAGAACCTATTAAAAGTTCTTCCAGTACAATACCATTTTGTTTTAAATCTTTAAAAAAGTTATTTGCTTCATCTAAAGTCTCATAGGTTCCACTAACAACCCCTATTTGTTCTAAAATTTTAACAGCTGTAGTTTCCCAACCCTCCTTCGGGAATATTAATCTAGCTTTAGTTGG
>Ga0209337_1001282_pt1 | contig 19242 bp, 23 predicted proteins | sample LinPmetageLP53_FD_184044 | JGI IMG/M metagenome (GOLD analysis project Ga0209337, IMG submission 184044) | Marine viral communities from the Pacific Ocean - LP-53 (SPAdes) (version 2) | ecosystem: Environmental > Aquatic > Marine > Oceanic | place: Pacific Ocean | collected 2010-02-08 | reverse complement strand
GTTGGCGTGTGAACTTCGTGAGTCCGACACCAAGACCCTGCATGAAATGTTCTTGCCAGTGGTAGTGGTCGAAGGGTGCGGGTTCAATGGTGGGGTCATCAATCACCCATCCATCAACCTCAACCCAAGTGTCACCGACCTTTGGTGAATCACTGATGACATAAGAGACACCCCATGCGAGGCACTGCCCTGCATGGTGCGAACCTTGACTACCACTTGGGTGTGCTACGATAACACCAGTGATGTCATCCATCTCACGCAGGGTTTGTTCAAGGCGAGCCATCTCATCGTCGCCACCATCAGTGAGTGTGATAACTTGAGTGACTGTGGTTTTACCATCAACGATAGAACCACTAAGAGTGAAAGGGTGGGGTGCGGATTTGATAGGCATGTGACCTTCGGGGCAACCACGCAACTGAACGAGGCAGTTCTTGTCAAAGGTGAAGCCATCCTTGATACTACCACGCATGGATGTATCTAAGTCACGGCGCAATTCACTCACGAACTCAAGTTGCACTTTGCTTGGGTCAATGCCCAAAGTGGCGAGTGCATTCTCCGGTTTTTGGTTGGTAGCATCAGCGAGATTGATAATGATTTGAAGTGAGTCCGAGCCAGCAGTGACACCATCATGCCCTGCACCAATGACAGCGTGAGCATACGGAGAGACAACTGCTGATGCGTCTGCGTTACAGAACGGTTGAACAATGATACAACCATCGGGGTCACACAGTCCATGCTCATACTGCGGAGTGGGAGATGGGTCGGGGCCAAGCATCTGTTCTGTGATGCGAGAGATAACCAAGAACAAATCCTCCTTGTTATCAACGGCAGTGGACTCCAACACACCGGGGCGTGGGTGGAGTGGACATGCCCTCACGAAGAGAGGCCAACCACCGCCGAACTCTTCCAAGACTTGCGCTACTGCTATCATTCTGTCCGAGCCTTTCTCATGTAGTTCCACACGCACAGTGGTATAGGTATTCCAATTGGGTGCATAGATAGCACCCGCTTCTTGTCCTTTGGTGAATCGTGCTAAGGCATCCGCCTTTTGGCTTACTTGTTTTGCTGTTGTTTCTGTCATCGTTCTCAATCTCCTATTCCTTTGTTGTTTAAATATCATTTACTTTCAGTCATCGTTTTGGCTGATAGGTATTTTGCATAACAGGGCATACATCGGCCTAATTCTCCGCCGTATTCTAAGGCAGTCCAATCGCAGTGTGTAGAGCAGTGTATGTGTTCGGGCTTCATACAATCAACTCCGATGTAGTAATGCGGTAGTCCAAACCTGCCATTTCTTTTTTGATGAATCTAATATCGGCATCTCGTTCCGCCTTAGTATGGAATCCAATGGTGTAGTCACCCACCTCCGATGTAACATGCATACGATAAACAGTTACACTCATCACTCATCACCATCCATGTAGCCACTGTCGTCGGGTTGGTATGGGCCGGAGTGCATCTCGTTGAAGTCATCGGCGGTCATGTGTTCCGGTGGTTCGTAACCATCATCTAAGTCGAAGAGGTATGCGAACTGTTCCTTTACGCCTGTAATCATTGACTCAAAGTCGAACACCACAAAATCCACAACATCCCACATCTCGACCGCCTTCTTGAGTGCCGCTTCTAAATCAGTGATGTGCTTGAGCATAGCCTCCTTCTCTTCAAGCATGGTCTTTGTTATACCCAGTTGTAAGGAAAGGGATGACTGCAAGTTGGCTATGTTCTCACGCATCGCTTCTATCTGTCGTTCATTCATGCTACCACCTCTCGCTTGTCTGCAAACTCACCTTTGTTATACATGATGTCTTCAAAGCACCACTGTCTATACTTTTCAACGCTTTCAAACATAGAGAGAATCTCGTAGTCATGGGAGTAAGTGTATCGAATACCATTGACGATGTATGAACATTCTTTCATGACAGACGGGCAGTAGAACAGATTCTCGTATGCTTGCGGCCCAATCATGCTACCACCTCTCGCTTGGTGAGTCGCCAGTTGGGATAGGAATAGACAGTGGTTTGGTGCGGGTCATGTTGGAGTCGCTCAAACACACCGTCTGTGATAACATCGTAGCCCATGCTGTGCATTTCTTTGCACCATGTATAGAAGTAGTCTCCATGTTTCCATAGTATCTGTTCGTTATGTGTCATGGTGACACGGTGCATGTTGGGGTATTCTATTGCTTCTTTCATTGGTAATCCTCAAACCACTATTCCTTTGTTGTTTAAATATGATTTACATTCAGTCCACCGATTTCATCATCGAATTATACATGTCATGTTTATCATTATTCTCAACATGTATGTCACCAAATTGAGAAGCGTTATGTTTATCACTTTCATACAGTCCTACTGATTATAATAATAAAGAGTAGGCTACTATGAGTAATGACAATTAACACGCTTATCAAAAAGGTGAGATGCGTAATGAGAAACATGAGAAACATGAGAGAGATGCGCTCTACTTTAACACTCATAATTCATTCACTTGTATAGGAGTGTGAGTAAGTGATTACTTACTACTGCATCAAGTCTCGCCCACCGAAAGCAACCGCCCGCTTATACCACAGCGGTCTGGGTTTGGCTCTCGCTCGGACAACAAGAAGTTATTTTCTAAAGGCAAGCGTGCATGAGTAAGAGGCATAGAAAACCCAACCCATATGGGTGTAAGCAACGGTGAACAACAAGGCCGAGTGATAGCGTGCGGGCGCAGGTGTGTTGCTTATCGGCCCAACTCACGCCCGCTATGGAGATTTGTACATAAAAAAAGGCCCACACACACGCCGAGGCGTGTGCATGGGCGGCGACCCCGAAGGGAACATCACTCCCGTAGGAGCAATGGGTGAGCGTGGGTGAGCGTGTCAATCAAGGACTGCTACTCATCGGTTGGCGAGTGTGATGCGAGCCACATCAACACTGAACCATTCGATTGAGCGAGCCTTTGCACCTGCACCAGTGGTTACGCTGTCCGGCGCACCTGCTTTCTTGGCGAGTTGTCGCACACGGACATGATTCATGGTGCGAAGAGTTGCCATTGTAACGGTCAACTCTTGCATGAACGGGGCAACCACAGCGGCATCCAAGTATGCGGTCTTGCGAGACTTCGGCTCATACCAGTCACCGGATTTACCGGAGTCTGCGTGAGCCTTGCGAGCGTGGGCTTTCTTGGCCTTCGCTTCGGTCTTGTATGGCACAGGATTGCCCTTCTTGTCAACGACTCCCTCGGCCATCCATGCGTCGCCGTTTTCAACGGCTTCGTTCAGTTGGTCGGTAGCCATGTTGCGCTTGATGGTGTTGCGAGCCGCCGCTTGGAAGTGTGCGAGGTGGTTACGAACCACGCCTTTGTTGTCGCCCTTCGTCACAGTGTATGAGTGGGTGAGTATAGCGGCGATGTCTTTCGCCGTGTAAGCACTGCGGTTGGGGATGTGCTTACTGAAAGTAGCCGAGCAGTGTTCCATACAGGTGAGTACCATGTCGGAGAAGTGCTTGGTGAGTTGCGCTCTTGTGTAAGTGACATAGGTAGTGGGCGTCCAAGCGGTTCGGTCTTCATCGCCTTCGGGGTTGGATGTGAAGTCCATAATCCCGAAGTGGTTGAAGTTGACAGGCAGGGACACACTCTTGCGAGATGAGTCCAAGAACTCCTGTGCTTCGATACACACAGGGGTGAACTGTGTGCCACGAGGGGCGGTTCGGTCATAGGCTGGCATGGGGTTTTTGGCATTGTTTTGCATTTTTGATTCCTCCAACCCCCTATTCCTTTACTGCTTATATATGATTTACATTCGGCCATCGTTTTAGAATCCTCCAAAGCGCACAGGTAATGCCCATAGCGCACAGCACATAGCGCAGGTAATGGATGGGTGATACACCCATATGGGTTGGGTCAAGGGTCGCTATTCATGGGGGTGCGCCCAAGCGAGGTGTTGGGTTATGGGAACCTAAGCGCAAGCGTGGGCGAGTAGTCGGTCGCAATCTATAGAACGCATGACGCAAGCGCATGTGGGCGGGGAGTGAAGCGGTCTATAGAACACATGCGTCACGGCCACCTGCCCGACCGCCCGCCCGCTATGGGGCCATAGCACAGTGACGGGGTGCGGTCTATAGAACGGCCCACTGCGCCATAGCACCACCCCATAGCACCCCCCTTAGAAGGAGAATAATGCCATAGCACGCCCCATAGCACTTCTTTTAACCACACACGGCGTTTTAGTAAAAAAAATATTTTGAACATTTTTTATAGAAGGGGTCCATAGCAGTGCTATGTCAAACCCATTCGATTCAGCATGGGTTTTGTTAAAGGCAACAATGCAAAGGAGATTGGACACGCCATCGGCTCGTGATTTACCCGATTTTTTTGCAAGCGGTCCTACTATTTTCCGTGACCCGGTAAAATTAGAAATGGAGGCCGAACAGCGGCATCGAAAATTACTCGATGCTAAAGACCGGCTAAAAGAAGGATTAAATCGCCACATCCCTCGTCTTGAAAATGAACGAGGGCAATACAAAGTAAAAGTAGGCCCAAGAGATGTAGGTTTAGTAAACACTACAACCGCAGAACGAGATGACCCGCAAAATAATTGGACATCGCTTGACGAAGGTAAAATAGCAGATTACGCTCAACGACAGGGCTTGTACGGTAGAGCGTTACAAGGTATCATCAATGACGCTGGTAGTTTAACATCGTATTCAAGAAACGAAAACTCGCAACCGTTTCACGAACAATTTAATCCTATAAATGCAACAAAAAGAATAGATGATTTAGGTAGTAATGAATACCCCGTTCCTAATCGTTTTACTTTAGCATCCCCAATTGAGCGCAATGATGCTGTTACATACACTGCAAAGCCACCTAAAGAAACACCTCGTGGATGGGGCGACTTACAATATGAAACCGGTGCGTTGCCTGTTTTTAATTGGCGAAGAGAAGAAGAAGACCCTGTTTATCATTTTGACGGACTTACTCAACAAACTTTAGCACCGCACACCTACATTCCAACGCCGGGTGGTGTGACTTACGGTAGAAGGTGAAATGGACAAGATGGACTGGGGCGGTTTAATCTTAGGTATTATCATCTTTATTTTAATGTCATACACGCTGGTTATGCACCACGAACTTTTACTTAAGCGTTAAATAACCCATCTTCCTCACGCTACATATGTCCGTTGCTTTTGAAGCCGCTTGGATGCTTTTGAAACAGCGTGGTCACGAACTTAACCTCCCCAAACCTGAAAAACAAAATGTTGGACCATTTGCCGCTACTATGAGTCCACAGGATTTGACTGATGCTCGTGTTAAAGCAAACTCAAATATGATGGGTAGAATAAACGAGTTTAAAGATATTGATGAAGGTGGTACTCATCATTTGCATGGTGGGAATAACGCAATGGAAAACGCATACGCTCGATTGATGGACCGACAAGCGGAAAATGAAGAAATGGAAAGAATGCTTTCTCTTGCTCAAGACCATCAAGGTGAAGAAGCGTATTTTCAAGGCGAACAAGGCGCACTTGACCGAGCGACTCTTGCTCGTAGAGCGCAACAGCCCGAAGCCGATGAAATGGAGGCAATGGGCGTTCCCGAAATGGGTCGCACAATGGGCGGTACACCTCCGGCAAACATCGGTCGTGCTGGTAGCACTGATGAAATGCCAATGGGAGAGCCACCTAACCCATTCCCTAAGCCACTTGAAGGTAGAGTGCAAGACCAATTAGCGGAGTTTGCTGACGGTGCTGGCCGACGAGCCGCAATGTCACCAACACCGGATTATAGTGATGCCAAAGAAGACGATGATATGGATGCCTCATTAGCACCATTTGTAGGTGAAACACCAAAAGGATTAGGCGACAATCACCCCGAAGCGCATAACATTGCTTCAACAAACTTGAGACAAACACCTCGTAAACAAAAGCGTGGTATGATGGACTCCGGCCAAGCATTCAAGCGACCCGGATTCCGTGGACCGGCTATGCCGTTGCCCGGTGGAAAAAAAGACGGCGATTTTCAAAATATGCCTCCGCAATTTTATTAGCGGTAATTCACTAGATTAGCGAAAGGTTTAATTTTTACACTGCGCTGTCTCGCATCATGGGTTTATTTTTATGGCTACTATTCGGCATTGCACTTGGATTTACAACAACTTGGTTTCTTTTTAATGATTTAGGTAGCGATATTATCTTTTTTGTTGACGAAGCAGAACTTGAAGAAATGCACTGGAACGGTCTAAGGAAGGGGCCGCAATGAAGGTGTCCGTTTACGAGGTTGGTCCTCGTGACGGATTACAAGGTTTAGAACAACCCGTCAAAACAGAAACCAAAATACAACTCATTAACGCATTATACAATGCTGGATTAGAAAATATTGAAGAAACTTCGTTTGCTCATCCTCGATTAGTGCCTCAAATGGCAGATGCGGAGGATGTTTTCCAAAAAGGTTCTGTGCTTGTCATGAACAAGCGTGGCTACGACAGGGCAATGGCTGTTGGTGCAGAAAAAATTAACATTGTTTTTTCTCCATGTGAAACATTTAACATGAAAAACATGGGTAAAACCCGCAGTGAAATAGTTTTGATGTACAAAACTTTTATGAACATACCAAAAGAAAATGTCCGTGTGTATATCAGTATGGCATTTGGTAGTCCGTATAGCGGAATAGTGTCACCTCAAACGCTAAAATCGTGTATTACTGATGCAAAGATGTTTGGTAATACCATTGTATTCTCCGATACAGTGGGCTGTGCTTCTAATGAAGAAGTTGCTTTATGGGCTGAAATGGCTTTTGATAGAAAAATAACACCGGCATTGCATCTTCACCATAAAGGAAACGAAGAAAAAGCGTTGACTTTGGTAAAAACTGGACTATTAAACGGAATAAGAGAGTTTGATACCAGTATTGCGGGGCTTGGTGGTTGTCCGTTTACTGAAAACAGCGGTGGTAATCTCGCTACAGAAACTTTAGTGCGTCATCTTAACGCATGGGGATTTAATTGCGGTCTTACAGAAGACGACTTGCAGGTAGCATCAGTTATTGCAACAAGAATCTTGCTGGCTGAAAAAGAAGCCAAACTACCGGTATTGCTATAATTAAAATAGGAATTAAAAGAATTGCAATTACAGCGTCGCCCCAATATCGCCACTCCATTTTTACCCCTCAATGTCGCAAAGTAGGCATAACGAATGGCTTTGGCTCGATATTTTCGTCGTCTTTGTAGTTTTGAGCCATCAATTCAATGGTGCGAAGCATATGTGGGCTGATATTGTTAATCATCGTGCCGTTTTCTGTAGGAGTCATTTGATGATTACGGTCAAGAGTAGTAATGTCTTGGGTAAAATCTTCGGGTAGTGGCTCTTGGTGGTGGACTTCAATACCCGCTTTTACAAAAACGCTTTTTGTAACTTCTGCCGCTTCTTTGGCTTTATCGGCTACATTCTGTGCGGCTTCAAGATTGTTTTGTTTGATTTGTTGTTGGTTTTGAGTGTGTTGGGCCGATGCTTGTTGCGCCATTTCACCGGCTGTCTTCTTGGGGTCGGTAACGCCAATTTTCTTTGCGCCCTCCATGAGTTTGCTACCTAAACCAGTAGCGGCGGTAGTACCTGCCGCTGTAGTAGCCGCACCAGTAGCCCCGCTTGTAAGTGCCGTTCCTGTACCGGCGGCAACAGCCCCAGTGCCAGCACCAGCCGCAGTTGCGCCACCTACTGCACCTAATAATGGGGCGGCGGCTTGAACATATTTACGAACAGCAATTGGCCTCATCATACTCACGCACGAGGCATATACTCTAAATCCTATCGCTTCTTACCTCCACTCGGTGAGAGCGTGAGCAATGTGTTAATCAAGGCTCAAACCGACCTTACTCAATACGGTATGTTCCCCGGTTACAACTTTAACGAAGGTCGTTTAAGTGACAAAGAACAGCGTTTTAACATTGACCAAGCCGTTGATGCAATGGATGATGTGCCGTCACTTGATGAGATTTATACCGGTAGAGCCTACGATACCGGAACGGGGAGACAGAACATAGAAAATCTTACGCATGAAGCAAGACTTGACACACTTAGAAACTTACTTCAAGGTGATACTCGACAATATAAAGACTACAAAAAACCGTTAAAAGAAATCTATGATGATGATGCTGATGGATTTAATGACCCAATGACTATGGCTTTACCGGAAAGTCTTCGCCAATATTACTCTCGACAAGAAACATTACCCGAACATGCACCAAACATGCACAGTGAAAACTGGCAAATGCCGGATGGTTCTATTCGACCGGGTGCTATTGCACCAATTAACGCTGTAAAACAAATGGGGCAAGACGACATAGAAAGTATGATGCATGGTGCGGGATTACTACCCATGTATAACCCCGAATTAAAACACTGGGATTACCAAAATATACCTTCGGTGTTTCAATTTGATTTTTCAAACGAACCACACGAAGAAAATATACCACTTATCAATCCAAGTGAAGCAACAAAAAGGTATCATAAGTTTGATGTTCCATCCACAGTTAATCGTAATAGATTAGCGGCTTGGGCTACAGGTGCTAATGTAGGTGATATGGTAAATGTCATACAACAAAATGATAGTGGTGGTATATTGCATAAGCCGCCGCAAGGTTTTGTTGGTATTCGTGGATTAAATGTAAACGATGATAACATGCAAATACGACCCTCAAGAGGTAATCAACAAGAACGATTAAACGAAGCGGCTATCCAAAGTCGCATACCACCAAGCAGACTTGTTCCAATTCGTCATCGTATAGATGATATTACAGGTCGGCAATTACCTTCAAAAGAAGGATTTGAATATCCTACTAAATTAGATATAGAAAGTGCTTTTGGTGGAAGACCAAGAAATGTTCCTTCGGTTGATTTTATTAGAAACCTACCAATAACTCTTTATCCCGAACAATTTAATGACGCATATGATAAGTTTGGTAATATAATAACGCCATCCGGTGAAACAAGAGAATCTTGGAAGAGCCTACAACCTGTAATTAGAGGTTCAGCAATGCGACGAGATGTTACTCCCCCAAGTTGGGGTGTGCAACACGAAAGAATGAAAGACATATCGCCCGAAATGATGCGTGAAATGGCTCGTCAATTAGAACAAAGCGTTTCCGATAGAGGACTTTTAGGTACAAACGAAGTTCCACTTAATGAGTTTATGACATTTGAAAACGCAGAACGGCTGTTACCGTTTTACGAGTAGGTGAATTAAATGGGGCGTATTTTAATTCTTAAAGAAGCCGCTTACGGCTCTCGTGAAGAACCCCCTACCATGACTCGACTTATGCAAGGGGATTATGCGGGTAAACCAAACGCATGTACAATATGCGGTAATTCACCAGTTGTAGCAGGGGCGCAATTTCGTAATAGATTGGGTAACATAAACTACACACATCATTTATGCGAACCGTGTGCCGACCAGTATGACATTATGCATTCGGCTGATATGTACAAGGGTGAACCAATGGACATAGCGTTTCAGTTGTTAAAAAATATAGACCAAGAGTATCTTGATTATCTCGATGAACAAATGTATGAAACTTCACCGTATCATTCAATAAGATTACAACCTTCAAATTATAATTCACCACACTTAGCAAGACCATTAGCAAATTATGAAAATCTATCATTTCAACAATCTTTTAATGATAGAGGGCGAGGAACTAAATTACCTTTAACATCACATGGTAGAGTCCTTGAAGGGAGACATGTTTATCCAGCACATGCTTATTCTATAAATCCATCTTTAACAAGGAGTGCAATAACAGATATACCACGCTCATACATGGGTGAAGATTACTATGATTATCCACGACCGCTTGATTTATTTGGATTTACTGGTGATAAAACACCGCAAAGGGATGATAGAGAAGCAAAAAATGTTCAAAATGAAGGTATAATTTACGGTGATATACCCGAAGAAAATGTAGTTCAATTGACTGATAATCCGTTTTATTATGATAATTTAAGACAAGCAAGTAAATCGTTACTACCTACTCAAAAACTTCAACCATCTATGCTAAATGAAAGACAACAGGAATTAGCAAGATTACTTATGGAACATGAAATACCTCCTGTATTGATGGATGAGCATATGACAACTGAACATATTGATAATCCGGCAAATGTAGATGCTTTAAGAGACACATATCGCCAATGGTCGCTTCAACAACAGTTAATGGATGATATGGATTTAATTTATGCCAGCGAACCAATGGACATTGCTATGCGGTTGTTGAAGGAAGACGATGTTCCCGATATGTCTAAGTTTGGCTTACCAATTCAAAGACCTACATTTATTAGATATCGTGATGGAGTTACTAAACCAATACCTTATGAAATGAGAGGACAAAAATACGATTTTAGAAGTCCAACAAATGAAAGAAAAATAAGGGCCGAAGCAGAACAAGGAACACCAATTCCTAAAGTGAGTCCTACAATGAATGAAGTGGAAAATCAACCCACATGGCCTACAAACACTCCCTATAACGAAGAAACAGGCTTTACTCGTAGCGAACCAATGGAGATTGCTATGCGTTTGCTCAAAGAGCGTGTAAGCCCCGAAGCCAAGCGGCATAAGTTGGAGTACGACAAGAAATACGAATCCAGCCCGGAAAGAGTCAAGTATCGAGAGGAACTTAACCGTGAACGCCGACGACGACACATCATGGGGCAGGGTGGACCGGACATGAGCCATACCAGCCAGCACACTATTGTTCCCGAAGACCCTCATACCAACCGAGCAAGGCATTTCAAGGACAAAGGAACTCTTCTATAATTATCATAATTATCATTATTATCAAAACGATTGTCAATAAATTGACTAATGTTTCTCATTTTTACCCCCCTACACTAAATATATAGTAATACTACTCATTATTTTGATTGATATTATGATAAACATGATAATTATGGCGAAAGTATTATATTGGCTTCTCGATTGACTAATGGTGAGCAACATGCAAGGTAACAGGCAAGACTCGGATGCAGAAATACGACTGATGGGACTAATTTTGGCTCAATCGGCTTTAGTTGGAATAGCAATTGGCGTTTTTGACGCAGAATTGTGGTTAATAAGTGAAACACCTATGTTAAATGGATTTACATACGCAATGGCGGCGTTTTTTGTTCAAGGTATTGCATATTACTTCTTTAAAATGTTCTTTGAACAAAATATGCAAGAAAGAGTGCAAGCAACTTCTGTTGAAAAAAATAGACAGAACAGATACCGTCAAATGCAATTAAGTTTTGATAATCGGCGTAACGATATGGAGATGCGAATGCAAGAAGCGCAACTTGAACAAGAATTACGCTGGATGGAGTCAAACCCCGGTAAAATGCCGCCAAGTTGGGGTGTTCCCGGCGGCGCACAGTCTTTAATTGCAAAACAAGATGCTGAACAATTTAATCCCGGCATTCCGAATCATGAAGCCGAAGTAAAACAACCAATTAACCTCGGTATTAAAGAAGAAGAAGAAAAGAAAAAGAAGTGAGGTGATTTTATGGGTCGTATTTTCAAAACACCCACTGATGATTCAACCGAGGCTACACTTCGTGCAATGCATACTCAAAACACACTTGATACATATTATGAAAAAGGTATAGGGTGGATAAGAACAATACTATTTTGTTTTATTACTGCTTTGATAGTAAGTTTTTGGGAATTATCTACTGATGAGTCTTTTTGGAAACTTACTGTAGAATGGATTTGGAATAAAGTGCAAGACTTAGCCGATTGGATTTGGGGTGGTTTGAATGGTTGACCCTGCTGGCTCGGCTCTTGTAGGTGTGGCTGTTTACGGTCAAATGCTTTACAATTCATGGCGACCAAGAAAAGTTGGTATTTACGGTGCGGCAATGGTTGGTAAAACTACACTTGACCGATACATGACTACTCCGGGTGAAATGGAAGAAATAGGTGATGAAGAACGAACTTCACACATGAAAATACTGGGCCGTTACATGATGCCGAAAGCAACTCGTAAAAGAATATCTTGGAAAGGTCAAAAAAGAGTTGTTTTTTCTTCGGATATAGGAGGACAAGAGCGTTTTTGGAATCTTTGGATAGATGACATGGTTTCTCGTCAAGTTGAAGCCGTAGTATTTGTTTTTGATGATAGGGCGATAAAAGGTGGACAAGAAGCATTACAACAAATTGCTGGTTTTAAATATCTTGTAGATTGTTTAATCAATAAAACTTACCGTTATCGAAACTTAAAAAGTCGTTGGAATGGTAAAAAATACGCACCGAGGTTGGTTATGCTTGTAGCAAATAAAGCAGACCGTTTCTTTGATGACACAGCCGCAATGTTATGGCAACAAAACCGTATTGGTGAACATAAGATATTCGATGCATTTAGAGATGACCTTGTACGCTTACAAAAAGCAAACATACCAACACGCCGTTCATTTATGGCTACTCGGATTGGATGGAATGTAGAAGAGACAATGATTGACTTATTAACAACTTGAGGGAATAACATGATAAACAAAACAACAACTGTAATCGCTGTAAATAAAAAAAGTAAGTGTGTAAGAACAGTTATACCTAATATAATGGCTGAATTATTAAACATAACAGCGGGCGATAAGATAAAATGGGAATTATGTGGTAGCACTGAACAAGGATTTTTCCTAAAAGCAAAAAAAGGTGATGAAAAATGATACCTTACACTAATCAACAACAAGCCACTCTTGGTAATGTAAATCAAGCACACTTAATGGCATTAAGTCAACAAGGTAACGATACACTTTCTTATGCGGCATTGATGGAACAAGCCACTGCTCAAGAAGCAATGCAAGCCGCTGGAAATGAAAACAACTTACAAGTTCCTAAAGTCAACTTTTATCCGAGTCGTCATGCTGACCCGCAAAAGGCTCGTAAAAAAGACATTAAACAAGCGTATAAACTTCTTACACCATCAAAAAAGAGTATTGTTAATCCTGTGCGCTTTGCTCTTGGTCGAAAATACAATTACAATAAACAATCTCATGTTTGCGTAATTGATGGCTGTGATTGTTCTGTTCTTATTCAACACGACAACCTTTATGCAAAAATTATTGATGAAGATACTGGGCGTTCATTATGGGAGATGTATTGGCAGAATCCCGTTACCGGTGAACCCGAAGCGTTTGTCGCTTTAGACAAAGTTACAAGCGGTCGTAAAATGCGTGGAACTTATTGTCCCGAACATATGCATCTTTATCATTTACTTTGTAAATGGGAGGCAGAAGAAGACCGTATTCGTGAAGCAAACCCAAAACGCTTACGAGATAGAGTAAAACAAGGTGTCTCTATTGTTACTGTTCCTATTGCAGTAGTAAAGAAAAAAGACCCTACGCCAACCATGCTCAAAAAATACGAGCCATTTTTTGCTGAATTAGAAAAAGATGCTCGTAGAACAAAAGGTATCAATGTTAATCACTATACAAATCCTGTTACCGGGCAGAATGATATTACAACTGTATCATTTGATTTGCGTATTTTTCAACATGAAATGGCTTTAGAACAACAATCAACACCTGCTTTTCAAGCACTTGTACAACAACAAGTCAATCAATCTATCAATCAAAACCCTCTTGAGCAAGAAAGTGTTGGGGTAGGTGAGTGAGATGTTGGGATTAGGCGGGAATAACACACCAATGAATAATGGTGCTTTGAACTTAGGTGTTCAATCACAGCAAAGTCAAATGCCTATGCAAAACCAAAATCCGTGGGCTAATCAACAGGTAATGGCAACAGGGCAAACTCCGTTTATGCAAGGTATGTTTGGTGGACAACAAAACCAATATGCTCAACAGCCACCAACACCACCAACTGAACTTGAAGTTCAAATTATGTTGTTACGAGGTATTTCACCAATAGAAAGATTTGTTGCAGGTCAACAAATGGGAACTCTTGTTGAAATGTTTAGCACACTTGTAAGTTTTAGTGTTCTTGAAGTTCTTCGCAATGCGTCTTTTATTGTAGATGAAGAAACAGGTCTAATGAAAATGGATGTTACATCACTACCTTCAAATCTTCAAACATTAAGTGCTGAAAATGTAGCAGGGCAATTTTCTACTCTTCAAGCATCAGCACAGCAGACTGTTAATCAAACAGAAATGGAACAACAACAATTAGCAACATTTGCTCAACAATCAATGATGGGTGGCGCACTTTCAGCGGCTCTTGCTAATGAAGGTGTAATGGAAAAAGTTGGCGGAGGCATAGGTAGTCTTGGTCGCAGTTTTATGGGTATGCGGTGATTTAAATGAAACAAAATAATGACTATTCAACTTACATACCAACTTCTTTTGCGGCCACTACACTCGATATGCTTAATCCAAATCGTAGTGTTATCATAGACATGATAATGGTTCAACTCATATCAATTATAGTTACTATGAGTATGATTTTAATTTTTAAAGGCGGAACAATGGGTTCAGCCAGTGTTTCATACTATCTCGTTGGTTTGTTCGCCAGTTTCCTCATGCTTACTGGTGTCTATTCCCGTATTACTCGCTGACGACCACTTGTGAATTGGACACTGCGAGTTAAGCAGTGCTGTTTTTGACTTGGTAAAACAACCACATAGGCTACACTTTGTTCCTCCATGTGGACAAGTATTGCAAATACGAAGTCTTTCAGTGACTAAGTTTGGTGGCGCATACTCACCTTTTACTACATCTTTAGCCGCTTGAGTAAGACTACGAATAGATTCCTTACTAAGTGGAATACCTGCTACTCTTTTGACCCGCCACATATTACTTGCGAACATTACTTTAACCATAACAGTTTTCTAAGGGAGGTTCCTAAGCATGTCATGGAGGGCGGCGAGCGTGTGGTAAAACGCTCTTGTCGTCTGTGCATACATGATGACCGTGATGAATTAGAAGAACAACTTCTACAAGGTCACATTACTCCAAAAGAAATGGATAAAACTATGGGTTGGCGAGCCAATACTGCTGACCGACATTTTCGTAATCACATGGGTGAATATCACATGGCGGCGAATCCGTCATGTCCTGTGTGTGCTTCTCCTAATCGTGCTGATTACGAGTTTGACTTTTTCAACAATGGTGGTTCTACCGATGCTATTGCTACCGCACTTGAAGTTGGAGAAAGTGTAGTTTACAATCATATGAAAAACCACTTTCAACCTTTAGTGCAGAAAACAGCGGCTTTAGAAGTAGCACTTACGGCTGGCCGTGAAATAGAATTACTACGCTCAAACGCTCAAAAATTAAATCATAAACTTAGTGAATTACTTGATGAGGGTAGTGTTCATGAAGACGGATTCGTAAGGGATGCTGTTATATTGCATAAAGAAGTACGGGAAACTGTGAAAGACCTTCTACGCTTCCAAGACCAATGGGGGCCGCAAAGCGATGGACAACAAATTAACCAAACAATCAATGTGTTGTCAATCGAATTGAGTAAAGAAAGCCCGGAAACTTGGACTCGTATTAAAAAGCAACTTGAAGAAAACATGGGGGTGGAATGATGGTTATGGGTAGAGGTTCGGACACACGAATGTATGCACCCCGTAGTGAATCATCTCACATGTATTCGTCTGCTAATGAAGATGAAAGTAAATACAATCCTACTTCGCCCGAAGATAATGAAAGGCGAGCCGAGAAAAAGAAACTCAAAGAAGAAGAGGCAAAGAAAAAGGCCAAAGACATCAAACATATTAAAATCAAACCGAATCAAGGTTTAGGTCAAGGACCGCAATTGGAAACAGAACCCGGACTTGATGACGGTAACAAGCGTGATGATGAGCGTGAGATAGGACTTCAAGGTGGACCGGCTGGTAGCCGTGGACATTTACTTGACTTAGCCACTGGTGCAAAGACAGGTACAGGTTCAGCGATGGGTACGGGTAATTCAGCCGTAAGAACAGGCGAGCCAATGGATGGTGCTTGGAGTGATTTGTTGAAGTATGACCCCGATGAAGAATTAAATGACTATATCACTTGCGCTGGTTGCGGCACACATGGCCCTCAATTTTCCGAAAAAGAAATTGAAGCGGCAAGTAATTCGGGATATAAAGACAAAAGAAAGTATTTTGATATAACTCATGGTAATTTTAGTTATAATGACCTTATAAATTACCACCATGAAACCCTCCATAGACAACCCGAAGGTCAAGAATCACCGGCATTATGTCAGCATTGTGAAGGGGTAGTGGATAATAATGAACATTTATTCAAAGAAGGAATGGAATACCACCCGGAAAATGAATTACCACCCGAAAACATAGAATATCTTCACAGTGAGTTTGATAAAAGTCCAACTGCTGGTATTCCGATGCCACCGTTACAAGATTTTTTTGATAGACGGGATTTTTACATTCAACCAACAAATGTTCAAACAGGCGAGCCGATGGCTGATGCTTGGAGTTCTCTACTCAAGCGTGAAACTCGTGGAACTATCGAAGGTCGTCGCCGTCGTGAAAAGCGAAGAGAGTTCCGCCCTTCAACTGGACAATTCAAAAGACCACCCGGCGGTCAATCTCCTGTTGGTGCAACCATGCGTCGTTTCCGAGCGCACATGCGTGGTATTAAGGGTGGTAAGAAAACCGGATTGATGAAACCCCACTTGGCTGTTGAAATGAGCCACCGTGGTATTGCTACCAAGCAACCGATGAGTAAAGACCCACAGAAGTATCGTCAATACATGGGGCAACAAGAAGCAAAGAAAATACTTGGTAATGTCCGAACAACTTATTCTCCACACGCTCGACACAGCGCAAGGTCATTCACTGCTGGACCAACTGGCGGTGGCCGCTTGACTGGACTACTACCGGGTCAATCCGGCCAAATGCGACAACCTTCACTACGACCGATGCGCCGACCTCGTATGCCACGGATGCCACGGATGCGAACTCCGCAAATGCCATCTATGCCGCAGATGGCCCCGCCAATGAGCAGTGTTCCCAGTATGCCAGCACCATCGTCTTCTATGATGATGAGTGATGAGCGCACTCAAAGTGAACTACTCAAATCAAATCGTCATGCTAATCGAACTGAAATGCTCGCATTGATGCGTATGTTAATTCAAGCACAGCGAGCAAAAGCAAACATGAAAAAATCAAAACCTAATTTTTATGATGGTAATGTACCTCAACATGCTTCACCTGTTCATAACTACGAGGATGAAGAAGAAAAGAATGATGGTCCTACTCAAAACCTTGAAACTAATTCAAGCCGCTTAGGACTTGACCCTGCGGGTTATTTATCCGGTAAGCGGGGGCATTCGGGATGATATTTGTTAAGGGTCGTCTAATCCGAAAAGCATGGAGTCTTATTGGACACGGCCCCGAAGGTTCAGCAGTATTCCGTAACCCCCCTGCTCAACATTTCAAACCCCCTCAAGAAATGGACATTCCCGCTTTTGCACACGGTGGTCGGGGAGAACCGTTACCCGGCGAATGGAAAACTGGCCCTCATGGTGAACAACATTATGATACACCGGTAGGTAGTTTTCAACACGGTATTGATGCTGTTGCATCTCGATTAGGTAGATTTTTCGGTACTCATGGTATTGATGCAAAACCTACAGATGTCATCAATAGAGCAATTGAGCAATTTAATAAAACGCATTCAAATCAAGAAAAACATAGTTTACCAAACTTTGACAATATGGCTTGGCGAAAAATCCGAGCCGGTGTCTTACCACCCGGTCGTGGTTCAAGAGAATCAGCAATACGCCCTACTCGTACAAAAAACGGAACTATAGTTACCGCTTATACAAATAAAAATTATCAAGAAACACCAGTAGGTCGGTTTATTGAATCATACGCTGTTCCTTTTCATGAACAAATGCAACATGTTCTTGAAGACGATTATAAAGTTCCCAAAGAACTTTGGAAAGATATGTCGTTTGTAAAATACCCTTACATCTATGCACATCAAACTGCACCTCAAGGATATATTCAAACAAACCACCAGCAACATCCCGGTCAAGTATCTCAAGACCAAATGGCTCGTGCGCCGGATGGTTACTTTGGTGAACAAACACCAGTGTTTACTCATTCAGTCGCTCATCACTTACCCGATATTATGTATTATCCGAACCTTAAGGAAAATATGCAAAAGCCGGGTAAACAACCTACTGGTTTGTATCGGGCCGCAGAAGAAGCAATTAACGATGCAATGTCAAAAGGTATTGAATCTATTCCCGATGTACCAGCAACAATCAATGTAGGTACAATGGCAAGTCCCGAAATGATTCAACGCCCTCTTCGTGAGATTCTACAAAACCCCGATTTGCGTCAATCTTTAATTAAAGACATGGCGCATGTTCCAGCGATGATGTTTTTGTTTGGCCGTAGTGGACAAGGAGATTTCAAAAAGCACTTTGACCGTTTAATGGGATTATATGGTGCTGATGAAGAAGGTTTATCCTACGACGAACACAGTAAATACTTCAAGCCGGGTGCTGGTGGAGGAAAAGGTAAACATCTTTCAGCGGCTCGATTGATGGCTCTTGCACATAAATCCGGTGTTGATGATGATGACCCCGAAAGGAGTAAGTTTGGAACTCACTCTATTACCAGTGAAGAATTAGGTGCTTTTGATGTTAATTACAATGAAGGTCTTATGGGTCAAGTTGACCGGTTCCGTGGTATCATTGAAGCATTGGCCGACCATCAAGCAGACGCTCAAGGACATCCTGTAAAAATGGCACTTGGTGATATTAACACTCAACCAATGCAAGGATTGGATTTACACGGTTATCCCGAAGAGGGCATGGATGTTTCTCTTGAGCCACATATGGATGGCTACCTCCATGATTTACATGACTATGCACCGAGTGATGGTATGCCTATCCCTCCAAGTGAATTACCAGTCCCGCCGGAATCTACCTCCGCTACTACCGTAGATAAACCGGTTACTTCACCGCCTCTTACCGGCGGGACACCCCCTCAAAGGGTTGGTGTAGTCCCTCAAGGACCACCGGCTACGCCGCTTGACCCACGGTTCCAGCATTTTAGACCCTCTATTGCAGAACAAGACCCACAGCGTTTCCGTGAAATGATGGCCGCTGGTGGTGTTGGTCGAACAAGTCCAGCACCTACACCGGAACTAACACCTATTGAAGCAAGGGCGCAACAGTCTCTCTCCGACCCACGGCAACAATTACTTTCACAGTATATGAAAGCCGAAGATGCACACCTACCAGTCATGGATAGAGTGATGAAAGCATTGGAAAGAATGCAACAAGAAGAAGCCGGTTTCGATGGGATTA
>Ga0209337_1001281_pt1 | contig 19253 bp, 27 predicted proteins | sample LinPmetageLP53_FD_184044 | JGI IMG/M metagenome (GOLD analysis project Ga0209337, IMG submission 184044) | Marine viral communities from the Pacific Ocean - LP-53 (SPAdes) (version 2) | ecosystem: Environmental > Aquatic > Marine > Oceanic | place: Pacific Ocean | collected 2010-02-08 | reverse complement strand
GTGTAAGTGCCAGAACCGCTATGAGTTGTGGCGCCAGCAGAACCAGACGTTGAACCAGCAGAACCAGAAGTGTAAGAGCCGCTAGCGGATGTGGTAGTGTAAGTGCTGGATCCGGTTGCGTAAGTGGTTGAGCCGCCAGATGTTTCAGTCGAGCCAGCAGAACCAGAGGTCATAGAGCCGGTTGTGGATGTGGTAGTGTAAGTGCCAGAGCCGCTATGAGTTGTGGTGCCCGGGCCGGAATCGGTTGAGCCGGCGGAGCCCGTCACCACAGGGCCGGTGGCTGATACTGTGTATGAGCCGGCTGGGGTGGTCCAAGTCGTTGTCCCGTGTGAGCTAGATATTGAACCAGCAGACCCGGATGACATTGAGCCTGAAGCGGACACGGTATGATATGATGATCCACTGTGGGTTATATACCCTGGGCCTATCTCAGTCGAGCCAGCAGAACCAGAGGTCATAGAGCCGGTCGTGGATGTGGTAGTGTAGGTGCCGGCAGTAGTATGCACAGAAGCAGCGGCATAAAGTATGGACCATGGCGATGATATTGAACCAATATCATAAGCGTTTGCGGCATCGCGCAGAAGGGCGCCGGAGATCTCTATTTTCGAACCAGATATCGCGAATCTTTGAACTCCGTCAGTTCTTAATGCAATAAAATCATTATCAAAATCTATCTGTGTTTCATCAGAATCCGCTTCATAATTTATATCACCGAAGTGGCGCGGACCCTTAGAAGAATTATAAGCCATTCATTTTCCCTCCATCGTAAATAGTGCTATCATCGTTGTTAGGTTCCCTTTGTGCCGATGATCCACCAATTTGTTCCATCTGACTGCAGGGTTCTAGATGAATAGTTAACTTTTATTATTAGTTCTTCTTTAAAATCTATTGCTCCCTCGCTAACTTTGAGTTTTACCGGATGAGAGCGTAGGTTATACTTATCAGTGTTTGTTTTTTTAATATTTAAAATTCGGCCCCTATGATTGCATGCGGGCGGTAGCACTACAGTTATGGGATTTTTTTCTGCGTCACATAATATTGTATAGTCGTTATTTCTCACCTCATATATCTTGTCTCTTGTTCGATTTATATTTTTTGAGACGGCGCCGGCACAATTCAAAGAGCCTTCAATGTTTATATTTTCTGTATTTATTTTTCCATCGACTCTCAAAATAGAACTATCAACATCATAAGAAAACGAAGGGGAGGAGGCTAATCCAGCCGGGCCTTTAACTTGTATTTCATTTTTTAATCCTGAAGCATGTGATATTTTATTTTTAATATAATTGTCATATAAATTAGATAAAGTGGTGCTATTCACTGAGCCACGCGATATGTCCGAAACCAGCAAAACATCGTGGTCGCTCAGGTTTTGACCCTCTGTGTTGATTGGACTCGTCTTGACAAGATCTACTACTAGTTTGTTTGATTTTATTGATAAAGCGCTGTCTGTCCCTATCGAAACCGCCACGCCCTCTTCACTCACTTTGATGCCATCGCATGCTTTAAGTTGCAAGTGGCCGCGGATGTTGTTCAGACCTGGGCCGTGCTGTATATAATCTGCAGCAATCTTCCCCGAGAACCGATTTGCGGGCAAGTTTATCAGATCTTCTGCGGAACCGATAAACTTTTTAGCTCGTACTGCAGTGGTCGATAATTCTTGTCCGTTAAACAAAAGATTATAGTCGGCGATAGCGGTTGTGTCAGAACTTCGAAGCAGGACGGCGCCCGGAACGGTTCCTTTAATCTTTGTTATTGCTACGTCTTTCATAGTCGCGCAGGGGCTTTGAGAATCTGTGTCATAGAATATGCTGGCGCTGATGGTGCTCTTAAATACCTTTACCCCTTCTATCTCCTGATCTCCATATTGATCGACGGAGCCCTCGACCACACCTTTCAATACGTTATAAGCCATATTTTACCTCTTCTCCAATAAATAGCTTGTTTTTCTATTAACCTCCACAAAAAAGAGGATGCCTCCCAAAAGGGAGGCATCCAAGGTTTAAATACAAAGTATTCAAGCCATTTGGGGATATCTTAGGAGATCGCCCACTTGTCACTACCAAGATAGGTAAGTGTAATAGCACCATTATCGGATTGCATAAGAATTGATGTTTGACCATCAATTGTCTGTGAGCCGGCGCGAAGAACTGTAAGTGCATACGCACTAGCGTTTTGCGGAGCCTTGACTACAACCTTGTCACCTGCGTCTGGGCTTGCTGGACATGTCCAGGTGCGCACAGCCGAGAAGACTGCAGAAGAATAGTTAAACCCTTCAACCAGAGATGCAGCAGCATCACCGATGTTGTTCGGTGTTGGTGAAGCGTCAGAAGACAGAACACCATTGGTAGCGGTAATACCGGCACCAGCTATAGCAGCAACAAAATCAGCGATGCTTTCCTTCTTGGAAACATTACTGTCGTTGGCATCTACGATAGCAAAGCTATCATTAGCGACATCAACAACACCAGCAGATAGTTCGTCAAGGGAAAGAGCCAATTCACCGCTAGCGGCAATAATACCGACGCCTGCGATAGAAGCCGCATAATCGACCATTGACTCTCTTTTCATGAGGTTATCAGTTGCATCGAAGAAGTAGAGGCTGTCAGCAGCAACTGCAGCCGCAGCGTCACCGGCACCAGTCATGGTAACATCACCAGTCGCAGTTAGCGCAGTGAATGTACCAGCAGCAGCCGCGGCACCACCGATAACTAATGCATCAGCTGTACCACCATTGATGTCGACAGTTGTGACGATACCAAGATCGGCACAAGTACGACTAGCGGCCGTCCAGTTAGAGCCGAACGAGAAGCTAGAGCCATCGTCAGCGGTAACGCTATCAAGAGCAATAGAACCGACATTTGTGATGTTTCCATCAGAAACGCTTAGTGAGGTACCTACGACAGCAGTGAATGTACCAGCAGCTGCCGAAGCACCACCGATAACCACCGCATCAGCTGTACCGCCGTTGATGTCGACCGTTGTAATTGATCCAAGATCAGCAACAGTGCGACCAGCGTTGGTCCAGTTAGCATTGAAAGAGCTAATAGCCAATTGGCCTTGGTTAGTAAGACCATAAGCACCCATTTGTAGCGAACTACCAGTTATACCGGTAGAAGCTGACAGGCTTGTACCATTAACTTGTCCAGCGGCGCCGTAGATTACAGCTTTGCTATTAACAACTGTAGCCGCAACGGAAGTGTCGAGCAAGTTGAGTTCAGCAGCAGTTGATGTAACATCAGCAAGCTTTTGAAGATCGGCGGCCGAAAGGTCGTCGTTATCGAGATAGTTAAGCTCTGCAGCAGTAGCAGTTAGAGCAGCTAGTTTTGTGATATCGGCGGCCGTGAGAGCGTCGTTATCGAGATAGTTAAGTTCTGCTGCGGTAGCAGTAACTAAAGTACCATTGTAGTTGATTGCATCGAGGTACGCGGTACCATCAATATACAAGTCTTTCCATTTAGCACCGGAAACACCAAGGTCGAACGCGTCGTCGTTGCTTGGGGCCATAGTACCACTGAGGATTGCATCAGTCATTTGAAATTTATAAGCCATTTTTAAAAACCCTCCATATTATAAGTTTTAATTTGGTTTGTTTGGATAAGATAAAGCATAGCTATTCACCACCCTGCTAAAAGCAAGAGCAATGCCAAGCCCATCCGCTTATAAGTAGTGCATTTACATCTCTTGATCTCTAGCAAATAAAGTATTTATTCGTGCCGTTGCAATAAAGCGAGATCGCTGCATAGGGTGATTGTAAAAGTACTTGATTTTGGCCGTCGATAGTTTGTGATCCGGAGGCTAAAATAGTGATAAAATTAGTATTTGCTGCTCCACCCTCATCCTTTACAACATATGTTTGTCCGTTAGACACGGTGGCGGCATCCGGCAGCCGCAAGGAAATTGTACCACCAGTTGAATCAACCCCGATATAGTAGTCCGTGAGTGAGGCCGTGTATGTGGTGGCGATGCTTGTGCGGTTTAATTTTAGCCCGCAAGTCATCTTCAGGATATTACTTTGGAATAGTAAGTTTGCGGACCCAGTTAGATCATTGTCAGTATCATGTAATTGTAGTGAATAAACCGGTCCAGCAGCGGTGGCGCCGGCACTTGGCAAGTTTGTTATACCAGAACCGTCTCCATAAAGAAAAGACGCTGACAGGCCAACGCTGGCCGTTATAGCGCCGGCGACGTTTAGGACGTTGGATGTGCCATTAAATGTTAAGTTGCTCTCACAGGTTAGTGTGTTAGCATTTCCACCAACATTACTAAGCAAAGAGTTGTCAGTTGCATTTGCAACCCGGGGAACATTAATAATGTTAGACCCGTCAGATGTACTAAGGTTGCCAGATAATATATTTCCAACTATTAGATCACCAGGAATATATTCCTGTGCTGCTACTAAAGTCCCTGATACCGCATTATACGCCATTCACCGTGGTCTCCCAAATGTAATTAGAAGACAAACCAGTTGCTGCCATTGGAGTATAGACTGATTGCGGGGGCTGAACCAGTCAAAATATAGTATAACTCATTGTCTATTGTATAACCAACCGAGGCAGAGAGGGTTATCTTCCCTGCTACTCTACCTAAGTATTCATCTTTAACTATTAAGATACTACCGGATCCAAACTGTGAAGCACTGGGGATTAATATATTAGTATTGCTAGTGCTCGGAACACCAATTATATAATCGGATACTGATGCCGTGTATGAAGTGCCCGCAACTCTAGTATAGTTGCCGCCGAAGCCTTTCACAAACACTTGTTGAGAATAGGCACTAGCCGTCAGGATTGGTATACCGCTAGCATTCGCAACCACAAAACTACCTGTTCGGATATGAACATCGTCGTTGCTGTTACCAAAATTAGTCGAGCCAGTTGCGCCAATCTGAGTTATATTCTCAATGTGATAGCTACTAGCTGATATGGCGCCGGTAACGACAAGGGTGCCGGTAAGGTATAGGGTGTGCCCAGAGCGGCCAGCGACGGCGGAGCCTGTATAATACGTCAGATATGCAGATCCAGTGGTGGCGCCACCGGACTCAGTAATAAACTGGATCGAGTGTGCGGGGCCGGCCGACCCAGAACCGGTATTATTATCGCAACCTACATATGCCCAACCAAATGTTGCCATGGATCAGACCCCTGGCTCGCCGGCCCAATTCTCTCCACTATCTGTAGAAACTTTATCCGCAGATATAGCTGTAAGTCCCGCCACCACATCGACTGTGGCCGCATTGCCGTCGACGGCGCTTTTTATCCAAATAGCTGATACCTTTACCTCAAGTCGAGGGCTAGTTGTATTGGCTGCAACTGTAAAATAGTTTGATCCACTAGTGCCAGATGTGGAGAACCCAACCTTTACAGCATTTCCAGATGTATTGGTTATCACTATCCATCTAGTGACTTTCGGAAATGCTATTCTCGCGGCGGTGTTGGTTGATGTATTGCCCCCACTACACCATGGCTGGCCGCTCGATTGGAATGCCCCAACGTGGTTTAGGCCTGGTGATAAGTTCCAACTTCCCATTATATAACTCCTGTTTTAAACGTGATCATTGTAAATAGTCATCTTTTTGTTCTATTGCGCCTTTCTTTTGCTCTTAATCTCTTTCGTTCTTCACTTTTACGAAAGCGCTCTGCTTTTATTCTTTTTTCTTTTTTCTTAACGGATGGTTTTTTATAATGTCTTCGGTCTCTAACCTCTTCTACTATCTTTTCTTTTTTTACTTTCTTAAGAAATCGACGAATCATTCTTTCATGGTTGCCGCGGCACTCTTTTGCCTCCACACTCACATTGTTTTTTTTCATTTCATTGCATCCCACATTCTTGAGGCGCCTGGAATGAGGGTGCTAATATCTACTCCCGGGTCGTTGGGGGCTCCAAGCTCTACTGCACCAGAGGAATCACCTTCGTTGGTTGCTTCGCGGTTAGTGAGTGCCGAGGTACCCTCAAAGAGATTTACACCGTTATAGGCGTCGGTACCGATCGCATCCATCAGTTCTTTTCTTTTATTTAGATTTTTTTGACGATCGTTCGTTGTTTTCTTTTGAGACACTTTCTGGATAAGTGGCCGTGAGGGCTTTGAAGACACCCTTTGTTCTACAATAAGTGTATCTTGTAATCCTTTCGCTACCTCTGATACTACATTTGAAAGTATCCCTTCTTCTACGAGTGTCTCGTAAATACACTCTTTAACTATCGGTTTGATCAGGCTCTTTAATTCTTTCTTATTCATCTAAGGCCTCATTTAAAAGTTGTTCAATTTTATTTGCCTTAGCGGTCATGCGGGCTAGCCGTTCGCGGGCTTCTTTGATCATAAATGCTTCTGGTGTCGAGGGCTCTGATACAAAGTCAAAACAAATAAGTTGAAAGTCGTCCTGGACATATGTTTTTCCACCCTTGTTTTCCACCGATCCCATGCCTCGTGATGAAATCCCCAACTTAACGCCTGATTCTACCAAGGATTTAAGGACTTCTCCTGATGGGGTGTCGAGTACTTTTACTTTTCCCATCACGGCGTCACTATCCATCCAAATAGCTGTCACTAAGTGCGAGGCGTTCTTTAAATTGATTACTGAGTCGTCTGGGTGATCTAGTTCGCCGAGGGCGCGGTTGTCCCTAACTAACTTTTCATAGTTTTTTACTTCCCTGGCTAACACATTGTATGGATAAATTCTTCCATTTCCATTTTCTGTGTCTGCTTGTTGTAGTTTTCCCGTTAGAATCATACCGCCCGAAGTAACAAAGCGCTTTTCATCTTCTGTCAGGAGATCTTGACAAACACCACCCTCGCAGAGTTCATAATACTCTCGCAATAAAGTTTTGCTCATAGCTAAGAGCCTTTACAACAGCGGCGAACTGGCTGTAGCATCCACTTTGTTGTCCAAATGTCTGTGTTCATGTTTTATTCCTTCATCTCCAAAAACCATGTTGAAGATATATGATGTTCCTGATGACAACCACCCTAAAAGAAGGGCATTTATAATTGTTGTATCAAAATTAAATAGTTCTGTGTGTGGAGAAAGTAGCATTAAAAGCCAGCCTACATGAAATCCCATGCACATGGGACACTTAAATAGCTCTCCGATAGTTCCTTTTGTCGGCCTTATCTTGTTCAAAACTTTGCCGTATACAAGAATTTGTGTGAGCCCGTAGGCACACAATATGAATGTTAGTAATTCCATTTTATCCTTTTGTTAAAATCCCGTTCCCATACCTTGGGCCGCTAATTGATTAGTTAAGCAAGTCAGTGTTAGATTACTTGCACACTCGCCGGCTACCAGAGTAAGAGCAGTTTTAAGAGGGGTTCCTCCCTTATCCACTATTTTCTTGATGAGCGGTACATCCAGCAGGTTACCATTGGCTATCGTATTCATAGCTTCAAACTCTGATTGTTCAGCCTCCTGTTTGAAAAGTTCTTTTGCTTCATCATATAGTTTTCTCTGTTCTGGTGTAAAATCTTTCATTTTAATTCCGACCACTCCGGCACGCTCTTTAATTTTTTGTACATGTTCTTGTCGTTGTCTCTTCCGTCTTCTCTGGTGCCGGCGCGATTTTGAGCCGGGCACTTCGTGTAGCTGTTGGGCCAGCTCTTCCTCTTGCTCTTCGCCGGCATCGTTAGAGGCGTCAGCCAACACTGCAATGCTTTTTATAAAATCTTGAACAAGTTTAATTTGTTCTGCTGTGGGTTCTTCAGTAGTATCGGGGGCACCATCTCCGGTGGTTGTCGCGGCGGTTGGTACTGTACCACCAATTTCAGCTTCTGCGACATATGCGCTCCAATTTTCCATTATCAAATGCATGTCGGACATCGAGGACTCCTAGAGCGTATATAGATAATTTAGTGAGTAGGGGTCTCTTATAAAGCCTTTCTTCATAGAGCCCTTCTCAGTTGAGTGCGGTACTTCGCCAAGCTCGGTGGAGTCTGCTTTTTCTGGTTCTATCTTTTGATCGTCATCCATTGAAATTATCGCTTCGACCGATTCAAAATATGGTCGTTCTTCCTCAATAAAGGATGAGATATTTATTAATGCCAGCTTAGGAGCCAGAGATGTGTCTTCCTCTGACACTTCTAAACTCCCCTCTAAGGAGCCATAAAATGCACCAGCCTGGACAGACTCTAATATAATGATTCCTTTCTTATGTAGGTGAGCAAATAGTCTGTTCTGGGCGCCATACACTAAGTCAGTCATTGTGTCTTTAGGAAATAAGATGATTTTATTTTTTTTCGGGGATACAACGATGTCCATGTCGCCGTGATCGAAGATCATAAAATCCCCTGCCAAGCTTTTACGAATATCAAGTTCTAATACTACCTTTGATTCTTTAGCAGCATCACCGATCTTAATCGTTATTGACATTTGTGCTGATTTCCTTTACCAAGCTTTGGGTTCTTAAGATAGATAAAAGCTTTTCGTCATTGATAGTGCTTTCTTTTAGATTGTTTAGGTTGCCGATGAGCCTATTTGTTTTTTCAATCACTTCTGAATCTTCCGAGTTGGCAACAGTCAAGGATACGCTTAGTGCCTCCTTTAGCCTCGCCACCTCATCGTTTAAAAACACTTTGAGTTGGACCGCGTTATCTGAAAACGAAGAAACATAATATCCTAAAAGGTCTTTTTGTTCTTCTAAGAGCGAGTCATCGTATTTGTCATTGAACTTACTGACAAATGTTTTATAGACCATATTATCTATTTCTTTATCTTCCATATTTTTTGGTAATGGAGCCGTCATTACTTCTGCGACTTGGCTTTCCAACATTACCCTCTTCTTGGGTGTCACATCATTCGAAAAAATCTGAGCTATTGAGGCTAGAGTCTTGTAGTTCGGAACAAAGTTTCCAAATACCGAAGAGGATACGTCTTTGTTGATATCATTAATCAAGTCTGTTTGTTGTTTAAAAAGATCATCCGGGTCAATAAGTATTTTTTGATTTCTAGATTCCTTTATTATTTTTTCACACACAAATCGTTCTAAATTCTTACTCTCATATAAAGATCGATAACAATCTAGATCTTTCTTTAGACTCGTGTGTGTTCCAAAGTGTTTCTTTATAATATTGACTATAATATCTCGGCGGGAATGGTCTTCCTTTAAAATAGAAGCTGTTATTTCTCTGATAAGAGCTTCATATACAAATGCTGTATTTCGCTTTTTGTTGTATTTTGCTTTCATCTTTTTTAATTATCCTTTTTCTTGTTTTTATCATCTAGTTCGGTTATTAAACTTCGCACTGACTCGTTGACCAAAAATATCTTCTGTTCTTCAATGTTTTCTTCTAAACTATAAATAGGCTCTTGATGCTCTGGAATCCCGTAACCGAGTGTATTTAGCGGACCAAGGCCTGGAAATATATTTCTGTTTCCAGGGCTACTGCTGCCTTTACCGTGCTGTGAGGCCATGGATCTGCTGCGGGGTCCGGTTCCCTTTCTCTTATCGTTCTTCCCGTTTTTCGCGTGATACTTTTCTCCCCTTCCATAAGTCCGGACATTTCTAGAGCCGGGGGGGACTGCAAGTAGCGATGATTCATCTTCCGGTGCTGCGGCTGGGTCTGCGTCTGCCGCCGGCATTTCTTCTGGGCCCAAATCAAGTTCGGTGCCCATGGGGTCTCCTAATTCATCTCCCATGTCGCCGCCGAGCATACCTCCAGTTTCGCCGGCTGCAGCAGCCTCAGCAACTGCTTGAAGCGATGCGTCATGTTTGCGATCGAAATACATTTCTCTCTGGTTCCGCACGAATTCCTCGCCGGACATAGAAAAGATATTTTCTGTAACCCATCGGCGCGAGAAGTATCCTTCTGTGGCAGACGCGGCGATATCAAATTTCTGTTTCCAGTGTTCTAATTCTTGTAATTCTGCGATCTTGGAAGGATTGTTCAGAGATAATTTAAAGGCCAGTAGATCGTCCCCGCGGAACCCTAGGGTATAAAGATGAATGATTCCAATTTTTTCTAGCTCAGAAATAATAACTCTTTGTAATCTTTGAACAGTCCTTGCGAATCTAATATCCTTTTGTGCCAACGTTGTTTTATCTTCTCCACCTTCTTCACCCATGGTTAAATATGACTGAGGAATCTTTAGAGCGGAGAAGAGCTTGTCGCGCAGATACTTGATATCATCAATTTGGGTAATGTTCTGAGCACCTGCCAAAGTTTGGATATCTGTGGCTGACCCTGCTCGGATCGGAATAAAATAATCTTCTTCGATGCTCATTGGATTATATCTTAGATCGATGCGGCCATTCTCTGGATTGATTACTGAGTGCCTCTTTAATGATGTAACTGTTTTTTCCATAAACTGTTCCACATCTTGCGGCGGGATAGCCCCTACATCGATTTTAAATACACGACGCTCTGAAGATCGAATAACTCGATAAGCCATCATAGCATCTTCCATAAGAGTTAATTGGCGCCAAATGCGTCGGGCTGGCTCCAGAACCGATGTACCATACGGGGCGTGTTTGTCGTTACCCAAAATACGAAAGTGGGCCACTTGCCAATTTTCGAAGGTCATGCCGGCAGAGTTCCATTGATATTGGATGTAATTAGGGTTAGTAGAATCTTCTCCCTCTAACCTTTCTATCTCAGTACTCGGTAGTGCTATAATTGACTTAACTCCATATTTGTCGTCGACGTCTAAATACAAGAAAAAATCCCCGTATTTACACATAGTTCTTGCCCATCCGAATAAGTTATATTCTACATTTAGAATGTTGCTATATAGTATATTAAGGATCGCTTTAAGTTCTTCATTCGGACACTTGATGTTGAGCATTGGTCGCAGTTCAGAATATGTTGTCATTTCATCTGCGTAGATGTCCATGGAAGAAGCAATTTCTGGGGAGTATTCCATCTGGTCAAAATCAATGTAACGCTCTGTTCTTTTCTGATTAGCGATTGCATTTGTGGCTATCGTATCTAGCGGGTTATATACAGATTTTTTAAACTGCTGGCCAGATGCTGATTTGAATCTTGACGAAAACTTATCTAAATGTTGGCGTCTTATTCGCCGGCCAGACTGCGACCTATAGTTAATGATCGGTCCGGAGAATAATCTAGTTAATGCTTTAAATAACTTAGATTCTTTGTTTGCGGGATTTTTGCCGTAGTTAGCCATTTTGTTCTCACTTAATTATCCACTTATACTGTTCATATAAGTGTTTAGCTTCATTCATTTTATCAAAGATGCTATCTTTTTTGTAGCCCTCTTGACCTTTAATTTGTGTATTCATAGTAGTTTTTGTCATATATATTGCATCTAGAAACGCTTTTTGATAGTTCAACTCTCTAGCATTCACTTGAAGTGCTGTATCTCTCACCCAACAAGCAATTGCTAACGCCATAATTAAATCATCATGGTATCCTTTCATTGCTTGTGGGCGCCCGTTCTTCCAAATAAAAGTCTTCATCTCATTAATTAAACGAGAGGAATATACTTTAATTAGTTTATTTCTGATAAACTCTTCTAATTTTGCAATAATCAAGGGGCGCGTCTTCATAGAAGTTGTGAATCCGGGGACGGCGCTATTCATGTGCTCAGCTTGATATTGTTCGATGTACTCGTGTGTTGATTTAATAGAATGATAAACGTTGGGATATTGATACTCGTTAATTAACTTATCTAATACCGAGTATCCGATATTATTATTCTCGACCACAAGCATTGCTGTTCCAAACTCGCGGCCGACACTATTGAGCATATTAGCATACATATCGAGTGTTGGCTTTCCTTGATATTCTCCTATAACCTCTAACGTTTCAAGTTTTAGAATGTGAAATGTGGAAAAGTCGGCGCCGTCGCCCCTAGAGACATCAGCCACCATAAGATAATTACAGGTTGGATCGAACTCTTCCCATATCCAGAAATTACGATCGAACCCAGTTCGATATTTTGGCTCTTTTACCATCGTCAATAACCAACTCATCTCGTCTGGGTCAATAATTGTTTCGCCAGATGTATTGAAGTTACATTCAAGCTCTTGTGCAATCTGTCGTTTTGACATGTTCTTGGTTTCTTTCTTAAACCAAGCATCGTCTCTGTCCGGGTGGACATCCCATGACAATGATGTTAAATGAAAATTGTTTGCTCCAGCTTCGGAGTCAGTACAGGTTTTATGAAACCAGTTCCCAACACCGTTAGGCGTACTTAGTGCAATACATCGACCACCAGTTGATAGCGTGGGATATAGACCGGTCCATAGTTCGTCTAAGCCTTCGATGTGTGCGGCTTCGTCGAGAACCAGCAAAGACAGTGCCTCAGAACGGCCGGCATCACCGGATGTGGAGGTCGCCTTGATTGAAGAACCATTAGACAACTCAAACGAGGTTCTGTTATCCACACTGATAGTGGCGATCTTTAGCCAATCGGGCAGGTTGCGCATGATATTCTTGACTTTCTTTACAAGGTTTCCTGCTGTTGCGAACTTGGTTGCCATGACAAGGATAGCTTTATCACGATGGAAAAGCATCATCCAAACGATATAACCTGCAGTGATGGTCGATATACCTAACTGCCTGGCTTTTAGAATGACGTTAAACCGATAGTCGTTAAAATCTTTTAAGAGTTCATCTTGGAACTCATATGTATCAAACAAGATTAGCCCGTGAAGCGGGTGTGATATCCGTGCGTAAGTTTTTAGAAAATACGAAGGGTTTTTACCACATCTGAGTATTTCTTTAACGCGTTGTTTTTTATCTAATTGAAAGCTCATGCATCTTCATTTTCTGATTGCATATCCAATAATTCTTCTATCACGTCGTAGTGTATTTCTTTCATCATTTCTATGTCGCCTATGCCTTCATCCTCAATTAGTTTCCATAGCATCTGGTTTGCTTTCTCGGGGGTGGCTGACATTTTTGCTTCATTTGCTCTGCCGCCGGCGGCCCAAACTTTCTGTGCTATTTCTCTGCGTAACGGAACAAATCCTTCGCCGTACTCGTTACTCAAATCGTGGAAGAATCCCTCTTGTAAAACCTCGCGTATAAGATCTTGTAAGTCATTTATTTTAAACTCTGGGAAAAATCCTTTTACTTGGGCTTGCCCATCGGCGCCGCGGGTATATAAAGTGGGTGCGGCAGCATCCTCTTCAGCATCACTCATTTCAACGCCGGGAATCTTCTCAAAGACCGCTTGAAACAAGTCAGCTACTTCTTCTGGCGGCATGCCTTGGATTAAAGCAGCTAACTGATCCTTAAGATCTGGCCCAGAGTCATTTTGGAAACCACTATATTCGCTCTCTGGAGCATCATCATGTGGAATATCCATCGGATATGTGTCACTATCATTTCTCTCTTCTGGTTTGGGAACGTCCGGGGGCGTTGGTATTTTTCGCTCGTCATCGTTCATCCAGTCGGGTCGAGGGCCGCCCTTAATGTGGGCGATTAAATCATCAACCTTGCTCTCGCTGATCTGAAGACCGCCATCTTTAAGATATTCTTCAAGAACAATGCGATAAAGGTTATCTCTGGTGAGCTTCATTCTATTTCTCAGAATTTTTGGGGCGAGTATCGTTATCTGGCCTTGTTCCGCCCTTACCATTCCAGCCACCTAACTCAACGAACGATTTCCAATCTGCCTCAACGGTGTTGGTAGAGCCGCTGTTATCTTCATTCATATCCGCGGACAATCCGCCAACTTTATAGTGCATTTTTGCAGTGACCCATGAACGTACTCTGGAGGAGTTCTCCACACGCACGTCAATCTCTCCCTCTTCGGTGAGGGCAACTGTGTTACCGGTAATCTTCTTATATTCTTTCTTAAGGAATCCTGTAATGTCTGCTACACGTTGTGAAATCTCGTCCTCAAACCCCTGAGCATATACTTCTTTGAGTCTTATCTCGGACTGATACCCTAAACACATCACATCTCCGTAAAACTTTACGTTGAAGCCATCCATCACACGCTTGTCAATTAGTGGATTTCCCTCTTCTCTTTGGAGGCCGGCATTGATAGGCTCACCATCTTCTGTTAGGGCGCCATCATATGCGTTTGCTGCCGCTTGGGCTAAGCCCTGAATTATGTCATAGGTGGATGCCATTGTTTATTTCTTCCTTTTGATTCTAATTGTGCTACGTCGCTTGCCTTTGGGCGCCGATTCGAGGCGCTGGAGTTCTTCTTTGAGGCGGCGGATTTGCTCTGCTACACTACGGCCGGCTTGGCCGGCTTGCTGCTTAGGGGTTTTTCTTTGGCGCATCGGATTTACGGCGTTGTCGTCGGTTACTGGACGCGGAAGAGTGGCTGCCATCTTATCAGATTTCGCGGCTTTTTTTGTGGAAGCTCCGCGGAGTGCGGTTCCGATGGGAATAGCCATCTCTGCGCCAACACCAAGCTGGGCTAACAGAATTACAATATCGCGGGCCTTCATTTGTGAGGAAGCCTGTTGTCCACCTCCAATTGCGCCGGCGATACGCTCCAGCACCTTTTGAACTTGCGTGTTGCTAAGCAGTGTCTTAAACCTGGCCGTGGCCTGTGCCGTATCGGCGGCTGCCATGGCGACGGGCGAGTCTTCAATTCCGGCGCCCGGTGAGGGGCCGCCTTTTTTGCCGCGAGTGAGGCCCAGACGGCTGGCCGCACCGCGTGCAGCGTCAACAACACCACCAAACACCTGCGCCTCATCCAGTTCAGCTTCTTGTTCTTTGATAACCTCTAAGATAATTTCTTCTAGTAATTGTTTATTTATTTTCATTTTTAGGTCTCCATCCTTTTAACCATCTTTCCTCTCTGTCCTCGATATATTTGATGTAGCATTTCTGACAACATTCAAATTTTGTGAGACAGACATCATCCATTGATTTCTTTGGGATAGACCCGCAGACTGAACAATATCTCAGAGATTCTCTATTAAATAGTTTTTTCGAAACCTTTATACCATTTATATCAATTTTCTCTTGATACTCTTCATTTCTCTTAGTTTTTTGATAAAACTCTTTCATCTGTAAAAGGTATTCTTTTTCTTTGGTTTCGTCCCAGTTGGCTTTTGGATTGGCAATTGTTTCCTCACCATACTTCTCGGAGATTGCTTTTTCAATTGCCGCTATTCTATTTAAATCTTTATTTTCCATTGTATGCCTGGTGTATCCCGTATGCGGATGCTCCTCCAACCACCACACCTCCAACAAACCATAGCCATTTGTGGCGTGGTGAAGTCTTTTTGAGGGCCGTGGCCATGGCATATATTTCTTTATCTTTTTGCATTATAAATAAATCATACTCTTGTGTAAGAGCTTTGTGTTCTATTCTTAGATTATCAAGTTCGAACCGATGTTGCTCGCCTTGTTTTTCTAGTTCAAATTGTATCTTACTTTCACAAGATCTTGTATATAATTCTGTTCCTGCTAGTAGTTCAGCCATGGCATATTTATCAAACAAAACACCCTCGAAGGGTGCGCACTGATTCTTCCCAAGAATGGTAAAGTGTGGTGTTGTGGCGTTTGCCGATAGAGAAAGTGCTAATAATAGTTTAAGGAACATACTCAAATCCAAAGGTTGTTTCTATATCTTTAACTAGTTCTTCTTTGTCTTCACTAAACTTTCTAATGATTTCTCCTCTTCTCATTCTCTTTTCTTCTTCAAGTTCTTTCATCGTTATCTCATATTCTCGTTCTATCGATGCAAGCGACTCAAGATGGCTCTCCATCAATAGCTGCTTCTCTATTATTTCGCTTCTGTGAATCTCCTTCAGGCCTTCAATTTGTGCTTCATGTGACTGAGACTGAATTTCATATGCTTTTTGCATTAGTCGATAGTCTCTACCGAATTTTAACATTAGAACGGCCAAAAGCGATACTATTAATATCGCTTTCCAGTTCTTTAATACAAAATCTATAAGTACTTTCTTAATCATTATAACCTCGCAATCTAGCGATGCCATCGATGATCGTTTGGCCTCCAATATAAATTGCTGAAATGATTACCCAGTCCTCGCTAGTGACATGTCCTGTAAATGTTAGTCCCGTGGCTGTCAGCCATACCATTAGTTTGCGCGATGTTAACTTCGCGAGCCATGTATCCACAAATGCTTTTGTTGTTGCCATCATTTTTTACTCCTGTATTTATCCTGCTGCTTTTTCTGGGGCTTCGCCGGCTGCCGCGGCTTTCCATTTTTTGTGCCTTTTAGCCTTTCGCACCTTCGCGCCGCCAGTCGCCAGACCGAGCCCAGCGACAGCTAGCCCGCCACCAATCCCGAGGCCCGGGAGAAGCGGGAACATTCCAACCATGCATCCTATGAAAATGGCAATCCAACTATAGTTATTGTTGAGAAACCTCATCCACCCGGGAGCATTCTTCAGTTTTTCCGGTGCGATTTCTTCCGGATCTAATCCTACGGTACCAAGCATCTTCAACATCGTCGACTCGCCCTTGTCTGCCACGGCGTCAGATATTCCATTTCCAATACCGGCGGCGGCGAGGGCTGAAATCCCCAAAGATTTTGCGAGGTAGGTATCGATGAGTCCTCCGACACAAACCATAATAAAGTTATCGATAAATCCAAATATAAATTTGCCAGCACTTGCCTTAAGGATGTATTTTAAAAATTCTTTTGTGGCAGGAGGTGCGGTTTCGCCCGTGACTTTTTCGGCTGTATCGATCATTGCCTCGGCATCTGTATTAAAAGCCATGGCCTTAAGCCTTTCAATTTCCTTGGCTAGTTCTGCATGTTGAGCCGCCTGCTGCTGTATCACTTTTTTCAGCACCTCTGTTTCACTGCTGGTGTCTTCACTAAGAATTTTCCACTCAGCTACAACTTCAGGGTTGTTTGCATATTTCTGATTAATGGCTGCGGCAATTTTTTCTATTCCGGCGCTGAATTCGGGATTCTTAGTTAATTTTAAAAGGGCGGCCTGTTCCATTTTTGGTCCAAGTTCCTCACCCTTTTTAATCATTGCTTGGACTTTTTTAGGCATAGCAAAAAAATGCTGAAAACCCTTTTTAATAAAGTCGACTATCTTTCCTTCTTCTATAAGATAGATCTCTTCTGTTAAGACATCTGGAGCGTCCCATGCGTTAAAGTTCTCTAGCAATACTTCCTCTTGATACCCTCGCCAGTTTTCCATTATAAGCTTCATTATTTTTTACCTCTCTTTGCTTTTGATATCTCAACTGCTGCTAGTTGTGCCTGTGCATCTTTCTTTGACTTTGGCTTCTTAGATAGTTCGCGGCCACTTTTAGATGTTGCTTTGTGGCCGCCTTTAACTTTCTTAATCTTTTCCATTATGTCTTCTTCCGCGGCGGTGTCGATCTTCGGAACCTTATCCATCACAGACACCAAATCTGGTGTTGCTATATTTTGAACCATAACAGTGCAGACTTTCTGATCAATTCCTAATACGTTCATGAAAAATTCCACGGCGCGGGATTGTATCTCGGACTCTGGCGTGTCTTCTATTGGCGCTTCATCAGGTCGCTGGACAGCTATCCCGCTGGCCATGGCGGCTACTTCATTTAGCTCTTCTTTGATGATCTGTTTAAGTTGGGATTTGGTGATTTTCATTATGTTGTTTTTTCCCACCTCTCCTGGTTTGGTCCAAAAAAGCCTTCTCCAAATTCTTTTAGAAATGCTTGATCTCTCTGAAAGATCAAAGAGTCTAATGCTTCTGCCGCCGCGGGTTCTTTCGTTCTTAAATTTTCGATTGCGGCTAGCGCGGTCTTTCTTCTTTCGCCATTGGTGCGTGTGATGGCGCCGAGTTGCTTCATTATAGCGGCGGCCGTTACCGCGCCGGCGGCGTATTGTCGGCGAACTGAAGGATCGGGTACCTGAAACTGCTCGTGGCCCGGGCTGCGGCGGGCAGCCTGCGGGTCGGGCTTACCGGTGCCACCATAAACAACTGCCTCTTCAAATTCTTCTGCTTCTATCAAGACAGTAATCTCTTCTTTGATAATCTGTTTAAGTTGGGACTTGGTGATTTTCATTCAAAGCTTTCCTGCCATCTTGGCTGAGACTGCGGGGTGAGCTGTTTTAAAATCGGCGATGGATTCACGGATGCTCTCTTCGTTGCACGGGCCATCGTACCATTCTTCGAAAAGCTCTAAGCCATTAGCTTTCTTAACGTGTTTTGATACACCCGCCTCTTGTAATACATGCAGAAAGATCTCTGCGCAGCATCCATCTTCTTCCTCCACAACAACAGCCGTAACTGTAGCGGTGGTTGTCGTGGTGTTGCCACTTATCCATCCTGTTATTGTATTCCATAAACTCATTTTATTGTTTTCCTTTAAGCTCTTCTAAGCCAAACATTCCTTTTATCTTGCCCATAGCTGTGAGGGGCTCCGGTCGTTGAGCAACCTTGGTTGCCAAGGTCAGCCAAGCCGTGGGGGTTCTGGGATTAGCCATTTTTGTGGCACGTTGAAGTTGTTGCGCAGTATATTTTCCGCTGTTGATTGCATCGATTGCTGCGGCCACTTTCTCTTGCTGTTCTTGCCAAGTTTCGGACGCACCTCGGCCCATATTTGGAGGTGGTGGCATGTCTGGATCGAACTTAAAGGCATTAGGCCCAAGGTCGGCGACTAGTCTTATAAGCCACGCATTTATGGCTCCAAGAGCGCCGGCCGGCGAAATGGCGGCCTCTTTAATCACTTGCATCTTTTCATCCATAAAATAACGAGGATCGATAAATTTCTTGTTTTTTCTAATAGCCATTATATTGTTCCTTTTATGTTGCTAAACCATTCATACTTAGTATTTTATTTAGGTTGCGGCACATCTTGTCCGCTCCATTCGCCCGAATCTGACAACTCTTTAACCATGCTCTTATAGACATCGGCTACTTCGTCAGCGAAATCGAGGTATGGGGCGGCCCGGACCTCTTCTTTTGCTATTTCATATGCTTTAGGAACCATCTCTATTACTTTTTCAAAACTTTCTGGAGTCCTAAAGCGCGCAACGACACGACGGGACGCTTGTTGCCCATATCCGCCACCGGATGTGATGTAAACATATGGCTCAGACACTCCTTGTCCCCATTGCATTCCCGCATAAATATTCAGGGCGCGCTCGGTCTCGGGGTGTTCTGGATCGGACACACGTATTCCGTTAAAACGAACCACGAGGTTGTGCCATGTCATATCGGCGGATTCCGTTTCGGAGAGCACTGTCTCTATCTCTTCCTTGAGGATCTGCTTAAGTTGTCGTTTTGTAATCTTCATGTTGCTAATCTAGTCCTCATCTTCTAACGGTGGTACATTAAGCGCTGTATATACCCAATCTGGAAGGTACGAGTGAAAACCCGAAGATTGTCGATCTCTGGCCTCATCGTA
>Ga0209337_1001280_pt1 | contig 19260 bp, 47 predicted proteins | sample LinPmetageLP53_FD_184044 | JGI IMG/M metagenome (GOLD analysis project Ga0209337, IMG submission 184044) | Marine viral communities from the Pacific Ocean - LP-53 (SPAdes) (version 2) | ecosystem: Environmental > Aquatic > Marine > Oceanic | place: Pacific Ocean | collected 2010-02-08 | reverse complement strand
TGCTACTGTAACTCCATCATTAACCACTAGTGGGGGTAAATCATCTCTTCTATCAATTATCACACTTTTAGTCGCTGGTCCCAAAGTAACTGATACCGCATTAGCGAGTTCATCTATTCCAGCAAATAGAAGTTTCTTTGCTTCATCACCATGATAAATCATTCCATCACTCCTATAATATCTGAATCTCTTAAGGCCAGTAACTTTTCATGGCCTAAATAAAATTTAGAACCACCAATATAAATTACTGTCTGTCCGTCTTCGTACTTTTCTGAATCTACGACTGTGGCTAAATTAACTTCACCACTAACCATAATTCCAGTCTTCGTCTTGCTCTCCTTTTCCTTTGCTATTGTATAGCCATTTTCTGCTTTTATCTTCATTATATCACCACAATGTTATCATCAATACGATTAGGGTAATCACGTTTACTATTGTTACGCTAATCGCTATTTTATTCGTTTGGTTTAACTCCTTCACCATACTTCGTATGTCTCCAGAGATTAACCATAAGGTCTCTCTCACATCAATAGATGCTTCTTCCAGTAGGTCAAATTGTCTTTTCATATTCTTCAACCGCCTCTTCTGGTGTTTTGTTCGACTCCCACTTCTCTCTTAAATATTTCACAGGTATATTATCACGCTTACCATTTAGTTTACCTAACCAGCGAGAAAAACTTACACCTAATGTTCTTTTTTCCATTAATAATCCTCCAATTTTTTTGTTCTGTCTTTCTTAACAGATACTCTTCTTTTTCTTTCCTTCTTTATCCCCAATACCTTACACTCTTTGTCGTCTAGTTTTTTAGCCGCCCATCTAGAATATTCTTGATTCTTTACTAGGTCTCTCACTAAATACCCATCCGATGCCCTTAATCCTAATTTTCTACATATTGTAGGAAAGGGACTCACGCTTTTTCTTTGTGGGGGGATAACTCCACCGTATGCACCTAACTTTGAATAGGCCAACAATGGGTAAAAGTAATCTCCCCCATTCATCATAGCCTTTGATACGTGCATCAGTTTCAAATTATTAGGTTGTGATGCAACTGCCCACGAAAGTATTTGCATTGGTGGGGGTTTATAGGTATTCAAAACAGTTAGGTATTCATCTCTATCTGGCATTTTAATATACGCACTAGTCAAAGCCCATATATTATCATCTACTATCTTAAAACCCTGAGAGTTTTTTGCTTTTGCCCTCAGGATAATTTGATAGTAATTCTTTGTACCTGCCATCTTCACTTGACAACAATCAAGCAACACTTTACTCACATCCTTTTTATTCTTACTAGTCAGTACGACATTACGACCTGAATGTATCAAGTCTAATATCTTATCTTTATCTGGCTTATGGTGGACATCTTCAATGATAATCCCTATCTCCAAAGGCCATGAATATACATCACTAATAGATACATCATTAGCATAGAAAATTCTATACTCTTTGCTATTAATTAGAGACTTAGCCTTTGTCGTTACTCCAGTACCCGACTTACCTACTACTAATATTGTTTTCTTCGTTTTCGTTTTCATTTAAAATCATCTCAAATCTATACTTACTATCTTCTTCTAAATGTTCACCATTCCTAACCATTTCCATAACTCTCTTGAACTTACGCCAAGACTTACTTTTTGTAGGAGAGTCTGGCATTAAATCACAGACTCTTAATATGTCAAATCTTCTTCTTATAATAATCGAATCTACTCTACGACCACGTTCTCTAATCATTACGTGATGAATATTCATCGCTAGTAATGAACGACCTACTGGTTCAAGTAAATGTTCTGGTAATCTCATCATAATCTTATAACGAGGTTCATACCCACCTTTTACCGTTGTCATGGAAAAGGATGGTATTGCTGTTAATATAAAAATTCCTTGTATTTGTCCTTCTGAATACATCATGGTCCACCTAAAGTATCGTATAATGTGGTCTCCCACAAATGATACTCCTTGTGTCCTTTAATAAACATTCCTGCTTTGTCCTTTGGACCAACGAATGTTTCTCCGCATAACATACAATGTACTTTAACAATTTCAGACATTTCACGGATTCCATCTTGTCCGATAATATCTACAATATTTCCTACTGTTAGGGGGCTACTATCATACTCTAATTCTTCATCCCACATACGCTCTCATGTAATCTCTAATAGTCATAGACTTATTAAGATTTGTGGAACCTTGTGTTTTCTCCTCTACTTTTTCTGGTATTTCATTTCTGGTTTCTATTTCATCGAATAACATTTCTCTAACCATCTTTCCTGCTCTCAAGTATCTTTTCTGTTGTGCTTGATTCCAATTTACAAAACATGAGTTAGGGTATTCTGTATACACTTCTTCATCCATAAACTCAACCATAATGCACTCTATAATTCTGCTTTTTGCTTCCTCAATCGTATTGGGGGCTTTTTCATCGTCATAGTGCATATTATCTACTCCAAAGGTGAATGTACATTATCTAATACCCACTTCAAGGTTTTAACAACCCCACGAAGGGCGGTATAGTTTCTGAGACATTCCGCATTCTGCGAAGTTCCCATAACTCTAGAGTTCCACAAATCATACCATTCCTTTTTCTTAGCAACTGCTTGTTGTAACATTGTTATTATTTCTTGTTCACTCTTCATTATCTTCCACCCATCCTTTGATTAATGGTTTGACCATTGTTACATGGTGCAAAGCAATCGCTTTATCTTCATGTTTTACACTAGAGATTATCTTGTATAGACGGTCTAATATTTGTGTTTTAGGTTTCATTTACTTCACCTTATATTGTGGGTGATTACTAGGTAATCTATGTGTTCTTCTTTCCATCATATTAGAAAGGAAAGTACCTACACTAACAACAGAAGCGTTGAATCTTTTTTCAGCAACTTCATCGTTAGTGGGAACCATATCAAACTTTAGCCGTTCTAATGTTTCAGCAACCGTCAATGAATCTAGTATTGCATTCAATACTTCATATTCCCCATGCGTTACTGTTCTAATTCTCGCCATTATTTTCACCTTCCATCTTTGTAGAAAAACCCCATAGGGCATCATTGTAACCTATAATATAGTTTTTAATGATTTCTAGCCTTTGAACCATTTTCTTCTGACTAGAAGCATCGGCTTCTTTGATAGCCTCATCAATTTGTTGTATCAACGAGTCCATCATGAGTTCCAATCTCCAAATTCTAAATCATTCTGTGAAGTATTTTCTACGACATCTGAATCATTCGACCTATCATTATTTCTTAAATCCATAATTGATAGATAAGCAAGTTGAACATCAGAAGGTCTTAGTCTTGACTTTGGACCTCTTTTATTCGCTTCATAGTTTGAAAGTCTAAGTAAACTTTCTACTATCAATTCTGCTCTTTCTTTAAATTCATGTACCGCTTCTTCTGTTACGCCACGCTTTCCTTTCCACATTCTTCTTATTTCTCTTATGCTAACCATTTTTTTAGTCCTCCTTCATTATAAAAGTGTTTTACATTTCCTACTAAATCTACACAAATCCACATTGAACCCATCGGGCTATCAACCCTAAATGTAGTCCATCCTAATTTCAACATCCCCTCACTTTTAAATTCATACGACGAGCCGAAGAGTCTGTTATATTCTAATGAAACAAACATGAGATTGTCTCTCACGTATTGTATTACATGGGGATGTTGAATGTTTACCCATAACTCTCCTTCTACTTTGTATAATCCCTCTTCGCAGATTTTACAACCTGCAACACATTCCATAGGGCAAGTGATTAACCTATGTTCAGTAGTGGGGAATCTCACAGTTTGAATTGGTCTTTCCAAACTACTTTCGTCATCACTTCTTTGTTCTCTAATTTGTCCCATTGTAAATACTCCTGATTACCAATAACAATTGCCTGTTCTAGTATAGGTCGCCAATTACGCAAAGTATTAGTGTCTGTACCTGACCAGAACGCCTGACCAAAAGGGTGTGTGTGAATCCAACATCTAATAGGTATTTTCATACCTGCTACATTTACTCCACCGTATTCTACATATCCAGGCGAACCACTATTCATAAACAGTTTACCATCTCTATCAATAATTACTGATATTTCTAGACCATTTAATATATTCTTAGAAGCATTCCAAATCGTATCAAGGAAATACTGATTACTAGGGTCATCTTCACCCTTAAAGGATAAGTGTCTCCATACATTTTTAATATCCGCTTGCCAAACTTCAGGTTCTACATCTGTATATTGTTGATTTAGTGGACCAGATTTTGGTTCACTTACTCTAAAGAATCCTGAATTGTATGTAATTGCTTCCTGTACTACATCTTCATACCCAATAGCGTAAAGATTACCTTCTTGTTCTACTACTTGTTCAATAACCATATCATGTTCTTCTTCCATTAAGTCTAACTTATCGTTAAGAATCACGTCATCCTTATATTCAATTGCCTTTCCTACTAATTTTTTCATCATTTTTCCATCTCCGTTCATATTGATACCCTCACATGTGTATGTGTTTTATCTCCAGCAAAATATCGCTGAACCCATTGAGCACCTAAACCTGCTACTGCTACATGGGTAAAGTGTACACCCTTATTACTTCTGTCCCATTCATCTCCTTGACAACTAAAGTTACCTTCTGGACCATTTGTTAGAATGGAAAAGTTATCAGGGTTTTCTTGAAATGAAATCAACAAACCATTACGGGCTTGTGCTCTCAAATCTAACCACTTTATTTCTTCTACATCTAAAAGATATAGCATTCGTCTTAGTTCAAGATTATCAACACAACAAACTACTAGGTCATAACCTTCCATTTGTTTTTTTGTTAATACACGATAAGGCTGACTAGCAACGGTATTATATCGCTTTGACATTACATCCGTTTTATATTCGCCTACATCTTCTGCATTAAAGTCTTGATAAGACAGATTTTTTTCTTCTACAATATCGTTATCCCATACTGTAATTTCATATTCTTTCACTCGGTTTAGCAAGGGGATTAAGAAACTCCCAATTCCACCTGCACCTATTACCATTATTTTCTTCATATTATTTCCTCCAATTTTTTCTTTTTGTTTAGCACGTTTGTAGCACTTAAGTTAAACAGACTTGCGACTTTTCGATGTGATAAATCTGATGTCATGTAAACTACTGTCGCTATTAGGGAAGGTGTTAATACAAATTCCTCAGCGACCCTTTCCATAACTTCAAGATTAAACGTAACCTTCAAAGTTTCACAAAGTCTGTGGGCTTCTTCGATGTTATAGTGCCAACTATCACCTTCAAAGTCCAATAACTTTTTTATTATTCTCTTTATTTTCGTTGTCTTTATTCCCAAATACTTACAATGTTTGTATAGGTTTGTCGGCCTATCCATATTTCTCATATGAATATGTGCTACTGCGGCTGACAATTCGGACATCGAATACTTTCCATGATACATATAAACATATGCTGAACGCATATACTTTTTAGCATCCTCTAATCTAGGTAAACCCCACTCTCTGTATAACAAGGTTAGGTCTATAAACTCTCTATCTATATCTCTATTTTGAGGGAAAGATATAATCTTAGAGACATTTATTAACCCACACCTTTCACAAAGATAAACTTCATTCTTTCGGGAGAGTGAATGGTTGCAATTCAAACATGGCATTAATATCAACTCTATCTGGTAGTACAGTCCTTTTGTAACTTCTCATTGTAGATACCCTATCAAAACTAGCAGTATCGTTCAAGAAAGCCATAGCCCTTGATGTAAACTGGTCTCCTATTGATACATCTGTATTTTGTTGGTCTATACAAATGCTTCCAGTAAAATAAAATATTTCATCTGACTTTTCACAGAAGTATGCCGAATTTAATCTCTTTATCGTTCCTATACCTATACACCCCTTTTTAGGTTCAAGGGCGAAATATGTATCTTCATTAAGGTTTTCTTTTAACGTAGAGTAACCCTCAACATCAAGTGTTACCATTGTATTTCCATCCGAATCTTGTATATGAAGTTCATAGTTTTTAAGACTAACACACATATGACTATTCACACTCTGTCTCCCAACTTGATTGTTCCCAGTAATGTACCCAGAAATAGACCAATCCAATAGGTTGCCTCTAACCATCATGATAACATGTGTTGAATCTCTGGCTTGAGGGTTGTTCTTAACTATTAATTTATTAATTCTAGTAGGGAACATTTTAGGCAATTCGTTCAACAGTTCTAAACTTCTTTGTGTTACCAATTTTTCTGAAGTATTTTGTAAAAGATAAGCATACATAAGTTTAATCTGAACATCGGTGAGATGCTCACCCGTACATTTAAAATATAATTCTTCTGGACTAATGAAGGTATATTTATTTACTCTATCACCACCAGCACTATACAAAGTTCTGAATGTAGTTTGTTTCATAGGAATCCAACACCCTTCATACAATTGAATGGCTACTTCACTACTACTGATAATATCAATCTTCAAAAGAGATGTTTCCCTTTCCCCCCTATTGTAATATTTATACTTTAAATTGTTGGTCATACAGGCCAAAACCTCAGGTACAGAATCCATACATTTCGAGATATATTTGTCTATTTCTTCTTGACTTTTAGTTTTCATAGTAGCAATAAGTCCTAACATAATAGGTCCAGTCATATAAGATTTAATCTTATAAGCGTTACAGTATGTGTCATTACCCACCTTGAAAAAGTGCAAATAATTAGTAGTAGGGAACGGCGTTGATTTTATAGTAAACCACCCTTGACGTTTTAGAGTGCTATTTAAAATTCTCGAAACCAATTTACTAGCACCTGTACCATCGTCTTGATTAGAGACCTTCCTATTATTCATGTCTATGACATTTACTAGTCTTTTACTATCATTTAATCTCCCTTGTGGACACGTTACATGAAATGTAATACGATTTGTACTTGTCTGTAATACACATTGTCTTATCTGATTCATTCATTTCCCTCCATCCAATAATGTTCTTTCAAGTATGAGTCGCAAATCTCTGTTAGTTTTTCTTGTAAACTAGCGACAATTCCAGGTATATTATTCCTATTCAAACTTAACCATACTCGGTTATTCCCATGTGTGTTAATTATAACAACAGGTCTAAGGTTTGTCCCTAAATCTATTTGAATAGGTGCAACGCCCTCTACCTCAACAAGTCTAAATTCAATTTCCATCCTTCATCCCTCTCAGATATTCTAGGTGTGGCTTCTTCAATACTTGACGGCTAATTACTACATGAGGGTATTGCTCAATAAGTATGGGCATAACCTCAGCAAGTTTATTGCTATCTTCGTATGTTTTAGTCCATACAGAACCATTAGATTTTAGGCTAGTAACTCTGTATACTATATTTTCTTCATTCATATTTTCATTCTCCATGTTTTCATCTCCTCATTCTTTTCAAAATTTTTATTTAACCTTAAGTAAGAACGCAACTCCCCAATGGAAGCCACCATCTTTCTTTTATGTCCGTCGCCTTTGGGCAGGTCAATCCAAGCCGACTGTATTTCAAATACTGTTCTCCACTCTCCGTCTTTCATAACGGTTATTGCAGGTTTGAAATAAATTTCTTTGTTTTTTCTTCTTGGTCTAGATTTCACACGAACCACCAGCACAAGCGATTTCACCTTGTAAGTCGGTGTTATCCTCTTGTTCTATTACTTGAGTCATGTCCAATTCCTTTAACATTCCCAGCATTGAATAGTAGTCTTCTTCTCTAATATCTTCAAATGGTGCTTGAGTGTATGACCCTCCATCATATGGAAGTACACTAAGTCCATTGTAGTATTCTCGATTATTCCACATCCATTCTCCTACATGAAACCATTCATCTTCTTTAACAGAAATTGTAGCAGAAACATTGTGAGTATTGAGACCATCGCTATGACCATTTCTTACCCAATGTTTTGAGTAATTCCTTACACGTTCTAGGAACACAAAAACATTTTCTGTTCTTAGACTTGCGCCTTCTGGTGCTTTTTGTGGTATAGATATAACTGCTGTATCGTGAGGTCGGAAAGCCTCATCTTCAACAAGTGCAGGTAAAACCTTTTTCAGATAAGAATAAATTGCTTCATTCTTTCCTACACGTATTCTACGAATGTAATATCCATTATGCCACGCATGTATACCTGATGAAGTTCCCAAAACTAGGGAAGTAGTTCCAGCAGGTTTAACACAAGTAGTTCTAGCGGCTGGGTTAATACCAAAGTCTTCAGCAAATTCTTTGTTAGATTCCTTGATTAATTTATTAGCATGTACCATCAATTCTTCAAAGTTATATCGGTCTAAGGTTCCACTAGCAATTCCAGTCATACTGATGCCCAAAAGTGCATCCTTTTCCGTATTTTTCTTCCAAATATCTCTAAGGTAATGGAAGTCCGTATAACCTGCTTGCATTGTTGCAATTAATGTGGCATGGTAAACTCTCGATAAGAAATCTTCCTTATCTTCAATTGAACTAGCGTTAATTTCAACTAAGTTACAGAACTGATATGGTCTCAGGGCAATCTCGCAACACGGGTTTGTTCCCCAATCTTTATCATTACTGAAATAAATTCCAGGCTCTCCAGAACCAGAATCCTTAATTCTTTTCCACAGTTGAGAAAAGAACGATTTTGTGATACGATTTCTAAGCAAAACTGCTGAATTATTTGCACGACCTCTTTGTGGGTTTAATTCCCACCAATTACCAGACTTACTAGCAATCATTTCCATGTCATCTGCGGAGAACAAACTAATTAAAGCGGCTCTCCTAATTCCTCCTGCCAAAACTGCATCAGCCAAATGACACATAATATCATGGGCTTGAAGTGGTGTAAGTTTATCACCATCATCCATTCCTTTTAGTAAATTCTCCACCTTTACGAGACATTCTCTTAATGGGGCTGGTCCAGGTGCTTTACCTCCAGAAGTAACTAGAATGGAACCCTTAGCCCTAATATCTGAGTAATCAAACACAGGTGTAGATACATTGAGTCCAAAGTAACTTTTTACTAGTACCTTTACTGCATCTGCCCAGCCTTCAATTGAATCGCTGATTAAATATCGTCGCTTTCTCTTTGGGTTAGGCTTGCGTATTTCTGGCAACTGTTCTACGTGATGTCTTTGTACAGAATATCCAACACCAGTTCCCCCCAAAAGAAGGAAAATAGATTCAGAAAAACTCTCCAAAGAATCAACTGGTAAATATGCACAATTGTAGATACGATTAGGTGCTACTTCAATGGACTTACCACCGAATTGCAAACTTCTCATGCTAGGGAGAATTTTCTTATCCTTAACATATTCATAGGCATCTCTAATCGAAAGTTCATAATGTTTGATTTTACCATACTTTTTGATGTGCATATTCATGTTTCTCTCAATCAATTCATCCCATGTTTCTCTTCTATTTTGCTCGTTTAAGTAGCGAGCATACTTCATGTGTACAGTAATGTCGCTCAAAATTGCTTTATCGTCTATATTATTTGTTTCTTTCATATTTTTTCAACTCCAAATCTACTATTTAGACATTTCTCCAAACTTGTTGTGTTTTGGTAAACATACTCACGTTCTTTCCTAGTAAGTTTCTTAACTGGCCTGGAGAAACTCCCCAGTATGTATTTTCATTTAAATGAACATAAATTTGTTGGTACGTTGCGCCTCCAACTTTGCCCAAGTATTCTTGTATCATTAGTATCTTTTGTTTATTTCTTCCATAACTCATAGTATCATCTCCACTCCATAGTATCATCTCCACTCCATAGAATCTGCAAATATAGAGGACAAAGACAACTTTTCCATTTCAGTTGTACAGTTGTCGTATATTTTTTCAACTAATGTTTCCATCATTTCTTCAATCTCTGCATGAGATGAATTATTAATAAATTCTCTCATATCCTTTAATAGAATCTTAAATATCTTACTCATTCTTCCACCTCTTCGTTTGATAGGAGAACCATTGTACCATCTTCTTTGTGTTCCCAACAACCACTCATACCTTCATACGAATCCGAGATAGCATCAAGGACTCTTTCGTACAAACTTATGTCTATGTCGTGTAGTCTGTCTATCATTCGTCTTGCTGTGAATGTTCTGTTCATTGTGCATCACCATCGTGGCAAATACAATTGCAATCTTCTTTACAAATTCTTACTGGTATAGCACCATTACCCACAGACCAACATCCGTAGTCGGCTCTGATAAATTTACCACAGCCTTTATCGTTTTCACAATGTTCTCGCTTTAAGCCAGTTTTCTTTTTCAATCCACATGCACATGCCATCTTTTGACAGTCTTTTCCTTTCCATGTGTACCAGTAAGGGATATTATTAGCGGGATAAATTCTACCCATTTATAATCACCTCTGGAAAATTTTGTTCATAGAAATAATATATTGGTATTAGATACAGCGTTGAAATAACTGTAAATAATCCCAAGTTTTCTAAATAATTTATGTTGTAAAAATAAGCCCAACACAACGCTAAGGGTTGTAAGGCTAATGTTCCAACTATCGGTCTCCATATATCTTTTGCTTTTATCATATTTTCAATCTCCTTGATTTTCTAAGGGCTTTCCACCCTTTTGCTATCTATTGGTTTCTAGTGCTAGGACTAGATAGTATCTCCTTATCTTTTTACTATTCAGAATCATATTCCAATTCTAAGGTTAGTATGTCGTATAAAGTCACTAATCTTTATAAAACGACCTCCATTGCCGACCCACCCTCCACTATTCATTTTCCCAAAGTTGCCAAGCAGGAGTTGTTGTCTCTTTGGGAATTGATTCTTTTTCTATGAGGTTGAATATTCCTAATTCAACACCTTTATCATAGAATCTCACTAAAATACGTTCATCAATATCTTCTTCCTTCAAATCCTCTAGGGTTATGACGAAAAAATCTACATCATCGTATAGTTCTTTGAACTTATCAATAATGATAAAGTAAGCATCCACTTTATTGTGTTGCTTTCTTATCTTTCTGATAAATTGTACTTGCTTGTACTCATGTCTATATTGTAGAGTCGCTCTTGGTAATTCCCAGAGCATCTTTACGAACCACATCATATGCGTTCCTCCTTAAATTGTAGTGTACAAATTGATAGCGATAATCTCGCTTCCTTGCTCTGTAAGTAGAACTCTTTCTAAATTGAGACCAAAACTCATCGTCATCTAACATTGCATTTGTTACTGCTCTATTACCATAGTTACTTAAACCATATCTATTTAAAATTTCTCCAGAAAAATTATTTCTCCAGAAATCTCTGTGTAATATGTGTATAGGGTTTACTCTTTCATTATTACTTGCCTTCAATATCTCTCTTTCATCCATTTCAATCACCATAAAAAATGCGGTTTTGATGTAGGGCAGACCGCAAACTGCCACTAAAGGGGGTAAAGAAATAGAACTTATCTAATCAATAAGTTCCTCCTACGATTGCCTGTGTGAGAACAACATCTGTAATGTCCTCGCTAGCCATATTTGTAATCTGTTCAACCGTCATTAGTTCACCATTAACGTATGCCCAATGTGTCGGGTGATTGTTAATTGTTTCGATTGTTTCCTCAACGCTTAGGTCGAGAACTGTATGCCCTGTCTGATTTAAAATTGTTACTTTTACCATTTTTCATTCCTCCTCTGTACTTGCGACTTCCACGCCAAGTGTTTTTCCTTCTTTAATTGCGACTATGACTAATTTCTTAACCTTAGCCTTTGTACTATCCAATCGAGCATCAGAAATTACTCCCAATTGGTACAATGAGTCCACGATTTGGTTGTACTCTACGATACAATGTTCAATCCTTGCTTTGGATTCTTCATCAACGTAAGCACCACCAGTTGCTCGCTTCATCATTCGGTCAATGTCGGCCTGATTAATCAAGCCCAGTTCTACCATTCTTTCTATTTCATTCATTTGTGTCATTCTCTTCACCTTTCTTTTCCCATAAATTTACTGAATAGGGTTCAGTAATACCCCCTTTTTGTGTAATCTTATCAATGTTTCTAATCATTGGGTCGTGAGCCATCACCATAGCCACACTTCTAACTGAAAAATTCCTGTTAGATTTTTGTTGAACGTATTGGAATACTTCTTGCGCTGTTGAAGCCCCATTTCGTTCTAGAAATTCTCTTGCCCATTTACGAACTCTCTTCTGTGCCATTAAGCATCCCCCATTTTTTTAAACTTGTTTGAGTGTCTCTTGATGTTACCATTTGTTCCAATGTTGAGGCATTGTCTATTTTTTCTCGCAATTCTATATCAGCATTACAAATAAATGCAAATAATTCAAACATTTCGATGAGATTTGCAGACGTTTGAAACTTAATTCTAGTCAATATTAATGTATCATGTTGATGTATGTTGTAGACCAATTTATTTCCACTCATTTTAAAAGATAATGTCATAATTCCCATTCGCATTACCTTCATCTTTTCACCCCGAAAAAGTGGTTCTTACTCTTCCAATCATCATAACAATGTTGATGGTATCCTGTTTTAAATTCATCTGGGTGGGTAAGTGGTCCACCACATATTTCACATTCAGTTTTCATCTTACCAACTCCACAATTCCGCCTTCCTTGTATATCTTATGCTCAAGACCTTCATAACATCCCTCGCATAATGGGGTATAAAATAATCCACTCCCAGTCCAATCTTGCCTCTTGTCTTCTGTGGTTTTATCCCACACTTCTAATACTTTCAGATTCCCTTCAACAATGCAAAGGTTAGCAGGGGAGTCGCATATCTTACACCAATTAAATTTCTCTTCAAATCTATTAGTCATAGTAGTCGCCCCCTTGATGGAATTTCATACGCTTACCACATGAATCACATTCAAGTTGTAAGTACAAATTAGTCTTACCACCTTTCACTTTCTTAATGAAGTAGACAGAAGGATTTCCTCTACATTCACATACTTTCAGTTTTTTTCTCATTCTTCATCACCTACTAACATATCATAAGTTAGTCCTGTTGCTTCTACTTCTTTTCGCAAACTATGTAGTTTCATCCATGATATTCCATAGATTTTCTCTACATCATCAGAAAAACAATTATTATGTTCTGCTATATACAAAATCATTCGTTTGTATAGTTCTTTATCAATTATCATTCTTCATCACCTTTTACTGCTTTTGGTTTACCATTTTCTATCCAACATGGTTTACAGAAACTAAATGGCATAGCCTCATCATGTGCCATTGCGTTAATGCAACAGCCTTTATATTCAAATGTCAATCTAACGACCTTATCTCTTCGGGGGTCATTCTAGCAAATAAATTATTCATTGACATAAAATTATATTTAATTTGTTCTTCTAGGTCTAGCACTTTCTGTTTAAGGTTAGTCTCCTTACTGGAGTCTTTATTTGCCTCAACATCAACCTCAGCCCTTATCCGTTGTGAGGTAAGTTCTAAAATTCTTGCTTTTATTCGTTCATATTCTGCTCTCGTATTCATACTTTCTACTTCCTTTTTCTTCTTTATTAATTTAACCATTTAGGTCTTTCTCGCATTTTATAATCTTGCACCCTGCTGAAATCAGCCTTGTACATTTTGTAATATTTTCTGTATGCCCCAATTACATCACCCTCAATCTTACACTCCTCAGGCATACATTGTGGGGGAGGTCTCCATGATATAATATCGGCAATCTTTTCTGGTGGCCTTTCTAGCCTTCCTCTAAACTTTTTCTCTGAAGCATGAACTTTGCCATACCTAAAAGTATACTCCTCGCACATTGCTAGAAATAAATTATAGTGAAAAGAATACTGCGTGGCACTTTCCCGTGTCCATATTGTTGTGGGGTGATTAACGTGAACAGGTTTGTACAAGTCTCGCAATTCTCTAACATTCCTATTATGACACCAATGCGAAGTACACAACATTTGTGCTGATTCTAGTGGCATTTTAACAATATGTTTATTGTTCATACTTGTTACAATTTCATTTATATCCCAGTCTAGGTAAAATAGGTTCATTCTAATATCTCCTTCAATTTGTTGGACATTCTCACATGAGACAGATGAGAAACACAAAATGTATGAGAAAATGTGATTCTCTTGAACATAATGCCCAAGATTCTCACTTTCTCATGTTTCTCACTATTTTGGCCTCCACACACACATACATACATACAGAAATAATATAATAATAATATATATGATAATATTGAGAATATGAGAATAAGAAACACTTTGTAGGTCTAAATTTAATTATCTCGTACACTTTGTTTGTCTCACACTTTCTCATTTGAGAATCTCCGACATAATGTAAATCATAATTAACCATATTGGGTACAATTTATTTGATTTAATACTAAGTGTAAATTAGGTTTACTTAATTGCATCAAATAATCAAAACTTTGGTTTTGTTTGCATAAATGGTTGAATGCTTTCAACAGTTAGAGGATGCACTTTTGACTTATAAAGGGGCGACGGTTGCATTTCAACACCTAGTTTACCCCACTACACTAAGTAACCTGCACTACACCACTTCTAATCAGTTTGTTTACTTTACCTTACCATATGGTAAATAATTTGTAATCACCTTATAACCCCAATGTCATAGGTATTATTGCCTAAAAGGCAGGAGAAACATAAAATGTTGAAAAAGAAAGATAACAGTATGAATGATGAAGAATGGAATGCGTGGACAGCAGATGTTCGTGTTTTCTTGGATGAAAACTTGGAGGCTTCAAGAGAACAAGCCCTAACTTCTGGAATGGAAGAAGAAGAGTTTGATGACTACGTTGAATACGTTGAAAGAGAAATTGCTACGGGAGACAAAAGAACCTACAAGCGATTAATCTGCAAAGACGTTATTCAAAAGAATGGTCGAGAACTTCCCTTCTGGCCTAAAGTACGTGGACTTGGTGCTAAGAATTGGCATACAGATGAACTTGGAGTATTTGAGAACATCGGACTAATTGAAAATGAAGCAAGCATGGCTTATTGGAATGTTTATGCAGGTGGTAACTCACTTGGTATTGATATGTCCCACACAATTGTACAACGCTCATCTAAGAAAAGAGGCGACGGTGTACGATATGAAAACGGTGAACTATTTGCTACTCAGAACACTAAGGCAAAGGTACAAAAGGCTAAGAATGCCCGTACTGATAAGCATTGGGGAACAACGGAAATCGGAGAACCTTTCGATTATCTTGTTTCTTGGGTTGTTCCATTTACAGGTGCAGAAGATACCCCATCAGGTGATGAAGATGCTTCTTCCGATAATTCTTGAATTGTCAGAAGATGACGATGAGTGATTTATCACTTATCTTTTCATCATAGACCTATCTCAATAGGCCATTTTGTATGTTTAGGCTAAACATTCATGTTAGGATTCAGAACAAAATTCACCAAAAGTGGTTAGAGTTCCACTTTAATCGGTTTATTCGCATTTTCCGATTTAAAACAAAAACTCACCTGTTTTTTTAAAATAAGGTTTATACAAATTATATACCATATGGTAAGAAGTAAGTATAGAGGGTGGTGAGGGTGGGCTACTATACTTACTCGGAGCCTTAATTAAGGCATATAAATTCTTTATTATTACCATATGGTGGGACATTTGGTATGAGCCTTATATACCTCAAATACCAGATATAGACGGTGAAAATATGTCAGTAGAAGATAATATGAAACACGTAGCCCAATGGCTGGAGTCAAATTCAGACCATGAGGAATTTGAGATGGTAAGTCTCATGTTCTCAACATACCAAAGAACAGGAAAGTCGCAACAATTGAATGCGGCTGTCTCCTTGACCCGTGAATCTCGTATTCGGGTTGTTCTAACAGATGAGGACATCATTGTGAGAGATTCTACTGTTGAATCCCTCATGAATGCCTTTGAAGCCCTGCCAAACGTGTCAATCCCTCGTAAGAAGGATAGAGACAGCATTATGGCGGCTGTTGAGAAAGCAATCAAAGCCACTAAGACATCTAAGGGCGATATTGTAATAGAAGAGGTTTGATACCTTGCTTTATCGCTCTGATGATGACGATGAATGATTAAGTTCATTTTGTCGTAATCCATGCTCTAATAAACGGGTGTGGAAGCCGATAGGGGGGAGTTTCAGGACTCCTCTCTATCCTTTTTTGCTATGTGGTATCTTGTACAAATTATCGTTACCATATGGTTCAGTTGAGTAATAATAATGGGTGGCGAGGGTGGGAAATTAGTATTAGTCAAGTGAATCCGCATAGGGTATAAATTCTTTATTACCATATGGTTCGTAAGGGTGGAGAGGGAGGGCTAATTACGAACCTTAATTAAAAATTTTCAAATTTAAGGCAACGTAAGTTTAACGATTTAGATTTAACTTGTAGCATCAAGTATATTGAATGCTACTGCGTTAATCTTCAAAGAACAACTTCGTTGATTAAAACTTATCGAACCATATGGTATGCGAACTGGAATTGAGTGAAAGGGTGGTGTGGGCGGGAATTTAAATCAAATCCGTGATGCATTACCTGAGGTTGCGTCATACTTCCTTACCATATGGGTGCGCTAGCATAATGCCCACAGGGAGGAGGTTACAAGATGATTTACAATTCAGACGAAGACGACGAATGATGATTAAATCATTTAATCTTGTACCATATGGTTGAAGGGTGGAGTGGGTGGGCTAATTCAACCATAATTTAAGGGGCATAAACTGTCTCCTTACAGTATCTGTTTAGTTAATAAAAGATACTGTTTCCTCAACAATATTATTACCACCATATGGTCATGCGTTAGCAGAATATGACCTGCGAGGAGGATAACAGATGATATACAACAGCGACGAAGACGACGACGAATGAATATCATTTATTCTGTTACCACCATATGGTTCAAAAAAAAAAGTTTCTAGGAAATTTAATGAATTGAGGGTGGAGTGGGTGGGCTAATCAAGTTATTGAATTTTAGCAGTAACTTTTTCAGCGTAGCGTTTTTTAACCTGAGGCTTACACCCATATGGTCAGCAATAAAGATGCGACCAGACAAGGATTAGGAGAGACTCTTTATTGCATCCCCGTGTTTTAAACTCTCCTTACCATATGGATAGGGTGGTGAGGGTGGGTTATCCTCGTACTGAGGGGGGCGAGCCCCACCATATGGTAAATAATTTTGTATAGACCTCATATACCAAATAACCCATGATTCTATGGTGAAACAATGTTTAGACGAAAAGAACCAAAACTGAGAATTAAAGTAAAGCAAAACAGATATGAGAAGTTCATTATTGATGAATTGTCGGTATCTGGCAATACAACAAATGAATTGATACTAGATTTAGCCGAAGCACTTCAAGCGGCTCTAGTGCAATTGGATGAAATGAATGGGGTGAAACAATGAGTGAGATAATTATTCAAGATTCAAAGCGTTCATACACTAGAAAACAATGGGTTGTTAAGATTACAGAAGCCTGTGCTAGACATGAACATGTATTTCCACTATTATCCTGTAAAGTTTGTAATGGAGATGAAGACGATGAGTGATTTTGATTACGATTGGCATAGTATCGTTAATGATTACTTAGAATCATACTCAATGGATGATGGTAACATAGCAGAATATATTGATGGTTTAGTTCCTATTTACTACAATGATATTTGGGCTGTATCACAAAGACTCGATTTAGGACATACTATCTTTTCAGAAATGGGTATTATAGACCCAGAAATGACCATATACACACTTCTTCAAGGTGCTATTACAAAGGTCTATTATAGTAAATTTTCAGAGGCACTAGTTGAAATGGGTGTTCCTGAATTAGAATAGTCAAAAATCGTTTACCAATTAAAAATACACAAGAAAAAACATCATGTTTGGTTTGTGCGGTGACATCATCTCGGTTAATTCTGTTGAGTCTGTGAAAGGACGGCAGTAAGTGTATTTACGATTAGGAGTTAAGGTTCTCCAGTATCAAAAACCTACCCTTTTTCTTATTTTTTAATTCGAGGTCTTTACAAATTATATACCATATGGTAATGGGTTGTGGAGGGTGGGTAATTACCTTTCCAGACCCTTAACGGGGCAAGGCCACTTCGTTAGTTGCCACACCATATGGTTTTATCTAGCACGATTATAATAGAGTTCAGGAATGTAATGGTGGGAGGGTGTGGTCAAGAAGTCTAATTATATTGGTGGCGTAGCGAGCAAGGCGACTAGATTAAACCTTTTGAGGCTGATGTATTCCTTTTACTTGTTAGTATTTTACCTACTTACCATATGGTTCACTTTGGGAATTAAAATTTTAAAAAAACTTAAGTACAAAAAGCCTACATGGTTAATTATGGGCAAATACATAGAAAAGGCGGCTAAATTTCATAAAAATATGCTAGTTTTAACCTCATCTGAGGCATTACTTGAAAAATTTGAAGAATTATTGTTATATTGGCAACAATTTGACCGTCTTTGGCGGCTTTCTTATGCACCTCCTCTTCAAAATGAACGTCAAGTGCTAAATATGGTTGGAATATTGAATGAAACCTTTGGGGAATGTAAAGACTTATATAATACATGTCAATTAGATTTAAACAGTTCAGCAGTATTACAGTATTTGCCACTAGAACATATAATCTTTGAAAAGGGGTTTAAAAAGAATGCCAAAAGCCAGCAAAAAAAGCAAAAGAATTAGGCGGCCTAATAATGAACCCTCAGAAAAGAAAGAAAAGTATAGGCCGAATAAACCTCACTATAAAAGAAAGGATAAAAGACGCTAAATATGATTTATGTTCTAAAGTGGTAATCGCTGGTTACGCAATTAAAACAAAAAAAAATTTTTTGCTAGTCTCAAAAAAATTGCTGGGCAAAATTTGAAAAAGAGGGTGTAAAATGGGTTGGGAAGATATACTAAAAACGTTTAATGCTATTGATACGATGTATGATGCACAGAATATGGGTTTAGTCTCAATGATTACTAATAAGAAGGGTGGAAGACACAGAAATAATAGGTCAATAATGATGCCCGAAGAATTATATGACCCTAAAATGACAGATTCTTTTGGACCAAATGAAGAGGTGCTAAAATATATGTTCATTATTACAGATGATAATGGGACAGTTAGTGTTTCCTTTGAGGGGGAAAATTATGTTATTGAGTTTAAGGAAGATTTAGATTTTCTCGTAGATTCATATATGCAATTTATTGTAGATGAAAGAGAGAATTTCAAAAGTGTTCTGAGAGAACAATATGGTGATGTATTTTAAGGAGGATTAAAAATGAGTTGGGAAGGTATATTAAAGGCTGGTTTATCCGCTATGCACTTTAGAAATTTAAAAAAGGCCGTTGTACAATT
>Ga0209337_1001279_pt1 | contig 19285 bp, 27 predicted proteins | sample LinPmetageLP53_FD_184044 | JGI IMG/M metagenome (GOLD analysis project Ga0209337, IMG submission 184044) | Marine viral communities from the Pacific Ocean - LP-53 (SPAdes) (version 2) | ecosystem: Environmental > Aquatic > Marine > Oceanic | place: Pacific Ocean | collected 2010-02-08 | reverse complement strand
AAGCCTTATCTATATTAGGTAATACACCAATCATTGCATTTATAGCCCATATTTCATCAAATAAAACACTATGAACTTGAGATAAATGAAAATCTATTTGACTCTGACCCATTGCAACAATTGCAATATTTCTATCTTTATTAGACATCAAATTTACTTGTCATATTAGCTAACTGGGTTTATTAATTGACCTGAACGATAAGCATCTTTTCTATCTCTGCCTTCACCCAATACTTTAAGTCTAGCTAAAGCAGTTTCATATCTTGTATTGTAAACACTCATCATGTCTTGCTCGCCTTTCATATAAGTATATCCTTCTAATAAACAAGAATAGAGTAATGCTGTAGAAGCATTTTTAGAAAGCCAAGTTGTTCCAGAGTCTGCTCCCACAGTTATAGAATTAGGCTTATAACTATAATGTAATTCAACTGTATAAGCGGCATCTGGAGTTGGAGCAACAATAAAATAATCATCACTAAAGATGGCATAATACTCAGGACTTCCTGTAGTAGATGCATTAGGATAAAGTTCTCTAATCCAATTAACATCTTTATTTATTAAAAAAGTTTGACTGCTACTATTAGTATACGATAAAGAATAAACAGATAAAAAATCAGTAGGGATTCCTAAATATTGATTGCTTGCAGATAAATTACCTGTTTGGTTTTTTCTAAATGCAGGCAATTGAACATTCTCAATAATACGATCTTCACCTTGTTTAATAATATCTGGAAGATAAGTAGTAAAAGAAGTCTCACTGTTCTGGAGATAATTCTGTATTAAATTTTTTAATTCAGCATAAGTCATTGTTTTTTATAACTTTCCACCACCAAATTTTCTTTTAACTTGATCTTTATAGTTTTCTGGAACATTTCCTTCAGCCTTCATCGTTCTTTTGAGCCCTTTCTGATATTCTTTTTCAGCTTTTATCATCTTCTTTTGATCTCTTTTAGAAGAAAATTTATATTGTTCACTATTTTTTATAGCTTCTATTTTTTTATCATCTATTTTTTTATCAGACATTTTTTATCCTCACTTAATTTGTTGTTACTTTTATTTTACCTAGTTTTGCTTCCATATCCAAACCAACTGTCCTACTTCCCATAGAGGTTACGCCTCCACCAATAGGATCGAAAGCATATAAACGCCTACTAGCCTCCTGAGATTTATCAGGTCTTGGGTTTTCCAAAGCAATTGGATCATCAACTGGCATTCTACCCAATTGATATTGTGGTTGATCCACATCAAAACATTCTGGACAAACTAAAAATCCACTAATCCTTGTATCAACAACCTCAGATTTAAGGTCTTTTAGATCGTAACGAAATCCACAACGATCACAAAAACCAAAAGCATAGCTACCCTGTGCAAACTGTGTCATTAGTTATAAGATGTCCACGGCACAAAGCGAAAACTCGCTTTAATCCTATCTTCCTCTGAAGCTAATTTCCATTGTTCTTCATATTCTTGTTTTAAAAAAGGTAAACGATCTGTAACTTCTGGTCGTTTCATAGCTACATAATAAGCTAAACCAGAAACCAAGCATGGTATAAATCTTTTAGGCACATCCATATTGTTACTACCTTCTGTTCCAGAATCGTATATTTGTCTAATACGATAATAAGCAACAGTATATGTTCGTGTACTATCAGGTACGGGCCAAAGAGTAAACTGTGGTGTTGTTGTTAATCTTTGTATCCATATTTGTGTTGGTTGACCTACTTGTAACTTATTAGGTATATCTGAATACTGAGTTGGAGATATTCTAGTTAATTGATAATCAGATTGGCTTGAACTGTCTCCTGCATCCAATCGTAAATGTGTCTCCATCAAATCAATTGTATCATCAGGTAAAGTATAGGTTGCTGTATCAGCAGTTAAAGTTTGTGTGCCACTTTCTATTGTCCATAAGTTGATTCCACGATTTTGCCATTCAAGCATCATCATGTCGATACTGCGTCTAGCAGTACGATAATCATAACCAGTGCGAGCCTGTAATCCTGCTCTCTCATAGGCTTCTTCAACAATCTCACCTATGTTGAGATTAAAACTATTTGTAGTTGCAATAGCCATTTAATCAACCATTCTTTCTAAATTTTTGTGGTCTAGCTGCACCACTGCCTCTAGCAATAGTGTGTTCAGACTTAACTGTACGACCTTTAGAATATCGTTTTTTCTTTGTTGATTTTGGTTTAGTAGATTTAGAATCAAAATAAATTGGCATAATTTGCCCTCCAGATTTTTTTATAGATTTACTAGAACGCCCACTTTTAAGAGGCATTATTTTTTAGCTTTTTTCTTTGCTGTTTTTTTATCAGGTTTTTTTGCAGGAGACAAAGCCTTCATAGCATCTTGTGCTTCTTTCTTGGTCATAAGATTTCCATTAACAATGACTTCTTCGCCATCAATAATTTCTGCGACCTGAAAGATTGGTTCGCCACTAGGGACTCTCTCTCCATTCTGTACCACTTTGTACTTAGCCATAATATTCCTAACTTGGATTAGTATAATGTTTAATCACAGTAATAACGATAGTATAACTATCACCACTACTATGACCAACAGTTGTAAACTGGATATCTCCAGTTGTGCCACTTCCTGCATTATCAGGAATACCGCTAAAATCAGAAAAATCAAATTCATCAGCCCAATCAGCAGGAAGCTGAATAGCTAATACATCGGTATCGGCATCAAAAAGTATTTTGACACCCATTCCAATATTGCTGAAATGAATTTTCTCAATGCTTACTGAATTACAAGACATTTTTGTTACTGGATTAACTGTTAAGCCAGAAACATCAATCTTGGTGACGGCACTCTCTCCAGTACCGTCACTTACATTAGTAAACTTAAATGTAGCGTGTTGTGCTCCATCAGAGATGGTTTGTGTTGCTACTGCATCAGCCATAAATTACTCCTACTTATATATTAAGTTTGATTAGTGAATAATCAGTAGTTACATCAACCAACATAGTTGTACCAACGATATCTAGGATATCACTTGTTGCTGGGGCTACGCCACCTGCAACGGTTGCTGATCTCACTACGTTATGCCCAAGCACTATAGTTCCTACTGTTAGCACTGCTGCTGGTCCATAAGTTTGGAACCAACCATAAGCACTAGCTGCCATATCAACAACTGGACAACCCATTACTGCGCCCGTTTCTGCTGCTGGTGCAACTAGAACTGCGGACCAAGGATCAGCTATTAATGAAACTTTAGATGAAGTTGCTACTGCTGTAGCTAAAGCATCATAAGTTGTTATAACAACTGAAGGATCGGCTGAATGATCATGTGCTGGGTTAGAAGCAATTTTCATACATTGCCCTTCGCCTGCACCATCATTTACATAAAGATAACCGTCTTTATACTGGTTAGCTGTTAAGTCAGTTCCTGCTGTTTCTACTGAAATCTCATACTCACCTGCTGCAACTGCTGCGGTTGGGGCTAAATCTTGGTGATCAGCTTTTGTTCCAACAGCCGTTTGAACAAGTTTTCCTGCTGTTAATGCAACACCGCCTGCTAAACCGTATCTAAACACTCTATCACCGTAGTAAAGAACTGAGCCTAAAGGAATATCGTTTCCTAAAGAGTCTGTTACTGATGTAGTTCCACTTGTGAAAGGGTTGATAATTGAATCTGGGTTTGATCCCTTACCAGTGAAAAAGTCCGTAGGTGCAAAACCTAGTATTGAACTTGTTCCAGTTGTGCTACCAATTTGGTACGCACCACCTTCTCTAGTTCCATAGGTAGTCTCTGCTCCTGTTGAACTATCAACTCTGTAAGTTATAAAACCGTTTTTGGACCTGACTGGTCCGCTAAAACTTGAATTTGCCATAATTAAGTCTCCTTAATAACCCTATCGTCTTTTGGCGTTGTCTGCTAGGTCAGTCGATAGGTAAAATTTACCCTAGAAAGGTTAATGGGAGTTGAGGAAGAAACCCTCCCATAAATGGTTCCATTGACAAGATTAAGCTCCTGAAGTTCCGTAAGCACCAAGCGGATCAGATACACCAAAGCTGTATCTTTCTCTCGACTTGTATCTTACATTACCAGTATCAAAATCGCCGTCCATGCTCGTTTCCATAGAAGTTCTAACAAAATGTTTGAACCCATTTGGAACATCAGTCATTAAAAACCATGCATCAGTATCTGTTAGATAATGATTCACGGAATAACCACCGGGAACAACGCCCATTGATTTAATCGCATTAATATCGTTGTCAGAAGTACCAACCCGAAGATCGGATTGAAGTATTCTCTGAGCAACAAACATCAAGTTAGGCGGTATAATCAATTTACTTGGTTTAGCTGCAATCAGCAAACCACGCTCATCTGTCCAACCAGCAATTGAAATAACCGCAGCTTCTAAAGAAGTTTCGTTTAAATCAGCATCGGTTGAAGGTTTGTTAGCGTTTGTTCCACCAGAAACAAGAGGATGAGAGGTGCTGAATAAATCAACGCCATCACCTGTGTCATAGTCTCCAAATCCTTTGTTTAAAGGATAAGCAGCCTTAACTTGTTTCGTGTAAGCCATAGCTCTGGCAAGTGCTTTCGTGTAGCGCGCAGAAAGAGAATCGTAAAGATTATCTTCCATTGCCTCTTCAGTAATTGCAAATCCCATTGCGATGGTTTCGTGGTTGTAACGAGCTGTAAAAGATTCTTGTGCGTTATCATAACTGATAGCCGAACCCTCATCTTTTACTGGAGCAGCATTAAAGCCACTTAACTTGACTTCTTCTTCAAACGATCTGTCTGATGATTCTGTCTCGTATATCTCTTCATGCTCATTGTCATATTTGCTGTACTCTAATCCGAACAATGCATTCAAACCGGGCAAAAGTTCTTTCAGCAGTTGTGCTCTTGAAATAGCCATTTACTAAACTCCTTATATTCCAGTTGTATTGCTCATCAGGTGTCCAACATTAAACTTGACGATAACATCTGTGTAACTATCACCAACTTCCGAGTTCGGTCCATCAACGAATTGAATGATACGAACTGGTAGTGTGTTGGTTGTAGCTGCGGTAGATATATCGACTGCGTTTTTGCTAGTACCTATAGAGGTTGAGCCTGCTGTTTGAATGACTGCACAATTAGTTCCCAATACAGCTTGTGCGGCAGAACCGTCAGCTTGCATTTGGAAAGTAATATCTGGATCATCCATAACATAGGCTACAGCATCAGAAGCTGAAGTAGAAGCGGGCCATTGTTGATTAAAGGTCTTTTGGTTGCTATTTGGATCGGTGTAAGCACATCCGACAAAAATACCAATTGGAGTTAAAGTTGCTGTGCCGCTGTCTTTTTCGACAGTACCGGCAGTAACAAGTTTAACAAAGTCGCCATAAAAAATACCAGTGCCATAGGCACTCGCAATTTTATAGTGGCGAATTTTTCCACTAAAAGAACCATTACAACTAAGTCCAGCTTGTGGCATAGCACCGTAAGGTGTTGCACTACTAGGCATATAATACTCCCTATTACATTACAAAGTTAAATTATATAACTCCAAAAAATAGAAAACTATTTTTTAGAATTACGACCAAAACTAACCCTTGTTTGCCTTTCTGGTTTAAGGACAGGCATTCTAGGATCGTTTTCTTTAAGAAAGTTATTGTCAATTCCATTCATTTGTTGATCAGCCATATCTCCGTAGTATTCTCTACGCTGACTAACCATCTCCTGTGGAGCTTTACACAATAACAATCCACCAACTTCAATTGCACCATCCTGACCCCAGCGAGAATCCTGATCTGAAAGTATTTTCAGACTAGGTTGATCTTCCGCCTTGACGACCTCCCAGCCTTCTCTGAACTTGCTTGATACATTAGTGTTATCTGGGTTACCAATCATGCTGGTACGAACCCATCTAAACACCCATCCATCCTCTGGTTCAGGGTCGGGTAATACACTTGGTGGTGACCACGACTTCTTTCGTTGTGTGGTTTTTCGATTATACTCCTCTCTTGGAGTGCGCTCTTCAGACATATAAATATCCTCTAGTTATTTGCAGACATATCCTTAACCAATTGGTTAGCATATTGTTCTGGTGTTACCCCAATCCGCTTTGCGAGGGCGACTTGGGTTGCTGTAAGTTGTACTTTGCGTGGTTTAGCACCATTATTGCGTGTAGCAGGTGCGACCACGGAGCTTTGAGAGTTAGCACTTACAGCGCTTGCATTACTCCCAAAGAAATCTGGAAAAACTTGTTTCATTCTTGCATCAATTTTTTCATAATATTCGCTAGATTGAGGGTCAATACCTTCTTCTCTAACTAATTTTTCATGAACACCATAAGCAAAACTGGTCATTTCAGAATCTGAACCAAACCATTGATTTTTTGCTTGCCAAGATACTGCTTTATTATCAGGTCTTGGTGGCATTTGTTGTTGAGGAACAAACTGTTCTTGTTGTTGTTGAGGAATAAACTGTTCCTCTGGTATTCTAGCATTAAACTGTTCTGCATTAGCGGCATCCATAGTTGCTCTTGTTAATGCATCTTGTGCGGCAACCATTTCTTCTGTATTGCCTTGTTCATAAGCCTGTTTATATTTTTGTTCAGCAGCTTGTTTAGCAAAGCCTGCTCTTTCTTCAGCTTGCCTTCCTAAGTATTGTTGCCCATCAGAAACCAGTTTATTTAAACGATCATTTTCTGATTTTACTCTTTGAGCATAAATAATTGCTTCATCTCGTAGTTTAGAAGCCTGTTCTTTCTGCCTTCTTTCTTCATGATGTTTAGCAGTCAGTTGATCAATTCGTTTTTGAACGCCTTTGTCAACATTAATAATTTCTTCATTGACATTGCCATCGACTTCGTTTTCTTTAGAATCTTCTGCAAAAACCTTTTCTTTTTTTTCTGGTTTTGCTTCAACATCATCAATAATCTCTATATCAATTTCACCTTCAGGTTCAACAACTTCATCTGGCTTAGTGCCAATCTTTGCTTTTACACCTAAAAATTTTTGTTCTGTACTCATAGTTGAGTTTTCATTTATATCGCTCATACTTTTTCTATACCTCTGGGATCATCGACCACTGCTTCAACATTATCATCATTAATGATGCGAAATTCTTTCCCATATATCTTAATACGAGTGCCACTAAAAGAACGAAACACAACAAAATCTCCTTTTTGACACCAAGGTCCTGTGGGAAATCTAGTTTCATCTTTGTAACAATCTGGTCCCATCTTTAAAACAAAGCCTACAATAGTAGATACTGTTTCATTGCGTAGAGTTTCCTCCGCTTTAAGTATTCCACCTTCAGTCTTTTCTTCTTTTTCTGGGATTGCTATTAGGATTCTAAATCCTGTGGGTTCGGGCAACTGAGTTGCCTCTTGTTTTTCTTCTTCTATGTCGAGAGCTGCTTCCATAACCACCTCTTTGCACGAAATTATTAAAGGTTTTCGAGTTACCTTGCGGCATTATACCGAGTTAGAGTCGTTCTAATTCTTCGATTATATCTAAGAGTTCACGCTCTGCGAGGGCTAAACCCTCGATCACACCAGATTGATGTTTGTATTCATCAAAGCTGGCACAACTTCCTGTGGCAATATTATCTGCCCTATCGTTCATCAGATTACGCAATCTCAACTTATATTTGTCAATCAGCGTATCGCCTGTAAAATCGTTTCTAGCCATTATTATTATCAGATGTTATATCAGATGCAAGTTTAGATGCAATCTCTGCTGCTTTCTGCATTTCTTCGCTTTCAATCTTATCACCTTCTACTTTAGCATCAATCATATCGCTAACAAGTTTTTGTTCCAAACTAGATTCTGCAATCTTTTCTTGAGATCGAATACGCTCCATCTCAATGGCATCACGACTTTGAGACTTTTGCATATCAACTTGAGCATCCATCATATCAGCTTGTGATTTACGCTGCACTTCTGCTTCTTTAATATCTAATTCGCGTGTTTTTGCTTGTACTAATGGGTCTTGCAACTGTTCTTGTGCTTGCTGTTGTTGTATTTCTTTTTGATGTTTCTGTAGTAATCTTTCCGCAGCATCGGCAACCAAACTAGATAATCGCTTCTCAATATCTTCTGGTAAAGGTTCTCCCAAAGGCGGTAACTCTGTGCCCAATTCCATTTCAATTTCATCACGATATTGAAAGGCAAGATGCTCTCTTACATGAGATTCTAATGCGGCTTGCAATAATTGCATACCTTGTGGATTGTTTGCACCCATTTGAGCTAATTCTGGGTCTTGTATTGCACTCATGTGAACTCTAATATGTGCCTCATGATCTTGATATTCAAAAGCCTTAACAGGCTCACCATTAATCATATTCATGTTCTCACTGACTGGATCAGAAGGCTTAATATTATCGTCTAATGGAATTATCTTATCTGCATCTCTAATACCTAAAGTATCTAGCATCTGTCTATGCAATTCAGGTAAGTTATAAATTTGTGGTGATTGTTGAGCCAACTGTAAAGCTGCTTGATACTGCATAATTCTTTGAGACATAGTAGCTGCATTTGGATCAGACACAGGTAATACATCAACACGATTATCAAAATCTTCTGTTTTAATTTGAGCATCAGGCTCAACATCGTAAGGGTATTCAGGTGCAGTAAAGTCTTTAATTACATTCACCAAAATATTAAATTCTTGTTTCATTGAAGCATGAAGTCTGGATTGTATAGCACTCATAACTTTCATGGCTCTTTCTAAAATAGCCAATGTTGTACCCACTGGTGCTTCTGAGTTCATATCAGCTACATTCATATCTGATGCACTGGTAAATCTTCTTCCTTCTTCTACAATGTTTCCTAAAAGCTGATACAAGGTTGCTGATGGTTCTTTGTAAGGCAAGAAAGTAATGTTGTCTCTAATTGCACCACCGGGAATATCCACATCTCTAAACTCACCCGGCATAATAGGCGTATCATCGCCTTTAATCCTAAGTCCTCTGGATTTTAGACCACCCGGTAAATTAGATAATGTACCTGCATCTACTAATTGTCTAAGTAAAGAAGTAGCAGATTTTGCCAATCCACCAATTAAATGCACCAAGCCAAAGCCATAAAAACCAATACCCGGTAAATATTGATAATGAGCAAAATGCTGTCGCATCATACGATTCTCATCATCTTCATACCAATTTCTACGAATAGAAAGAATTTCAGTGCTTGAAATATCAATTGTTACAACATAAGGAAGAGCAATACCTGTAGGCTCTCCAGATTCATCGGCATCTTCAAACCCTTCTAGGTCTAAATTAACCATCATTTCTAACAAGGTATAACGATTATCAAAGTCATAAGTAGCACTATCACCAGTTAATTCATCGTATTTCTTACGAATATCGTCTGGATCAGGTGATGGATCGGGTAAATCAATGTCTCGATAAAACCCTGATACCTGTAATTTACGCACATCATTAGAAGTTTTCTTCATAATATGAGTGGCTCTTTCTGCCATAACAAGATCATTTGCACCATAAGACACAATAAAATCTTCAGCAGGAACAAAAATAGCACACGGTCTACCCATATTAGGATCGTAATAAACTTTTCTAAACGCTGATCCAGCCAAAGGTAGTGAGAATAAAAGTTTCTCAGTCTCTGTTCTGTATTCAGTCATACGATCAGTCAGTAAATAGTTCATATAATCTTGAACTCTTTGACTTTGCTTTTCTTTTTCTTTGTTGTTTGTTCCCAATATTTTGGTTTTAACAGGTCCATTAGCAGGAAATATCTCTGTAATCGCCTGACTTTGAAAACGAACCACTGCTTCTGTTAGCATTGGATGAAACACACCACACGCACCGGGCCATGGCAATGTCCTATCTTCAATCTTTAAACCTAACTGGTCTAATCCTTTAATATAAGTTTCTTCCCATTCGCTTCTTGAATCTCTATCACCTTGATATTGCGATACTAATTCTGAAGCCAATAACTTTAAAGAGTCATCGGACATTTGATCTGCTAAATTAGCAAAAAAATCTCCATCTTCTTCAAATGCCTGTGGATCAAAATCAATAATCATGCCGCCATCTTCAGTCATTTCGGAATCAGGCATAATATCAATTTCTATACCTGCTTCTAGCTCCCCTTCTATTGGGGTTGCTGGGGTTGTTCTTTCAATTGCCATAATTAATAATACTCTGCTTTACTTGGATAAAAAGGTTCATCTTCCTCATCGGTATACAAACTAACAAAACCACCTTGTCTAAATCTTAACAGGGCTTGCGTGCTAGAGTCTACTAAATCGTCATGTTCTGCATTAGGAAAAGCAGCAAACTCTTCAATTACCTCGTCTGCCCATCTTGTTTCCGGTGCCCAAACAATACCATTTGCAAACAAATCAGCTACAGCATTCACTCTAGCTATCTTATCGTTTCCTCTTGAGGGACTAAATTCTGATACTGGAATACCCATTGACCTTAATTCAAAGATTAAAGGCGTTCCAGCAGCTTTCGACTCAACTATGAACGCATCGGGTTCATACTTCTGCCATGTCTTATACGCTACTTTCTTCAGTTCTGGAAACTCTAGTCGCTCTTTAAATGCATCGAGTAGGATTAAATTAGGAGCCATCATCCCATCTTCACCATTTAAATAAAACACACCCCATGTGGTGCAAGCTGAATAATCAGCTCGTTCTGTTTTTAAGAACGCGGTGTCCCAAGACTGAATTAAAAATTCACATTGCGGTGGACTATCTTCTTCCCATCGTTTCCACCATTCTCTTTTAACCAACGCTCCCTCTTCTGAAGTCGGGTCTTGTTGGTACTGTGCTGACCATTTAGAAATAGGCAACTCTTCTTTGAGAGCTTCCAATTCTTCTATTTTCCAGAAACCGGGCCAAAGAGACTTGCCCGAAGGTAAAATAGCAGGAAACTCAATAACCCGCCATTCTTCTCCGCCTCGTTTCATACTGGTCTTTAGCAAATTGCCTGTTAAGTCCTTCTGATGCCATCGAGTCATAACAACTACAATCGCTCCACCCGGCTGCAAACGCTGTCTAGGTCCTGAGGTGTACCATTCAAAAGTCTTATTAAAAACTTTTGGATCAGAACTGGCTCCCTCTTGTTCTGAATGAGGATCATCAATGATCAATAAATCAGCACCTTTACCTGTTACTGCACCGCCCACACCAATAGCGAAGTATTCTCCGCCCTTATTCGTGTTCCAACGACCAGCCGCTTTAGAATCCGATTGTAGGTTTACTTTATCAAAAACCTTTTGATAGTCCTTAGAACCTACTAAGTTACGCACTTTACGACCAAAACCCACTGAGAGTTCTGCGGTATGTGCGGTTTGAATAACCTTGCCATCTGGCTTTTGACCCAAGAACCATGCGGGTAAAAGATAGGAAGCAAACTCACTCTTCGTGTGTCTGGGTGGCATATTAATAATCAATCGCTTTAATTCGCCATTGACCACCCGACCAAACTCTTCTGCCATAATCTTGTGGTGATCCCCTTCAATAAAGGCGGGCCACATGGCTTTAACAAAAGAAAGAAAATCTGTTTGACACAGTTCTCGAAACTGTGCTTTTTGTAATTCGTCTAATTGATTGAGTAGCTCTACCTTTTCCTCATAAGATAAGCCACTTATGTTTTGTATGGTTTGTGCATTAATCTGCATTATAAAGCTGTAACATCCAAACCGAAAGGCAGTTGACCGCCTGCACGATAAATGTGCATCGGAGGCTCTACAGGAATCACTTTACCCTTAACAACTTTAGCGGTTCCTAAATGTTTTCTGGAAACCTTCTCACCAGAACGAACTAAGTTTTCAATGTTGCCTTCTTTAATATGCATATTCTCAATCATCTCAATAGCATCATCCAGCGTTGTGGCTTCAAAACCCTTTCCTTTTGGTCCGACATTAATCATAACATCTGAGTTCATTAGAGGGTTTCCTGAAGAATCTTTCATGCCTCTTGTCGTTACACCCTTCTTAGTCGGAGCATGATCGGAAATACGAACTCCTATATTAGCAGGACTGTTCGGTCCTAAACCAATATCCTTCTTAATCATAAAATACTTAGAACTGCCTTTACCGCCTTCATCAAAAGTACGACCTGCAATGGATCGGTTCTTGGTGGCATAATCATCAAAGGCTCTCGCAGCGTACTTAACACGCTCCTTATCCCCACCCAGAGCTTTCGGTGTTAAGAAATCCATAACCCCTTTATTTCCTAAAGAGTATTCTGTGCCTTTCATTTTAAAAACATTGTCCAATGCAGTTGGCTCAGTCTTGGAAAAAATATTACTTCTATTCATTCTAGTGCGAGCCATTGCTTGTTTGCCTGCTCTGCCCAACTGTCCTGTTCTGGAAGCCATTTTCATAGAGGCTCCAATCGGAGCGCCCACGCCTGTAAACATTATGGCATCCCCTAAAGCACCTAAACCTTGTAGACCGGCTGTACCAAATTCACCTGCTTTTAGGTTCGCTAACATACTCTGGCTGTTCTCATCAGGGTACATCCCCAACGCATCCAGTATTCCAGCACCCGGTGCAAAATAGCCCGCAGTGGTTGCTAACGATTTAATCCCTTCAGGCATCCCTGATCTCCTTCATTTGTTCAAGTAGTTCCATTTCCTTACCATAGCGTTTCTGAAACTCAGCTTTGTAAGGGTGGCGGGACACACATTCAGTGGTATTGTAGCCAGAGCGATGATGTCTCCAGCACAGTGGTATTGTCAAAAAATGCGCTCCCGCCTTCGTCTTACCATCTATATGATGCGGCTCACAAGGAGTGAATAACCCCAATTCATTGTGGCAGACGATACATCCGTACTGACAAATAAAATCCATCCATTGTTTTTCTTCACGATTAGCGGATCGACCTTTCATTTAATATGAAACCCGATGTAGAAAAACAAAAAGAAAAAAATTCTCCAAACCACTTTAAACACTATTACCACCTAGTATATTACCAGACTGTATATATCCTATCTCTAAACTCTTACTGTATATAACCAGCTAGTTACTTACTAGAGACGGTATATCCACTGGATTATAGTATTAAACACCCCTTCACAGTTTCTTGTCAAGGCTTTTCTGCGTCAAATGGGCTGGTCGGAGGGTACGATGACCCTTTTTAACCAAAATGCCCTTAGAAACCAAGCTATTAACCAGAGAATGCACCCATCCTACACTCTTTACACCCAAATTCTCCGCAATTTCCTTGTATGTAGGCGCACAGTAGCGTTCATTCCAGTAGTTTTCTACAAAATGCAGTAAATCCGCCTGTTTTTCTGTTAAATTTTTTTCCACACTAGGGTCCCTTGAGCTAATTCCTGATAAATAAAGGTAAATGATACCAGAATGGTAGACAGAAGAAAAGAAGAAGGGGGGGGTCATAAAAATAGGAAATCTTTTGAGTGAATTACTGTTCGGGGTAGTTCGGCTCCATTATTTTGCAAAAGGGGGGGTGTAGGGTAGGGGGTAGTCGGGTGGTATGCGTAAGGTTTTGGGGGTGGGTCTTTACTGCGGAGATAGCGGAAGTGATCTAGCTATGATCTTAGTTAGTCGTTAGTGCCAATGACCAGTCTTAACTTGTCTCTGATCTCTGACTCCAGTTCAGCTGTCGTCTTATTAGTATTGACTGTCACATTTACTTTGCTCTCTGGGTTAAATATATCTATCTCCCTGTGCTTGCCTAACAGTTCGAGTGCTTTCAGTCTGCTACTTGGGTTATCGCCTTTGGTTTCTTCTACCAGTCGCTCCACAATGTAGCGAGACAGAGAGTGTGCTGTAGTTTGTAAATTGGCTTCTTTCTTAGCTGTTAATGCTTTGACCCTTGCTGATATCTTGGGGTTGTTTAACAGTTCATGTGCTGATCTATGAACAGTGCTGTCTTTAGTGCCTTGCTTAACATTGTATATCTTTCTATATGCATCACTAGCTGAGTTACCTTTGATGTATTCTTGGCAGAATAGTTCTTGTTTACTGGTTAGAGTAGGGATTGATTTCAATCTAGGTCGATCATTCATATGAATGATTCTATAAACAAATCCCCACGCGATCAAGATTACAAACTGCTATCTTTATGCAGTCCTAATATTGACCAGTCATCATTTACTTTCTGATCTATGGATAAGTGATATCAATTAGATACATTAATACTTGTATACATATACCTATTTGATATAATTCTTATGTTGAATATCGTTTATGTTTAAATCAATTACTAGATACAAAGAGTCTGATTCAACTGGATGTCTGGATAAGTCCAATAGGGGAAACCCGACAAGTAGATAAGATCAAAATCCCTAGAGTGTTAGACCTCTAGACCGAGCAAGTAATAGGATGGCGATTAATTGATGCGCCTGTAAAAGCAAAGTAAAAAATGAGTTTGTATATTTCTCATTTCTAATAGTTCAAATATAGGGTTGAAACAAATACCAACAGCAAGGGATGGGAATCCTAAAATGTAAGTCTCTAAAGGGGGTTTATTTAATTCAGATATCAATCTAATAATTTAGTAATGGTTGATCACATACTGATTAAATATAAGCCAAGATGAAAATCGTAATGAGCATTAGCGAGGTCTATATAAGTAGTCCTAAGAATTTAATTTATAACTGGCGATAGCGGGGTTTCTCCCCTTGCTATCGCAACACAGTTTGATTCGCCTTAGATATATTCAATGAGTGTATCTAATGGGAATTAACCCAATTCATAAAAAGGAGAAATTATTATGAACCTACAAACTGCAAAAAAATTAGAAAGGGAATTAGCTAGAAAGGCACTTTGCTACTGGCTACTTTCAGATTGGAAAAATGCTTTGTTAATCCATAAGATATTTGGATTAGAGAATCAATTTAACTTTATTCACAAATCTGAAATCTAGTCTTTAACCCAACTGTCCTGAGCAAGACTAAAACTGCTCAACTCCCCATAAGTACATTTATTGTAAGTGTACTTATTGGGAATTAACCCAAACTCAAATTAGGAGAAACAATATGAGTAATTTAAATGAGTACACGATAACCGAAGGTACTTTCAAAGGTTTAAAAACTAAAGCAAAAAATGAAGAATCTGCTAAGAAGAATCTTCGCGCTCAAATCAATAGGCATCTAAACAAACTAAGCAAACAAGAAGAAGCAATAATTCTTCTAGCGTTGTCTTGGTATGTTGACTATGGCTTTGATAGCGATGATGAAGAACGAGGTTTAACTGCTGAATCAGTAAATGAATATCGTCTTGGCATATTAAGAAAACTAAAACTTAAAACTCAATGGAACGAGATATTAGATTTAGATTTTAAAATACTAACTCAAAATTAGGAGAAACAATTATGAGTAAACCAAAACTAAATAGCTTTCGTAAAAGAAAGATTAGTAAGTATGAGAAAGCCAAAAGAAATCAGTACAGGGGAAAACCTCTAACTGTTTCGATTGGCTCTTTGTGTCTTGATAGTTTGCTTAGACAGCAACTAGCTAGATCATGATTGCTAGATCAATTAAGGTCTATTACAAAAGTGTCTATGGCAATGATCTTTGTTATCCATCATGCGATTATGCAAAAGCATTAGCAGAATTGACTGGTAACAAAACATTGTCAAACGATGCTCTGCGTCTAGCCAAAAACGAATTAGGTTATGACATAGAAGTAGTACCTTACATACCTAAATCATGATTGCTAGATCAAAAATGACTAAATCTGAATTTGAAGAATATTTATTTGAATTAAATGATTTTCAAACTTTGGATTATACAAAACATAATGACTACAACTATGAAGATAATACCAATAAGATCATTCATCTTTACTACAATGATAATGGTCATATTGGAACATGGCAAAGGGGTGGCAATTATGTTGTCTTTGAAAAAAGACTGCCTAAGAAATAGCCATTGAAGATAAAGGGGTTGAATATTGACCAGTCAATATTTGACCCTCTCTGTATCTGGAATTAACCAGACTGATGAGCATCCGAAAGGATATGCGAAACAGAATCTTTTAATAATAGGAGAAACATTATGAGAAAGATAACAAAAGAAAGTTCAAAAGCATTTGTGAATTTTGAGCAATTTAAGAAGTCTAATACTAGAGTAGAAGTCTTTAATGATACTGATAAAAGAGTCGTTAATCTTTATCTTCATGGAAATCTAATAGCTGAGATTTCTCAGACTGGAAATGTGTTTCAAGATAGAAACCATGAATCTGGATTACCTATGCTTGGGTTTAGTGTTGATACTAGCAAAGTGAATATTGATCTATGCGGTTGGCATACACCAACTACTAGAGAAAGAATCAATGGTGTTCTTGATGCACTAGGTTATGACTTTAGGATTGCCCAGAGAAATCATGAGCAAGTCTTGGTGCTGACATACTTGCATAATTATCTAAGTCCAAAAGAGAAAATATTGAAACTATCTGACGATAGTTTTGACCCTGATTTTGCTAAAGATGTTTTCAACTCTAAAGAGTTTGTCAATGGTACTGATCTAAATGCAATCACAGACTTTTAACTTTCAACTAAAGGGGAATCGCAAGATTCCCCTTGCTGATCTAGGAATGTAATTCCTACTGATGACTGCGAAAGCAGAACCTGTTTACAGGTTGACTCTAAAGAGTCGAAATCAGCATTTTAATAATTTACAAATAGGAGAAAAATATGAGTAAATTAAAACCAAGTGAGTTGGTGGAAGTAATCTTACATAACCTAGAGAATGCATCGCATAGCGTACCTTTCATAAAAGGAAGTCCCGCTATCGGTAAATCTTCTTTAGTGTTTACGATTGCTCAAACTCTCGCTGATAAGTCCAAGCTAAAGCTAGTTAGGGATTCCAAAAATAGACCGACATACAATGTGAAACCAAAAAAGAATGAATTTGGTTTCGGGGACTTCAGAGTCGCAATGTATGAGCCAATAGATTTTTCTGGTATTCCAATAGTGGACTTCAAAAAAGATGGAACAGCAGTTCAAAAAAGAGCATTACTGGATAATCTGCCTACAGATAAAAACAGTAAAGGTCTTTTGTTTCTTGATGAAGTTGCTCAAGCTAGTCCCGCCTTGCAAAACACGATTAGGCAACTAACCTTTGAAGGAAGGATAGGTACTGATTATGTTTTGCCTACTGGTTGGAAAATTATCCTAGCGGGTAATCATTCAACAGATAGGGCGGGCGCACAAAGGATATTGACCCATTTTCAATCTGCTTGTTTAACATTGGAATTAATACCCGATGCTAACGAATGGCTAGAATGGGGATATGGAAATGATATCAATGCAGACATACTTGCATTCTTATCTTTTCAGCCACAATTTCTGCATCAATTTGATGCTAAGAAAGAAGGTGGTTTTCCCGCGCCACGCACATGGCATCAAGTTAGTGAGATGTTGAATGGTGAATTGAGAAAAATCTTAATTCAGCCAGTCTTAGAATCTTATTTAGGTGAAACAGTAGCACGAGAGTTTGAAACTTTTTGTGCTTTCCAAAACGAATTGGAATCTCCTAGTAAAATTCTTAAGAATCCAACTAAAGCAAAGCTACCCGATAGAACAGAATTGCAATACGCAAGTGTTGCATCTTTGATATCGGCAGTTGATACTCCGAAAGACTTTGAAAATGCTCTAACTTATATAGAGCGTTTAGATGCTAAAGAGTTTTCAGTTTTGTTTGTCAAAGCACTAACCACAAAAGAGAAATCATTTAAGGAAACTTCGGTTTTCATTGATTGGCATATTAAGAACCAAGATATCTTGGTTTAACATATAGCAATCATTTTTAGTTCATGGGGTCTTTCACTTCTAACGAAGGGGAAAGGGTCTTTTGATTTCTCCTATACCTTTCTCGACCCCATGACACTAAATAATTCGCCTTAATAGCATTTGTTATGAATGTTATTAATGGGAATTATCCCATCTTTAAATCATAGGAGAAAAATATGACTACAAAGAAAACTACACTTGCTGAATCGTGCGTCAAGGTACAAGTCACTATAAAAACTTATAGTGGTATAAAAGCAGATACTAATGCCAAAGAAGAATTAGCTACTACTAAAAAAGCTAATGCAGAATTGGTGCGAGTATCAAAATATTTACTTGACCGAGATTTCCTAAAACCTCCGATAAAAATCGGTAAATTATTTAGGAATCAAGTTATCTATAAGAACACACTTCCGTGGATTGATGCCGATGATCAAGTTCTTGGTGAAGGTGCATCTTATGTAAGCGGTTCGAGACAAGTGAAAAAGGGTGAATGGCGATTGCTACCCTCTACTCGCGTTGAATGGTTTGAAAAAGAAGTCAAAAAGTACATTAAAAACTTTAATGATGCTGTTGATGTAATTGTGAATGGCTATGAAACCGAAATAGAAAATGCAAAAGCAACTCATAGTGGATTAGGTGATCTATTTGATGAATCTGATTATCCAACTGCTAATGAGTTAAGGGAAAGATATGTCTTTGATTATTCTGTAGATATAGTGAATGAATTTAATACTGATGATATCAGAGTAAGTTTATCTGCTGATCTAAAAGATAATATTATCAAGACTGCCAAGCAAAACGAAAAAACAGTTAAGAAGAATGCTGACAGGCATACTGCAAAACAACTTGTTTCTTCTGTTGAAAAACTAGCTGATGCACTTGAGAAGTATGACCCAAAAAACCCTTCAAAGAATCCTTTAAGAAATTCAAGTTTTAATGATCTTAAAGATTTGTTAGATGTGATTGATCAACAATTACTCACAAAAGACGATGATTTAAAATCAACTATTGATGATCTTAGAAAAGATATTGGGAAAGCAAAATCTCAAGACAATCTTAAAAAGGATAACAAGACTAGAAAATCCACAGTTAAGAAACTTAAACAAGCTAATAAGAAAGTTAAAGTTTCAGATACTGCTAAAGGATTATTTTAGTTTGGATTGGGGAGTCGCAAGACTCCCCTTCCTAGAATGCATAAATAAAAACAAGTATTGACCAGTCAGTATTTGTTTTCATGTAGGCATTCTGCTTACAAAATTTGTTTATATATAGGAGAAAAATATGGATAAACAAACAACTGCTAATAAAGTGGCAGTACATAAAATCACGAAGGCTAGAACCTCCATCGTTCAAGAAGGAAGATTGGGTATGGCATCAATGATTATTCCTTTGATTTTGAAAGAAATCTCGAAGGAAGTTTGCTCAACAATGGCAACTGATGGTACTCATATCTTTTGGTGCGAATCCTTTATCAATGAATCGAGTCATGAAGAATTAAAATTCGTTTTAATGCATGAAGCTTTGCATTGTACTTGGGCGCATCATCTTAGAAGAAATGATAGGAATCCAGAACTATGGAATGTCGCAACCGATTAC
>Ga0209337_1001278_pt1 | contig 19288 bp, 36 predicted proteins | sample LinPmetageLP53_FD_184044 | JGI IMG/M metagenome (GOLD analysis project Ga0209337, IMG submission 184044) | Marine viral communities from the Pacific Ocean - LP-53 (SPAdes) (version 2) | ecosystem: Environmental > Aquatic > Marine > Oceanic | place: Pacific Ocean | collected 2010-02-08 | reverse complement strand
GAACCAAGGAACTGACATTGACTAAATAAATCTAATGGTGAATTAGTTACAGGTGAGCCTGTTAATATTCTTCTGTATTTAGCAAGAGTTTTTAGTTTTAAAATATTTTTAGTTCTATTAGAAGTAGGTGTTTTGATCGTGGTAGATTCATCTATAGCCATTATTGCATTGTGTGAGTTTAAAAATCTACGAGCAAACTCTTTACCAAAGTCATAAGAAAAAGCTTCTACATTCATAATTAATACATGAAACTCTGTACCAGGTTGAAATAATGTATTTAATTTTTTTGTTTGTTCATGAGTCTTGTCTGAACTCTTCCAAAGAACAACTTTTTTATTTATATAGTCAGGTAAGTGTGTAGGTATCTGATCTTCATACCAATTTTTATATACACCTTTGGGTGCAATAAGAAGTAAACCATTTATCTTGCCTTGGTTATAAAGCATGGCTGCATTATCAATTAATACTTTTGATTTACCTGTACCCATTTCCATAAAGTACGCAAAGTATTCTTTATCCCACGACCTTTCTAAAGCATCAAGTTGATGTTTATAAGGACTTGTTTTAAACTTATACCAATTAATCTTACTATCTAATACATTCATTGTTGTTTACTTTTCTTTCTAAAAAGTTATATAGTGTATAGAAAGAAAAAAGTCAATGAGCAAAGTTTATTTAGTACAGGAAATTCCTACAGATAGAGAAACAGGTCAACCTAAGATTGATATTACGCCTGCATTAAAGTATGGCGAAATTAAGATTTTGTTTCCTCGTTTAAAACAAATGCAATTTACACCAGGTCCAATGGTAATGGAAATAAAAAACTCATTAAGAGATTTTACAACTGATGATTACTTATTACTTTATGGTGATCCTGCCATAATTGGTGTTGTATGTGCAGTAGCTTCTGACATTACAAATGGTAAATTTAAATTATTAAAATATGATAGAAGACAATTTTCTTATTATCCAATTGAATTAAATATTTTTCAAAACTAGTATTGACATATACAAATTCTCCTATATATACAGTAGTGCAAATATAAATTAAACTATTAAACTATTAAGGAGTAACATGACGATCAATCTAAGAGCTGATGCGCCCAGTCAGGTGACGCAAACAGAACCCCAAAAACTAGCAGACGAAATAAAAAAACTTCAAGACATACAACAAGAAATACAGAATCATAAAGATAAGATTAAAGATTTAGAGGATAGTGAAAAAAATTTTTCTCAAGTAATTATTCCAGATATGATGAATGCTATGAATCTTAAAACCATGAAACTAAAAGATGGTTCTGAATTAGAGATAGACGATAAATTTTATGCCACTGCATTAGCACCAAAAAGAGCAGAGGCGTATCAATGGCTTCGAGAAAACGGACTAGGCAACATTGTAAAAAACGAAATTACAGTGAGGTTTGGAAAGGACGAAGATAACAAGGCGATGCAATATGCTACCCTTGCAAAAGGACAAGGTTATGAACCGGAACAAAAAGTTTCTGTTAATGCCGGAACCCTTAGAGTTGCTTTGAGGGATCTCCACGAACGTGGTGGTCAGATACCCTCAGAGTATTTCAGTACGTTTGCTGGTTATCAAACTAAGATAACTAACAAATCTAAATCAACAGACTAATAGACTAACAAAGGAGAATCTATGGAAAGTCAAGTAGCAAAGAAAGCTGATGCAGGTGCATTAGCAACAATAAATCTCAGAGCAGACTCTGGTAAAGGAGCTGAAGAGATTAAATCAGATGACGTATCAACTCCGATTCTGAAAATCTTACATCAGCTATCACCTGAATGTAATGAGAGAGACGCCAAGCATGTAGAAGGGGCTAAACCTGGTATGATTTATGCATCAGGGTTTGGTAAACTTATAAGTGGTGAAGAGGGATTAGATATTATAATTGCTCACGCACAAACTAGGTATCCCGAATGGCAGGAGAGAGGCGATAGTGCTTCAGCTCCAGTAGGAACTCACTTAGAGATTCCAGCCGATGCTGTGGAAGAAAAAAATGGAAGATATAGATTACCAAATGGTAACTATGTTGAGAAGACTGCATACTTCTATGTACTAGCAATGGTAGATGGTGAGTTAAAACCTGCAGTGGTCCCAATGAGATCTTCTAATTTATCTCCAGCGAGGGAATTAAATAACCTTATTAAGAATCTGAGATTCTCAGATGATCAAGGTTCATTTAATCCTGCAAGTTATTCAGCCGTGTATAAATTAAATACATTTGGAAGAACAGCGGGAAGTAAAAGCTGGCATGTCTACAAACCATCAAGAGTAAGAAATCTTGATATTGCTAATAAAGATGATGCGTCTGTGTATGAGATAGCGGCACAACTTCAGAAATCAGTTTCTAAAGGTGTAGCTAAACCAAAATACGATGCTGGTCAAAAGAAGCAAGACATAGTATAATAAAGAGTTATAACAAAGGCGCTGAAGGGAGACTGGAAGCGCCTTAAATTTATGAAAGATTTTAGAAAATACTTTGGTGGATTGGAGAGAGACTTTGGTTTCTGTAATGTTAACAATGGTTATCATGATCCACAAACAAACAAATTAAAATTTGATCCAGGCGATTATGGCTGGTCTAAAAGAGGTATATCTGATCAAGATTATCAAGATCATTTAGATGGTAAACGTGCGATAGGTATACAAGCATGTGATGATAATGGTATGGCTAGCTTTGGTGCAATCGATATTGATCCATCAGATTATTCTAGTTTTGATATTCAACATTATTTAAAAGTAATTCAAGACAAAAATTTACCTGTTGTACCAATTAAATCAAAAAGTAATGGTCTTCATATATATGTATTTACAGCAGAGAAGGTACCTTCAACTTTAATTAGAGAATTTTTACAAAACTTATTATTTTTATTTGGTTTATCATCCAAAACAGAAATATTTCCTAAACAAACACAACTAGGTATGAATCAAGATAACGTTAGAACTTCTGGATCATTTATTAACTTACCTTATTTTAAGAAGACAGAACGTAAAGCATTATTACCTGATGGAAAAGAATTAGAGTTTGATGATTTCTTAAATGTAGTCAAAGATAATTTACAAACAAAAGAATCATTAAAAGAAGTATCAAATAAAAAAGTAAAAGAAATATTAACAGGTGGCCCTGATGATTTATTAGATGGTCCTCCATGTTTACAGATGTTATGCAAACAGGTTCAGGAATCAGGAAACAAATTAAAAGACGAAAGAGATAGATTTTTATTTAACTACATGGTGTTTGTAAAAAAAAAACACAAAGATGATTGGAAGAAAAAATTACTACAAGCAGCAAGAGATTTTATAGAATACGATGACACGTGGGGAGACTCTAAAGTAAATGAAAAAATAAAAAGTTGGGACAAAGATACTGCTGGACATACTTGTCATGATCTACCTATCTCTTCTTATTGTGCAAAGGGAACATGTTTACGTAGAAAGTTTGGTATTGGTAGTCATAAAGAAAGTAGTTGGCCTCAAATATCAGGTTTAATTAAAATAGATTATAAACCTGATCCAGAATATTTTTTTAATGTAGAATTATCTGACAGTAAAGTAGTTCAAATACATGCAAAACATATAAAAAAGATAGCAGAAATGAAAGAGATGAGAGCGCTCATAGCAGACCAAACATCTATATTTCCTCCCATCATTAAGAATAATGAATACCAGCCCATCCTAGACGCTCTATGGGCCACTAAAGAGGATATTAAACCACCTGCAGGTACTAATCCTATTGAGATGTTGAAAAAATATCTAGAGGATTATGTCAATGGACCAGAGGCTACAACATATGCTTCTTTTAAAAGTGGTGCTGTATTAAAAGACGAAGAGTTTTATTATTTTGATTACGATAAATTTTATGAAGAGATTAAAAGAAATGAGTGGACAAAAGACAGGCCAAGAACTGCAACTTTAATTAAGAGTCATTTCAAAGCTGAGTTTGGATTTCAAAAAAGATTTCCAAAAGGAGAAAGTGAAAAATCATTTCCACCAGTCAGGTGTATTAAAATGCCTGCTGATGATTTAATGAAAGAAGAAATACCAGAAGAGAAAATAACAATAGAAGATAAACAAAACATTGTTTAATGAAAAAACCTATTAAAATATATGGCCCACCTGGGACAGGTAAAACTTTTAGATTAATTAGAAGAGTTAATGCTTATGTAAGAACAGGCACACCTTATCACAAGATAGGTTACTTTGCTTTTACAAAGAAAGCTGCGAAAGAAGCTAGAAATAGAATTGGTGTAGATGAAAAGCAGGTTCCATATTTTCAAACACTTCATGCATTTTGTTTTCATTTATTAAATTTAAATGAAAGTGCTATCATTCAACCACATCATTACGAAGCTTTAGGTAAAAAATTAAATGTAAGAGTTAACTTTACTGATAAATACAATGATGAAGAAACACATTTTTTAACTTGCAATAATCCTTATTTTCAAATGATAGGTAAAGCTATTAACAAGGATATAACTATAAGAGAAGAGTTTGATCTTAACGAGCATGATAGAAAAAATATAGACTGGCATACTTTAAATCACATCTATATAAATCTACAAGAATATAAAAAGAAAATGCATCTATTAGATTTTAATGATCTAATTAAAAAAGTTATAAGCTCCGGTAAGATTCCAAAACTAAAAGCTATCTTTATTGATGAAGCCCAAGACTTATCTCCATTGCAATGGCAACTGTATGATAAGTTAAGAGAGAACTGTGATGATATGTATTTAGCTGGTGATGACGACCAAGCTATATTCGCTTGGGCTGGAGCTGACGTCAACAGATTCATAAAAGAGCCTGCAAATGAACGTGTTTTAAGGTATTCGAGAAGAGTATCAAGAGCAGTACAAGAACAATCTCAAATAGCCGTAAGCCGTATATCAGGCATCAGGAAACACAAAGAATACCTGCCGCGGGCGCAAGAGGGCTTTGCGTCTCACATCAATAATTTAGGACAAGTTGATCTTACAAAAGGTAAGTGGTTAATCTTAACAAGAACTAAAAGTAATTTGTTAGACATAATGAAAGAACTTAAAAGTAAAAATATTTATTATCAAAGTAACAAAGGTAAAAGTTTTAATGTAGGTATTTATAATGGAGCTATGGCATATACTAAATGGATAAGAGAAGGTGAGCTTGGAGAAAAAGAAATAAATGACGTCAGAGAATATATTCCCAATGGCAATTGGAATCCTGAAAAAAATTGGTACGACATTTTCGTAGCTGATCAGAAAGAAATACTTTACATTCGAAATATAATTTCTGGGGGTGAAAAACTTTATGAAAATGCAAGAATATGGTTGTCAACTATTCATGCAATAAAAGGTGGTGAAGAAGATAATGTAATACTATCTTTACATCAAGGTGCTAAAGTACAAAAAGGTATTAGTCTAAGTGTTGACAAACAAGATGAAGAGCATAGAGTATGGTACGTGGGAGTAACACGAGCAAGAAATAATTTATATAAACTGAAAGCTAAAAAGAAAATAAAGGAGTATCCGCTATGAGTACATTTTTTCACAGACAAATTGAATTTGATGTATTAAGAAAAACACCGAAAGCTGTTTTAATAAAAGTAAATAAAGTTAAAAGTACAAAGTATAATAAAGTGTACAAAAAATTTAAAAAATTTTTAGATCCTGTTGAGATGTGGGTACCTAGATCATGGCTTAAAAAAGATCGTTCATATTCTTATGTTGGAATGCCAGGTAATATGGAATCATACACTGATAGATTCTGGGTATGGGAAGAAGGATTTTTAAAAAATTTAAAAAAGTTATATGAAAAAAGAGAAGCAAACTATGACGCATAAAGATGATTGGGATAATATATTTCCACAAGACAAGCAAATTGGAGGATCTCATTACAAAGACTTTACCATTCAGCCCTATGAATTTATTTCAAAAAATGGTTTATCTTTCTTTCAAGGATGTGTTGTAAAATATGTTTGTCGTTATTTAAACAAAGCGGGAATACAAGATTTAGAAAAGATAATTCATTACTGTCAATTAGAAATTAAAACAATGAAAGACAAAAAGAAAAAATGAAGATACCTAAATACCTAACACAAACAGAATGGGTGCAGCCTACAGAATATCCTGATCTAAGAAGTTATGATGAGATATCAATTGACTTAGAAACACGTGATCCTAATTTAAAATCAAAAGGATCTGGTGCAGTTACAGGTGTAGGTGAAGTTGTTGGTATTGCTGTTGCTACGTTTAATGACAAATGGTATTTTCCCATAGCACATGGTGAAGGACCTAACATGAATAGAGCTAAAACTTTAGAATGGTTTAAAGATATTTGTGAATGTCCAGCTACAAAAATATTTCATAATGCAATGTATGACGTATGTTGGATACGTAATTTAGGTATAAAAATCAATGGTTTAATCGTAGATACTATGATTGCATGTTCAGTTTTAGATGAGAATAGATTTGCATATACATTAAATGCATTGTCATGGTTTTATTTAAACGAAGGTAAGAATGAAAAAGCTTTAAATGAAGCAGCTAAATCTAGAGGACTTGATCCAAAAGCAGAGATGTGGAAATTACCTGCAAGTGAAGTAGGAGCTTATGCTGAAAAAGATGCTGAACTAACTTTTAAACTTTGGCAATATGTAAAAAAATTATTGATAGAAGAAGACTGTGAAGATATATTTAATTTAGAGACTGATCTTTTTCCTTGCCTAGTTGATATGCGTTTCCTAGGGGTGAGGGTAGACGTGACAAGAGCCAATCAATTAAAAAAGGAATTAACAACACAAGAAGAAAGATTAATCCACCAAGTAAAAATAGAGACAGGAGTAGAAACTCAAATATGGGCTGCACGTAGTATTCAAAAAGTCTTTGAACATTTGAAACTACCTTTTGAAAAAACAGTAAAAACTGGTGCACCTTCATTTACAAAAAATTTCCTTTCTAATCATGAGCATCCTGTAATTAAAATGATAGCAGAAGCTAGAAAAATAAACAAGGTTAATACAACATTCATTGATACAATTTTAAGACACGAACATAATGGTAGAATTCATGCAGAGATAAATCAAATTAGATCTGATGATGGAGGTACCGTTACAGGTAGATTTAGTTATTCTAATCCTAACCTACAACAGATTCCAGCTAAGGATCCAAAAACAGGACCTTTGATAAGAAGTTTATTTTTACCTGAAGAAGGTTGCAAGTGGGGTACCTTTGACTACTCGCAACAGGAACCAAGATTAGTTACAGAGTATGCATTAAGATTTGGATTAGCTTCTGTTAATAAAATTGCTGATGCATATGATAATGATCCTAAAGCAGACTTTCACCAAACTGTTGCAGACATGGCAAAGATTCCAAGAAGTCAAGCTAAAGTAATTAACCTTGGTTTGTTTTATGGAATGGGTAAAGCTAAACTAGAAGCAGAGCTTGGTGTATCTAAAGACAAAGCAAAAGAGTTATTTGATACCTATCATGGTAAAGTTCCGTTTGTAAAACAATTAACAAATCAATTAATGAGTGCTGCTCAAGATCAAGGTAGAATTAAAACTATCTTAAATAGAAAATGTAGATTTCCAAAATACGAACCAATACTTAAAGGTAGTAGTTGGGGTACATTTGTCCCTGCACAAGATCATGAAAGAATGTTAGAACTTCAAGCAATGGGGCCACATGAATTAGATGACGAAGGAAATATTATTAAAGACAAAGATGGTAATCCTAAAACAAACTATTGGCATGAAAATGGTCATCGTAGAGCTTTTACTTACAAAGCATTAAACAAACTAATTCAAGGTAGTGCTGCTGACATGACAAAAAAAGCTATGTTAGAACTCTATAAAGAAGGCATCACACCGCATATACAGATACACGATGAGCTTGATATATCTATTCCTCTTGGAGAAAATGATAACTCTAAGGACATTATAAAAATAATGGAGACGGCAGTTAAACTACAAATTCCTAATAAGGTTGACTATGAATCAGGACCAAATTGGGGTAACATAAAAGAGGAATAATGTTAATAGTCAATACATATTTAGATAAAAGTAAAATACATGGAATAGGTGTGTTTGCCGATGAGTTTATAAAAGAAAAAATTTTAATATCTAAAATTATCCCTGGACTTGATTGTATAGTTGAAAAAGATAACTTAAAAAATTTAGAATACTCTATACAAAAACATTTTAACAACCATGCATATAATTATGATTTAGATTCTAATCTATTAGTGTTAGAGCTAGGAAATACAAACTATATAAATCATAGTGATAGCCCTAACATTGACAATGAAGGGTATGCATTAAGAGATATAAACATTGGAGAAGAGTTGACCTGTAATTATAAATTATTTGATAGCTCTTGTAATTACAAAAATGGAGAAATGAAATAATTATGGCTTATCTAAATGCAAACATACCAGTAATAGAGTGTTACGTAAGAGGTAATTTTTTAAGAGATCAAAAAGATTCACACGATAAATATTTTGACTGTTCAATATTTGGTTTTAGTTCTATTCCAAACAGAGTTCCTATGTTTCATTTCTTAATGGAAGATGGTGGTATATGGTGGCGAGCACCTATATCAGCTTTTTGTAAAAAACCTGGTGTAAAAGAATTACCACTTGACGAAATAGTTATGTGGGACAGTTTTAGTTATAATGTAAGTGTTACAACTTTTTATGAATTAGCTGGTTCTACTATGCAATACATATCTAGACGTAAGGTAAAACGTAAAGGTAAGTATTTATTTACAATAGATTGGTGTGCAGGGGACTTTAACGAATTAAATTTCGGTTATGCAGAAAAACCTGATCAACATAAGTGTGGCCATGTTCTTGAATTAGAAGATGGAAACTACGCAATACAGCCTAATAATAGGTTAAAAATGTTTGATGCTTCAATGGGTACAGACCTAAATAAAACCTTGATCAATAGACTAGTTACGAGTAAAATATACTCCGTAGAAAATTCAGCTAAGTGGATTACCGATGAACATGAAGAAGGTAGCTACGATTATAAGCTGAGAAACTTGGAGGATGATGATGATAAGTAAATACAAAGAAGTGATTAAGCAACAATCAATCTTAAAATTAGAGAAATTTATGTTATGGCAACTACATAACAGAACTGAAATCGTAATCGCTGTGGTATCTTTTGTACTTGGCGCAGTAATATTTTAATAAAATGATTAAACAACCATCACTACCAAAGATGTGTGATCTTTGTGGACACATGTTAAGACGTCACGTTCACGAAGGTATTAACAAATGTGCTCACTGTGATTGCAGTTTGAGTCAGGCACCAGGGAACAAGTGGTGGGAGAAAATTATTAGTTGGTTGACATAAGGATGCAATATGAACCTAGTAGATTTATTAAAAAAAAATATAGTAATGATACCTGTAGTAGCTTCCGTATTAGTCGGGACATTTACAGGTGTACGTTATATTGTTAATCTTACAGACACTATTAATTCCAATGAACGAAGACTAACAAATCTTGAAAGAGATGTTACTCAATTACAAAAAAATCTTACTGGTATAAACACAAGACTCTCATCAGCTGAAGCAACATGGCAGATGGCAGAAAATTTATATAGACAATTAGCTGATCAAGTTAGAGAACACAGTTATGACATCAAAGATCTCAACCGGGAAATTAATTATTAGGATGTATTATGGAGATAGCCAGGATGAATTATTATTTTACAGGTGTATTAATTGTTTTATTTGTGTTGTTATGTTTTATAAAACCTGCACATCCTAGAAATGAGTATCTTAATAATGGCACTAATACTTGTAGCACTGGTGATCTCAGCTTATCAGTCGAACAAAGAGATTCAGAAAACAGTTATAGGCATTTTAATTCCGATAATAATTATACTAGTCCTTCTGATGATAGGTCCTTAAGATTAACTTGGAGACACTATTTAGGTTCAGCCTGCACTGATGAATTTAAAGCTGTTCAACAAGAAAATATGGAACTAAAACAGCAGTTAGAGTTGATGAAAATGTGCGGAAAAGTCAATAAAAACCCCACTTTAAGCAGAAATCCTAACTTCAAACTTTTGGTTTCTAAATGTTCTGGTATAGTTATTCCTGATGATAAAATTATTAAACCTGATGGAAGTTACTGGGATTCAATCAAAGATGATTACAAAGAAAAAAATCCTAACATCAAACTTATGGGTGATAAAATTGTAAGATGAAAATATCTGAAAACACTTCTGTAAGCATGCCGGTCAAGAACATGCTCATGATAATCGCAGGCGTTGTGGCTGGCGTGTTTGCATACACAGAACTAACTTCAAGATTAGTATCGTTGGAGACTTCACGTGAGCTATTTGAAAATGATTTACTTAAAAAATCTGAGCAAGTCCCTGTAGACCAGGAACAACATTTTTTATTGGAAGATTTATATAAATCCGTAGAGAAAATGGAAAAAACTCAAGAGATGAATATGACAAACAAAGTCAACATAGAATTTTTAAGTGAACAATTAGATAAAGCATTAAAAGATATCGAAGCATTAAAAGATAAAGTAAGAGAAAATGGAAAGGCTTATTAAATGATTTTAGAAGTCGTAGCTCTTCTTATGATTATTAACGGAGAAATCAAAGAACACAGAATTCAGATTGATCCTGATACAGGTAAACATTCAATGGCAATGTGCTTAAAAGGAAAAAGATATGCCAAGAGAACTGAAACAGGAAATAATATACATCACCAATGCATAAAATCTATGGCAGAGGTGGAAAAAAATATAGATGGATCTTTATCAATTAAAAAGTTAATATTAAACTAAATGCAGCTCAGTAAACACTTTACTCTTAAAGAGATGACCAAGTCGATGACAGCGACACGTAAAGGTATAGACAATACACCAGGATCAGGAGAAATTAAAAGTCTAGGCGATCTTTGTTACGAAATTTTAGAACCACTACGTGCACATTTCGACAAGGCTGTGACAATCACCAGCGGCTATCGTTCAGAGGCGCTTTGTGAAGCAATCGGCAGCAAAAAGACATCGCAGCACGCGAAGGGCCAGGCGGTCGACCTAGAAATATTTGGCGTGCCCAACATTCAGACAGCTTACTGGTTACAAAACAACGTTGACTTTGACCAATTGATCATGGAATTTTTTGACAAAGACGATCCTGCAGGGGGTTGGGTCCACATATCTTATCACGAATCAGGTTCAAATAGAAAACAAGTTTTAACTTTTGATGGTAAACGATACACTGAAGGCTTACCAGATATGAAATGGAAAGGCGGCAAAGTTGTCGAATAAATTTAAAACATTTAATAATATAGATACTGTTCATGGTGTATGTGAAGAGTGTCGAGAAGAGACAATACTAGTAGCAATAGTTTCAGAGTATTATAGGTGTGTTAATTGTGGAAGTGACACTAGACAACACATAAATGGAAGTATAAGATACTTAAAATTAAATGAAAGAGATAAAGAATTAATAAAACAAAATGGCGAGAAAATTTAAATCATTCGAGACAAGAGATAAGCCTAAAAAACGTGGGCCTCGCAAACATAAAAAATCTCTAAATAAAGATGAAAAAAGGCAAAAACGTACACGACGTTACAAAGGCCAAGGTAAAGGTTAACATGTCAAACGTTTATGAAATAGACAATGTTTTAAATGGATATGAAGTTAAACATTTTTATAAACAATTATTAAATAATAATTGGAAGATTAATACTACGTATGGAGATGATATACTTAGTAATTTTTATCCAACTTTTGAAGTATCTTTTGAAGATACTGTTTATCAAGAATATTGGTTTGGATTTTTTTCAGGGATTGTATCATCAATTAATAGTCATCTTAAAAAAGAAAAAAAATTTGATTTAGGTAGTTATAAAATTAAACATATTACTTTGAATGCACAGCATAATTCAAGTAAATTTCATTTCCATGATCATAGAAAATATAAACATGTTATAGTTGGATTCTTAACACCTGATTGGGAAGATAGTTGGGGAGGAGAATTACAAATTGAAGATAAAACAATTAAATTTAAACCAGGTAATTTTGTTTTATTTCCTGGTAATAAACTACATGATGCAATGCCTGTAAAAATAGGTTTACCTTATTGGCGTATTTCTGTTGGAATATTTATTGATTAGTTAAATAAAAATTATAAAAGCGAATGAACCTAGCATTTAACTTTCACGATAAATTGTTATGGATACAAAATTTTTTAGACTATCCTACCTATAAAGGAATTCATGATTCTATATTTAAAGAACGTAAAAAGATAAATCTACATACTTCTAAAGGTATATGGTCAGAAGATTTAATAAATAATATAGTTCCTCCAAAAAGAGTAGGTGTACAAAATTATCCTCCATTTGAAAAATTAAAAACTCTGACTCAACATAATCAATTTTATCAATTAAAAAATTTTAAAAGCATTACTAGTAATATTCATTACATGGAAAAAGGAGCAGGTATTAATTGGCATAATGATGGTAATTGGAAATACGGAGCAACATATTATATTAACAACAAATGGAATACTCAGTTTGGTGGAGAACTAATGTTTAAATCAGAAAATGGTCATGGTTATATACCTATAGTAGGTAATTCTTTAGTAATAATAAAATCTCCATTTCAACATAAAGTTAATCCCGTGTTAAGTCCAATTATACCTAGAGTATCAATACAAATGTTTATGAAATAATAAGACTAAAGATCCTGCGTTACGGGAGGAATGGTTTCAGTTGGTTCGCTTTCTTGGTAATTTTCAACCTTCTCACAATAAAACTTAGGATACAATTCTAAAGCCTCCACAACAGGTTCTTCAAAAAGTTCGTTATCGTAAATAATAGAATAAGACTCACCGAGTCCTTTTTGTATACATTCATAATGACTACTATATAGACGTTTATAATCATGTTTTGATGGTGGAACTTCAGCACAGTTTTGATTAACTACTGAACACACGAATATGGTTAAAAAAAATTTCATTGACAACCTTGTAAATAAATATAATAATCCTATATGATTATATATAATAATGAAAGGATATACTAATGACTGATATAAGTAAATATAAAAGTCTAGCTGTCGATCATACCTGTTATGGTAATATTGATAAGTTAGCAAAGGTTCTGGCACCAGGGGTCACTCTGTCTAGAGCACAAGTAATAAGAATGTTAGTTGAAGAGAAAGTTAAGAAGCTTAATGGAAAACTTAAATCTAAGAGCTCTTAATATAGCAGGAGAACACAGAGACCCTGTTAAATCTTTATGGAGAAACGTATTGATAGTAGCTCTTGAGGATGCAATGGGTAAAGGTTTTAAATCTTATGGAATGTCTTACAGCAATTACGCTGAATCGTCACGACTATGGTTTACTGAACCTAACGCAGATTTTAAGGCGGTATGTACGTTTGCTGGCTTTGATCATGAGTACATAAGAATGAAAGCAACTAAATATTTTAGAGATAAAATAGAAGAAAGGAATAGCAATGGCTGAACTAAGAGATGAACACTTTGAAGTTATAAGTGAAAACAAAGCAAGAGCACACGAACAACAAAAAGGTATGAGAGATGAGTTAGCTTTTTTTGCAATGAACTGCACTCAATTTCAAATGCAAGAACTTTATTCTGAAATGAAAAGAATGAAGAGGATGAAAAATGACAATCGAGGGTGATGGTAAGGAGTATGAACTCCTTACGAAGTGGGCTAAAGACTTTGATTGTAGAGGTTATTACAGTTGTGAGATAGGTGTACGTCAAGGTTATGGCTCTAAACTTATCATGGACAATGTAAAAAATAACTACCTGCATGTTGGAGTTGATCCATATGGTGAATTAAAATATCAACATCATGACCGAACCTTTACACAAGGTTGGCCTGAATTTTTTAGAGGTTCTTTTGCAGCAGATTACACTGATCAAATGAGGGATACTATGTTGAAAGACATGTACAAATACAGAAACGAAGGTAAGTTTACGCTCGCTAACATGACTGACACTATGTTTATGTGTCATCCTGCTTGGAATGAGAAGACTTATGCGTTTGTATATTTAGATGGTCCCCACATGACTAAGGATGTAATCACTGAAGCTGTGTGGTTTGCTAATCGTTCGGCTCCACATACTAGAATAGTTATTGATGACACAGATAAGATGGAGACAAGCGTCATTGCCCACGTCTTAACTTATTATGGTTTTAAAACAATAGAAATGGGAGATACAAAAATATGTTTGGAGAAAAAATAATAGTGGTGTTGATGTTATTATCTTTAATGGTGGTGGTAAGTATATGATACCAGATACAGATAAGGCTTATATCGCCGGCCTCTTTGATGGTGAAGGATCAATTCATATGCGAAGAGGTATGGAGAAAAAGAAAAAACATAAGGGTAAACCTGGATACAGAATGTCTAACAGTTTACGTCTATCTATGGAAATAGCTATGACAGATAAATCTGTTTTGACGTGGGTCCATGAAGTATTAGGAGTAGGTACTTTAACTGACAAGCCGCGTAAGGGTAAACGGGTTGATGGTACACCGTATTTAAAACAATACAGATGGCGTTGTACATTCAGAGATGCTTTTTATGTGTGTTGCCTAATCTGGCCTTGGGCGCATACAAAGCTACCAAAGATCAATCAAGTCATAGAACATTACACTACCGAAGGACGTGAAAATGTGGTAGACCTAACCGAATATAAAGCAGCTAAAGAGTTAGGAATAAGATGATAACATGGAATAAGAAATATGACTATAAGGACCCGAAACGAGTTGATGGTCCCGATGGACGTAAGTATTCAGTAGGTGGTGAAAAACTTCCATCTGTTACGACTATATTAGGTAAGACTCGTACACCTGAGAAAGAAGAGAGTTTGGCGAGATGGAGGCAGAAAGTAGGCGAAATTGAGGCAGACAAGATAAGAGACAATGCAGCAGCTAGAGGTACGATTATGCACCGGATTCTTGAAGGATACATCAAGGGTGAGGGACATATGGATATGACAGACCTTGGCCAAGAGGCAGGCACCATGGCTCAAAATTTAATTGATAGTGGCTTTAAGAACTCCATAGACGAGGTGTGGGGCATGGAAATGATGATGTACTACCCTGGACTATACGCTGGAGCCTGTGACATCGCTGGAGTCTATGAAGGTAAAGAGGCTATAATGGATTTCAAACAGTCTAACAAATACAAAAAACGTGAATGGATTGACGATTATTTTATACAGACTGCAGCTTATGCCGTGGCTCACAACCATGTGTATGGCTCAAACATTAACTCTGGAGTGATTCTAATCTCTGTAAAGAATGGAACCATTCTAAAGTACGTGTCATCTGGTAAGGAATTTCAAGGGTTTATGTTCGAATGGTTAAGAAGAGTTGACCTATATTACAAGAAACAGGCATCAGGGACCAAGGAACCCTTAGTAGTTTAAATTTGAAAATGATATTAAATATTTTTTTCAGCGTAGAGAGGGTGTTACAATGTGACAATGGCTTTAAAGTGTTGATATCATTGAATAAAGTGATGTTACAATGCTGTTACAATGTGTTTCAAGGTGTTACAAATTCCCTGCGCGAAGAAACCTTTTTACCTTTTTTAAAAAACTTGTTTTTCAAAATAAAAACTCTATGGTTTAAACATGGCAAAGAAATCTAGAAGCATTAATACTTACACTAAACCTAAAACTGTAAAGCAGCAGGTTAAGTTTCCTTACAAACGTGTACGTATAGATTGGATTGATATCATCACTGAAGGTGGCTGGGGTTCTGAACGTGAGTTTAAAAATATGAAACTTGCTACACCTGTAAGTGAAGGCTGGCTATTTAGTAAAGACAAAGATACTGTAAGAATTTTTGCTGGCTATGATATTGACGATGATGGTTCAATACATTTTAGTGAACGTTCTGTTTTCCCTTCTTCTTGTGTGAAGAAGATAACAAAGATTCATTAGATGTTTCTTGTTGATGCCCATTGGTTTGTGGGTCTTTTCCTTTATTTAATTTTTCTTTTATTTCTTCAAATGGCACGTCTTCTAGGATTGGTGAGTAGTCATCAATTATTTGTTTCATCCTGTTCTCTAGTTCTTCTGTTGTTAGGTCTTCTAATTTTCCAGTACGTATTATCTTCTGCTCAATATATAGACCCGCCGCTTTCCCTCTCGCTACTTCAGCGTTAACTGCAGCTGACCACGCTCCCTTATTAAGAGCCTGCTGTCTTATCTTACCTAATTCTGATATATGTCTATCATAAGTGACTTCATATTTTTTCTGCCATTCTTCTCTTAGCTCACCAATATATTTTACAACTAAAGGATATAATTTTGGATTCTGAAGTTTACTTGCATACTGTCTAGCAAACTCTGATTCAAATCCTGCATCAACAGCACATTCAGTTGCTGTCTTCCTGCCTTCGTTTGTCACTATCTCGTGAGCAAACTTCATTTGTTTTTCTGTTAATTTTTTTGGCAAACCCATGTTTGACTTTTAATACAACTTATTCTATAAATCAACCCATGTTAACCGGAAAGTTATTAAAGCAGATTGTAGATAAATTTACTACATCACCCGCTGCTCAAGATGCTAGGGTTCAAGTTGTACTACCCAATGGAGAATTTTTTGACATTGATGGCGTAAAACTCTTGCAAAATAAATTAGTAGGAGTAAGAGAATCTCATCGATTGGTATTTACAATTACTCCTGAAACTTGGAAAATGGGCAAAGTAATTAAAAAATTGTAGTAGTAAAAATGTCAGTCACTCCAGAACGGAAATTATGGCATGAACTTAAAGCATTTACACCTAAAATATCGTGGACTAGGATTGAAAACACTGGCTCTTTTGGTACTCCCGATCTATTGGGCTATAATTCTCGTGGGCACTTTTTTACACTGGAGTTAAAAGCTACAAAAACAAACAAGGTACGCTTCTCACCCCATCAATTTGCGTTTCACATGAAACATCCAAACAACAGTTTTATCCTTGCCAAGGCAGTCTCCCTTAACCTTGTAAAACTTTATGAAGGTAAAAGTATCATGGAGCTTGACGCTTGTGGCTTGAAGCTTGAGCCTTGCGCCCTGGGGCTTGAGGCTTGTTACTTGCTGCTTGAGTCTTTGTAGCTTGAGGCTTGAGCCTCACCCGCTTGTTGCTTGTTGCTTGAGGTTTGTTGCTTGTGGCCCGGACCAGGACGCACGCTTGTTGCTTCCGTCGAAGCTTCGTCGCTAATGGCCTGATCCGATTTATTACGCTTGCGTAATTCTTTATAATATTTTGGATGTTTAAATTCGTGCATTTTAATGTTTTCCATAACTAACATTTTTTATATCTTTATTCCAGCACGCTCGACAATCTAAACATTGTCCACCCTGTGTAGGCGCCGGGCAGCTGGGGCTTCCATCAGTCACCACCGTTGAGCTGTGGCTCCAGGCGTTGCCAGCGGTGCCGTCTACCTTAGCAGCGCTTAATCTTATAATTAAATTTGCTGGGACGTCTTCAGGCTTAGGCAAATACTGACGTTCTTGTGTGGGCAGCCAGTGCTTCGTGTCAGGTGTGAGCTTGCATACTTCAATAATTTTATTCATATGCTCTTTAGACTGAAGGTCACCGGCGTCATGCCATCTAAACCATTTTTGCCGTTTAATTTGTGCGGCCATTGCTTCAACCCATTGCGGATGGTTGATAGCGTCGAGCCTTCTATACTGAGCTTCCTTGATTGCTGGGTAACGTGTATAATTATTTTTCATAGCATAACAACCAAAACAGGGGCTCGTTGGAATCTTCCTGAGCTTCGCGCCAGTTTGGCAGGCCCACGCTGGCAGGCTATAACTTAGGCCAGGCATTTTACTTGTACGAGTTAATGAGTCTGTAATCTTTCTTGCTTCTTTTATTAACATAAATCTTTCTCCTTTATTATCCTATACACTATAAATTTTATCTTGTCAAGCTGCTTGTGGCTTGCTGGTTTCCGGTAGGTCTCACCCGGAATTATCCCTAGCGCATGCCGCGCATAGCGTCCAAGACCAATTGACCAGCTTGAGGCTTGTTGCTTGAAGCTTGAGCCTTGACCCAAAACAAAAAAAGCAAAACCCAAAATGGGTTCAACCCTAGGTTGCATTGTAGCTGTGCACAATTTAATGTCATCAATGCAACTTCAGGTTGTATAGCGCCCAATGGCTCTCTTCCAGGGCGCTAATCTAGATTAAGATTTCTCTTTTTCTAAATATTTTTTAGTTCTCTCTTGATCTTCTTTCACCATACGAATGACCTCTTCAAGGGCATTTGCAATTCTTTTTAATTGTTCTGTTTCCATATTTTTACCTTTCATTAAAATGGTATAGAGTCATCATCTTTATTCTCTATATCTTTTATTAAATTATTGATAACTTCAATCTCTTCAAGTATTTTAACTTGCATTTCTACAAGCGCTAATCTTTTCGCTTGCAGTATTAGTTTATCCATTGTTACTTCGTTTGTATTTGTTTTTATCATATTAGGAGTATATAGGATAAATAAGGCAACAATAAGGCAGGAACCAAAATAAATATTTTTTATTTTCTTGACATATCCTAAATTATCCTATATACTAGGGGTGGGAGGTCGGGATATAATATCTAAACCATGCACGTACAGGTTGAAAGTTTTTTTATTTAAGGGGTTGACTTTTATTTTAATATAGGATACAATGGGATATGTCTAACGAACAAAAGGAAATAAAAATGACTCAAGCAGAAAAAATTACTAACTTAATTGAAATTGCTAACAAGTTAACAACAAGATGTTTGAAGATTGAAAAAGATTCAATTCAACAAATTTTCGCATTAGAAAAAAGAATTGCTCATTTAGAAAACAAAAGAGACAAAGAACAAGAATCACATGACAACAATACATCATATAAAACATATGAGAACGAAGATGATATGTTAGATGATTTAAGTAGACCCTGGAGAAAATAAAGATTGACAGATTAATTAATATAGGATATACTAGGATTATGTTTAACAAAACAAGAAAGGTCTAAAATGACAAAAATAAGAATGAATACAGAGTTAAGAAACAAAATCTTTAATAAAATGAAACATACATTTGAGAATGAGGCTACTCAAGAGAGAGAGGCATATCTTCAATCAAGAGAGTATGTTGATGAGCAATATATAACTGCACATAAACTTGCAAAAGAAGTTGTTGAGAGAGCATATCCACCAGAAGATGTTGCAACATTAAGAACTTTCAAAAAAAAATATGGAAGTCCTTGTGATGTTGTTGCAAAAGATAAATG